>ERZ1643246.773-NODE-773-length-39010-cov-12.315030_pt1 | contig 39010 bp, 36 predicted proteins | sample MGYA00579265_ERZ1643246 | MGnify/ENA primary metagenome ERZ1643246 (study PRJEB29033, sample SAMEA4952261) | chicken gut metagenome | biome: Broiler Chicken; feature: Gastrointestinal Tract; material: Caecum | place: Ireland | collected 2018 | study: Broiler...
TTCGAATCCCGTCTCGCGCTTAATAAAGGGTTATCGCCAAGCGGTAAGGCACAGGGTTTTGATCCCTGCATTCGTAGGTTCGAATCCTACTAGCCCTGTATTTTAAGCTATGGAGTTTACCTCCATAGCTATACAATTAAATATTTACACTCTGCGCGAGTGGCTCAGTGGTAGAGCATCGCCTTGCCAAGGCGAGGGTCGCGGGTTCGAATCCCGTCTCGCGCTTAATAAAGGGTTATCGCCAAGCGGTAAGGCACAGGATTTTGATTCCTGCATCCGTAGGTTCGAATCCTACTAGCCCTGTATTTTAAGCTATGAAGTTTACTTCATAGCTTTTTTGTATATAGAATACATTGTTCTATGAGTGGTTACAAAAATGCTGTCCTTATAAAGAGAAAATATATAGAAATAATAGTTGACCAAGCCACCCATATGGGTGGCTTGGTCAATAATTATTTAAAAAGTGCCATACTGCCTATTAATGTGCTTTTTGAAGTATCTTGTGATAAGTAAATATTCGTATTATATTTTAAGTTTTTTATAAAAGTATTTTTAAAAAGGTTATAACTTTTTGAAATTTGTCCACCTATTATAATATTTTTAGCATCAAAATCTTTTAATACAATATTTAAAGCATTAGCAAAATCTTCGCCAAAATTATCAAATGTAATATTTGAATTTTTATCAATATTATATTTTAAAGAAATGTCTTTAACATTATCTACTTTAATATTAGATATGTTATTATAAAAGTTTATAATACCTCTAGCTGAAATATAATCATCTATAATTGAGTCTTTAAATGCTATATTATATATCCAACCATTTTCTCCAATACCTTTACCACTTTTTATTACTTTACCATTTTCTAAATATGTAGAGCCACAACCCGTGCCAATACAAATAGCTAAACATTTATTATTTTTTAATATTTGATTTATTTCTAATTCGCCTAAAGCAAATAGTGTTGCATCGTTTTCAAATAATATATTGAAATTTTTATCTATTCTATTTTTTATATTACTATTGTTTATAAAATTTAAAATTTCATCTTTTATATTTACATTGTATATACTTTCATATTTGTTTATATTTTTTATTTTACATATGCCATTTTCATAATCAAAAGGACCCGGAAAACCAATTCCAATACCTAATAAATTACCATAATTATATGAATTAAATTCATTTTCTATAATATTAAATATGTTATTTAAAATAGTATTTTTATTTTCATTAGCTAAAGAAGAACACATATTTATATTATCATTTAAAATACTTCCATTTTCTAAAATCACACCGGATTTTATATTTGTACCACCAATATCTAAACCTATATAGAAATTCATAATATACCTCCTAAAAAAATAATATTTATTATAACATATATAAAAAAGTCTTGCAATATGTTATAACATATGATATATTATAAATATAAAATGTAAAGAGGTGATTTTTTTGTCTAGTTATAATTTATACCCTAAAATAAATATAAAAGGTTATGATAATGATGTTTTTTTAGGTTATGAAAATATTTTAAAGGAAATAGAAAATAAAATTAATAAAGATATTTTTATAGTAGTTTTAGATTGTTACATAGGTGTTGATAGTGAAGAGCTTTTAGAAAAATTTAAAAATTTAAATTTTGATAATGTTATATTTTCAGATAACTATGCTTTAAAAGAAGATAAACTTACAGAAAAAATGCAAGATTATCTTACAAATGATAGAGTTTTTGGCATAATGAATACAAAAAAATTAAGAGAGTTTTTTATAAATGAGAATTTAGAAAAGGTAAAAAATGAAATTAGTAATTTAAAAGGAAAAACATTAGTTTATGGTGTTGGAGCTAGTCTTATAACAACAGGGGATTTATATATATATGCAGATATATCAAGATGGGAAATTCAACTTAGATATAGGAAAGGTATGACAAACTGGAATGTATCTAATAGTGATGCACCTATTCTTGAAAAGTATAAAAGAGGCTATTTTATGGAATGGCGTATTGCAGATAGACATAAAATAGAAAATTTTGAAAACTTTAATTATATAATAGATACAAATGTAAAAAATGAGCCTAAAATGGTTACAAAAGATGCTTTTTTTAATGGTCTTTTACAAGCTAGTAAACAACCTTTTAGGTTAGTACCATATTTTGATTCTGGTGTTTGGGGTGGTCAATGGCTTAAAGAGGTTTGTGGACTAGACAAAGAAAGAGAAAATTTTGCTTGGGGTTTTGATGGTGTTCCAGAAGAAAATAGTATAATACTTAAATATGGTAATATATGTTTTGAAACTCCAGCTATAAATCTTGTATTTTGTGAGCCTATAAATCTTTTAGGTGAAAGAGTTTATGCGAGATTTGGTAAAGAATTTCCTATTAGATTTGACTTTTTAGACACTATGCAAGGTGGTAATTTATCTTTACAAGTACACCCTTTAACAGAGTATATACAAGAAACGTTTGGTATGCATTATACACAAGATGAAAGTTATTATATATTAGATGCTAAAGAAGATAGTGTAGTATATTTAGGTGTTAAAGAAAATGTAGATAAAGAACAAATGATTAAAGATTTAAAAGATGCTCAAGAAACAGGTAAGCCTTTTGATGCAGAAAAATATATAAATAAAATAGATGCAAAAAAACATGACCATTTCTTAATACCAGCAGGTACAATTCATTGTTCTGGTAAAAATACTGTTGTATTAGAAATTAGTGCAACTCCTTATATATTTACATTTAAACTTTGGGATTGGGGTAGACTTGGTTCAGATGGTCTTCCACGTCCTATTCATATAGAACATGGAGAAAAAGTAATAAATTATAATGCTGATACAAAATGGGTATATGAAAATTTAGTAAACCATATAAAACCTATTTATGAAGGTGAAGATTATAAAGAAGAAAGCACAGGACTTAGTAATAGACATAGCATAGAAACAAGAAGACATATTTTTGAAAATGAAGTTATTCATAATACTTATGGTAGTGTTAATGTATTAAATCTTGTTGAAGGTGAAGAAGTAACTATTGAAAGTTTAAATGGAGAATTTGAGCCTTTTGTAGTACATTATGCTGAAACTTTTATAATGCCAGCTTGTATACAACAATATAAAATAAAAACAAGTGGAAATTCTAAAGGCAAAAAAGTAGCTACTATAAAAGCATATATAAGGTAAGGTGATTTTATGTTGAAAAAGGACAACATTACTTTGACAGAACAGCTAGTTAATATTATAAAAGAAGACATAGAAAAAGGGTTATATGATAACAATATGTTGCCTAGAGAAATAGATTACCAAAAAAAGTATAATATTAGTCGTATAACTGTTCGTGCTGCTATGAGTGAATTACAAAATGCAGGTTATATAGAAAGAATAAAAGGAAAGGGTACATTTGTAAAAAATAAAAAAATTTCAGAACCACTTTTAAAAATTGAAAGTTTTACAGAGGAAATGGAAAATAGAGGGCTTATAACAGATACAAAAGATGCTAGTATATTAATTATAGGAGCAGACAAAAAATGTTCTGAAATTTTAAATATTCCAATAAATACTCCAGTATATAAATTAACTAGAGTAAGACTAATAAATGATATACCTATAGCTTTTTTTACAACTTATTTAAAAAGTGATTATACTTTAACATTAGATAGTAATATATATAATAATTCTTTATATAGTTATTTAGCTAATGAGCATAACATATCTATTGAAAGAGTTAAACAATATATAAGTGTAGATTTAGGTAAAAAGGAGATGATAGAAAAATTAAAATGTAAGAAAGATGAACCAATACTTGTTTTAAAACGTATAGGGTTTATAGATGATAGTGAAAACCCTTATGAATATACAATAGCACAATATATAGGCTCTAAATATGAATATTACTTTGAACTTAGAAAATAATATATGAAATAATGGAGGATTATTTTATGTCAAAAAAATATAATATATATGTAGTACATCATTCACATACAGATATAGGTTATACAGATTTACAGGAAACAATTTTATATAATCAAGCTAATTATATAAAAGATGTTATTAAAGATTTAAATAAAGCATATGAAGAAGATACTGTTATAAAAGATTTTAAATGGAATTGTGAAACATATTTTTGTGTAGAACAATTTTTAGAAGAAGCAACAGAACAAGAAAAAGAAGATTTTATTAAATATATTAAAAAAGGTAATATAGGACTATCAGCATCTTATTTAAATTTTACTGACCTTGTAGATATAGATATTTTAGATAAAAGAACTAAAGAATTTTGTAAAGTTTATGAAGATAAAGGTATAAAAATAAATGCAGCTATGAATGCAGATATTAATGGTATATCTTTAGGAAGTTTAGATGTATTTTTAGAAAATGGTGTTGAATTTTTATATACAAATATACATTGTCATCATGGTATGTATCCTTTATATCAAAATCAAAAACCTTATTTTTGGGAAAGTAAATCAGGTAAAAAATTACTTGTTTGGAATGGTGAACATTATAATTTAGGTAATGCTTTAGGTATTGTTTATAATAAACACCAAAATTTTATGACTGAAAATTATTTTGGTAAAGATAAAAACTTAACTCATATTGAAACACTTAAAAATAATATACAAGATTATATAGACCTTTGTGAAAAACATGGTTATGAATATGACTTTATACCTATATCAGTATCAGGGGTATTTAGTGATAATGCACCACCTAACACAGATATAATAGAAACAATAGTGGAATTTAATAAACAATATGGTGATACTATAAATATACAAATGGTTACAGTATCTGAACTTTATGAAAAAATTAAAGATAAAGTACAAAATGCAAAAACTTATAAAGGTGATTTAACTGATTGGTGGGCACATGGCGTACCTAGTACACCTTATGCAGTAAAACACTATAAAGAAGCTCAACGTATATATAATCTTTGTAATAGATTAGACCCAGAAAGAAAAGCTATCAATAGTAAATTTGAAAGAGAAGCAGAAGATAATTTACTCTTATATGCTGAACATACTTGGGGACATTCTTCTACTATTACAAACCCTTATGATACAATGGTTTTAAATCTTGATATGAGAAAAACAAGTTATTCATCTAAAGCACACGAAGGAGTATCTAAAAATTTACATAGAATTTTACATAGTAAAGGTGATAAATTAAGATATTATGATAGACAAGGTAAAATAAAAGCTATTAATACAGTTAATGAAGCTAAAAAATGTATTGTAGAATTTTACATTGAAGTTTGGGGCTTTGGTGATATAAAAATTATAGATGATAAAACAGGTAATGTTTTAGAGGCTCAAACATCTTCACACCCAAGAGGAGTTTTAGTAACTTTTGTTGATGACTTTTTACCTTTAGAAGAAAAAGTTTATACTTTTGAAGAAATAGAAAAACAAAAAGATGTTATAAATTCAAGAGTAGCTTATTCTGGATCTGAAAGAGTAAGAGACATAGTAAATGATTATGATAAAATCACATATACATTACCTTATTTTATAGAAAATGACTATTTTAAAATTTCTTATAAAATAGGTGAAGGGGTTACTTCTTTCTATAATAAAAAAGAAAATAGAGAAATGCTTTTAAAAGATGATGCTAAATTCTTTACACCTATATATGAAAATACAGAAATTAGAACAGATGTATATGAAGAAAGAAGACGTTTAGGAAGAAATATAAGAGGACTTCATGCAAAAAAATATATTGCACAATTAGATGATATTAAAATTATAGATAATGGCAAAATATTTAAAACAATTGAGCTTATTTATAAATTAGAAGGTACTTATTTTAGTTCTGTTGTTATAAAACTTTATAATAACTTACCAAAAGTTGATTTTAAATATAAAATAGCTAAAACATTTAGTCAAGATATAGAAAATATTTTATTACCTTTAGCACTTGATTTAGGTAATAAAGAAACATTTATTGATAAAGGTAAATCTACATTTAAACCAAGTGTTGAACAAATAGATGGTACTTGTATGGAATATTATTTAATAGATACAGGTGTAGTTTATAAAGGTGAAAAAACTAATATTTCTATTAATACTTTAGATGCACCTATGATTTATATGGGTAATTTAGACCATCACCCAATTGTACTTTGTGATAAAAAAGAAGAAAATAATAAAAGAAATGTTTATTCTTGGATAATGAATAATATTTGGGAAACAAACTTTAAAATGGATTTATCAGGTGCAACAGAGTTCTGTTATAGTTTAACTATGGAAGATAGTCAAGATGTAGATACTATGTTTAATAGTATGAGAAATGATTATTGCAGAGTAGTAACTTTTATGATATAATATTGCTAATATATTATATATTAGTATATAGCTTATATCAAAGGAGATTTTTATATGAAAAAAAATGTTTTAAAATCTGGTATTATTTTATCATTAGCTTTAATGACTATAACAGGTTGTTCATCTACAAGTAAAACTGAAGATACTACTACAAGTGTTGAAAATAGCAGTAAAGTAGAAGAATCTACAAGTGAAGATACTTCAGACAGTAATTCAAACAATGGAGAAGAAATTAAGACATTTTTATATGAAAATAAAGAATTAGGGTTTTCAATGGAAATACCAGCTGTAATTGAAGAATATTCTTTTTTTGAAGAAGATAGCAGAACAAATGAAGATGAAACTATAAATTCAGTTTATTTAATGTATAAAGGTGAAGGCGATGAAAGTATTTTAGTTATGTTTGAAGAAATGAGTATTGCATATTGGGATAAAATGCAAGCAGAAGAAGGGCCTAAACCAGTAGAAGTTAAAAGAAATGATGAAAGAGTTGTTGTAATGTATCCATTACAGTCTAACCCTTATGAACAAGGAACAACAGATTTTGACATTATAAATGAGTTTACAAAACAATCCGATTGTATAGTAGAAACTTTCAAATTTTTATAATTTAAATAAAAGGTTAAGGAATTTTCCTTAACCTTTTAATATTATTAATATATAGTCATATATCTTTCAAGTTCCCAATTAGAAACATAATTTTTATAAGCATTCCATTCTTTTTTCTTACAAGCTCTATAAGATTTATAAGCGTGTTCACCTAAAACTTTTTTAACCATAGGGTCGTGTTTCATATAATATAAAGCCTCATTTAAAGTTTCAGGTAAGTTTTCAATACCTCTAGTTTCTCTTTCTTCTTTACTCATTTCAAATAAGTTTTCATTTACACTTTCAGGACATTTTAATCCTCTTTTAATACCATCAAGACCAGCTGCTAAACAAAGAGCTAAACAAAGGTAAGGATTTGTAGTAGGGTCTGGACTTCTAAGTTCAACTCTAGTTCCAATACCTCTACTAGCAGGTATTCTAATAATATCAGTTCTATTAGATGCACTCCAAGCTATATAACAAGGTGCTTCATAACCTGGAACAAGTCTTTTATAAGAATTTACAAGAGGATTAGTAACAGCAGTAATACCTTTAATATGCTCTAAAACACCAGCAATAAAGCTATAAGCATCTTTACTAAGTCCTAATTTATCTTCTGGGTCATAAAAAGCATTTTTACCATCTTTAAATAAACTCATATTAGTATGCATACCAGAACCAGCTATACCATATATAGGTTTTGGCATAAATGTTGCATGTAATCCATATTTTTGAGCAATAGTTTTAACAACCATTCTAAAAGTTGTAACATTATCAGCAGTAGCTAAAGCACTATCATATTTAAAGTCAATTTCGTGTTGTCCAGCAGCCACTTCGTGATGAGATGCTTCTATTTCAAATCCCATTTCTTCAAGTGTTAAGCAAATATCCCTACGAGCATTTGAGCCACTATCTATAGGGGCTAAATCAAAATAACCTGCTCTATCATTTGTTTCAGTAGTAGGATGTCCATTTTCATCTACTTTAAATAAGAAAAATTCAAGTTCATTACCTACATTAAAATCATAGCCCATAGCTTTAGCTTCTTCTAAAGTTTTCTTTAATATATATCTAGGACAACCTTCAAAAGGTGTTCCATCTGGTCTGTAAACGTCACATATAAAACGAGCAACTTTACCAGTTTGAGGACGCCAAGGGAATATAACAAAAGTATCTAAATCTGGTTTAAGATACATATCAGATTCTTCTATTCTTGCAAAACCTTCAATAGATGAGCCATCAAACATCATACCATCATTTAATATTTTGTCTAACTGTGATGCAGTAACAGCAATATTTTTAAATTTACCTAAAACATCAGTAAATTGTAATCTAATAAATTTTACATCATTTTCTTCAACTATTCTTTTAATATCTTTTTTGCTATATTTTGCCATAACAAGCCCTCCATAAAATTAAATTTAAAAAAGGACGCAAAACACCTAATGTTTTGAACGCCCTTGTTCTTTTCTAATAACAGTATATGAGATATTGCAAAAAATGTCAATAGTTTTTTATTTTACATTCAAAATAACTGTATTAACAATATTAATATAATTTAGAATTAGTTTTGAATAGTTACAGATAAAATTTCATATCCTTTTTGTTTTAAGTCATTTACAAGACTATCTGTTTCAAAGCTATCTAATTTTATTATAACTTCCCTACCAAAAGAATTAGCAAAATTTGAAATATTTTTAATATTAATATTATGGTTAGCTATAATTTGACTAATTTCAGCAAGTTCACCAACTTTTTCAGAAGCTCTTAAAGAAATACGAGTACCAGGAACTTTAACTCCTAATATATCAATAAAAGCTTTAAAAATATCTACCCTTGTAACAATACCAACAAGATTATTGTCATTATCAACAACAGGTAATGAACCAATACGATTTTCTTTCATAATAAGTGCAGCATCTTCTATAAGGTCATCTTGATTAACTTTAAAAACACCTGAACGCATAATGTCACGTACTTTTGTTTTACTAAGTAAATAGTTTATTTCATAAACACTAAGAGAAGTTGCTTTAGAAGGATTTACTTCTGCTAAAAGTTTTTCTGTAACAAGTCCTAAAAGTTTGTTGTTGTCATCAACAACAGGTAATTGAGAATGTTTAGTTTCTGTTAAGATTTGAAACGCTTTAGAAACAGAATAATCAGGCTTAACAGATACTACATTTTTTGTCATTTTTTCATATATATACATAAAATATGCCCCCTATCAATAAAATATGTATATTATTATATCATAATAATATATATTTTGAAAATATAATTAAAGAAAATTTTTTAATTTTACAATAAATTTATATATGAAAAATAAAAAATATATTAATTAAACTATCGACAATAAATATTTTTTATGATAAAATAAATTAAAAAGTTATAATGAAATATATAAATAGTTTAAAATTTTCCAACAAATATGGTTTTATAGCAATAAGTATATATATTAATATTATAGTTTAAATAATATAGGAGGTATTTTATTATGAAATTTAAAAATTTATGTAAATTTTCAATAATAACAACTATTGTTTTATCGTCATCATTTAATGTTTTTGCTTTACCTAAAGATGCTAATTTATATGCTAATTATAGTTTAACTAATTTTAATTTAGATGAAATTAATGTAGATGAATTATGGGATAAATTTTTAAATGCAAGTGCAAATGAAAAATTATTAGATATTAAAACTAAAAAACTTAAAGAGTCTAGTATAGCTTTAAAACCTAAAGAAAAAGAAATACTTTATTATTTATCAATCCAAAATAAAAATGATTATTCAGAACTTTTAGAAAATCAGTATAATATTGAACAAACAGAATATACATTAAAAAGTCAAAAAGAATTATACAAATTACAAAAAAAACAAGCAGAAGAATTATTAAAATCTTTAGGTGAAATAAAAGATAAAAGATTATTAGAATATGAAATATATTCTTCTCAAGATTTTGAATCACAACAATATACAGATATTTTTAATCAACAGTTAAGTATTAAAAATAAAATTGAAAATATAAAATTTTCTGAAAAAGAATTAGAATATAATTATATGATTGGAAATATTACTGATGACCAATTTATATCATCTTACAAAGAATTAGCAAAAGAAAAACAAACTTTAGAAAATACTAATAAAGTATTAGATGTTAAAATAAAAAGTTTTAATAGATATATACCATTAATATAATTTTTCAATTTAAGGCCATATTTATTATAAAAAGCACTTAATTTGGTGATTTTTTAAATATTAAAAATAAAAATTTTTTATTAATAATTAGTAAAAAATAATTGACAATATATAGTATATATTAAAATTTGAAATATTTTTAGAATGAAGTAATCAGATTTTATATATACTATATTTTTAATTTTACAACAAATTTATATATGAAAAATAAAAAATATATTAATATATTTAAACTATCGACAATAAATATTTTTTATGATAAACTAAAATAGAATTTATAATATAATTATTTTAGGAGGCTATAACAAATGATAGATAAAGATAAACAAATTATAAATACTATTAGAAGTTTAGGTGTAGATGCTATTCAAAAAGCAAATTCAGGACACCCAGGAATTGTACTTGGTTCTGCCCCAGCTGCTTATACTTTATGGGCAAAACATTTAAAACATAACCCTAAAAATCCAGAATGGAGAAATAGAGATAGATTTATTTTATCAGCAGGGCACGGCTCAGCTCTTTTATATTCTTTACTTCATATTTTTGGTTATGATTTATCTTTAGAAGATTTAAAACAATTTAGACAGTTAGATTCTAAAACACCAGGACACCCAGAATATAAACATACTGTAGGTGTAGAGGTTACAACAGGACCTTTAGGGCAAGGTATAGCTAATGCTGTTGGTATGGCTATGGCTGAAAATCACCTTGCTAGCAAATTTAATAAGGAAGGTTATAATATAGTGGACCATTATACTTATGCACTTTGTGGTGATGGTTGTCTTATGGAAGGTGTTGCTTATGAGGCAGTTTCTTTAGTAGGTACTTTAGGTCTTAATAAATTAATTATATTATATGATAGTAATAATATTACAATAGAAGGTAACACAGATATTGCATTTAGAGAAGATGTATGTAAAAGATTTGAAGCTTGTGGATTTGATACACAAATAGTGAATGATGGTAATGATATAGAAGCAATATGTAAAGCAATAGAAAATGCTAAAAAATCTGATAAACCTTCTTTAATTGAAATTAAAACAGTAATTGGTTATGGTGCACCTAATAAAGCTGGTAAAGCATCTGCTCATGGAGAGCCTTTAGGAAATGATGAAATAAAAGCTATGAGAGAATATTTTGGACTTAAAGATGAAGATTTCTATATAGATGAAGAAGTTACAAGTGCTATGAAAGAAGTTCAAGCTAACTTAGAAAAATATGAACAAGATTGGAATAATCTTTTAGAAAATTATAAAAAAGAATATAGAGAACTTTATGAAGAATATGAAAAATGGTATGCTGACGATTTCTTAAAAGAAATTGAAGAAGATGAAACTTTCTGGAATTATACAGAAGAAACAGCTACAAGATTATCTTCTGAATTAATTTTAAATAAATTAGCAAAAGTTATGCCAAATATGTTTGGTGGTTCTGCTGACTTATCTCCTTCTAATAAATCTGTTATGAAAGATAGAGGAGAATATTCTAAAGAGACACCAGAAGGTGATAATATTCATTTTGGTATTAGAGAACACGCTATGACGGCTATTGCTAATGGTATGTATCTTCACGGTGGAGTTAGACCATATATAGCAGGTTTCTTTGTATTTAGTGATTATATGAAACCAAGCCTTAGACTTTCTGCACTTATGAATTTAGGTGTTGTTAGTATATTTACACATGATAGTATAGGTGTTGGTGAAGATGGACCTACACACCAACCTATTGAGCATTTAGCAGCTCTTAGAAGTATACCAAATTATACAGTTATTCGTCCTTGTGATACAAATGAAACAGCTGCTGCTTGGTATCTTGCTATTAAAAGAAAAGAAAGTCCAACAGGTTTAATTTTTACAAGACAAAATACTAAATTATTTGGAGATGCTAAAAAAGCTCTTAAAGGTGGCTATATTATAAAAGATTGTGATAGTACACCAGAGGCTATTATTATTGCTACAGGTTCTGAAGTTGGTATATCTGTAGAAGCTAGTGAAATGTTAGCTAAAGAGGGTATAAATGTAAGAGTTGTAAGTATGCCTAGTTTTGAAATATTTGAAGAACAAGATAATGAATATAAAGAAAGTGTTTTACCTAAAACTATTACAAAAAGAGTTGGTGTAGAAGCTGGTTCTTCTTTTGGTTGGCATAAATATATTGGTTTAGATGGTGAAATGGTATGTATGGATAATTTTGGAGCATCAGCACCATTTGCTAAACTTTTTGATAAATATGGATTTACAGCAGAAAATATATGTAATAAAGTTAAAAGTATTTTAAATAAATAATTAATAATACCCCCACTAAAAGTGGGGGTTATTAAATAGGGAAAGTTTATTTATGGTAATAATGAACATTTAACGAGGTAAACTATAAATAAATGTAATAAATAAAATAAAAATGAAGATAAAAAAAGAAGAAGGATTATATTATTGTGAAGATGTTGAAAGTTATATGGTCAATCTATTTGTATATAGATTGAATTTATAAGGAGTAAAATTATGGAAAAGTTGAAAAAACAAATGTCTTTTTTGATAGAAATAGATAAATTAAAAAATATATTTAGACAATCTTTAATATCAGATAAATCAAGAAATGAAAATGATGCTGAACATTCTTGGCATATGGCAATGTATGCAACAATTTTAGAAGAATATGCACCAAAAGGAACAAATATATTAAAAGTTATAAAAATGGCTTTAGTACACGATATAATAGAAATTTATGCAGGTGATACTTTTTTATATGATGAAGAAATGACAAAATCAAAAGAAAAAAGAGAAAAAGAAGCAGCTGAAAAAATATATTCTATTTTACCAAGTGAACAAGGAAAAGAAATTAAATCTTTATGGGAAGAATTTGAACAAAATAAAACTAATGAAGCAATATTTTGTGCTACATTAGATAGAATACAACCTATAATATTAAACTATTTAACAGAAGGTGGAACTTGGAAAAAACACAATGTAACAAAAGAAATGGTATTAAAAAAAGGTTATTTAATATTTGAAAATGCAGATGAAAGATTAAAAAAATTTATTTTAAATATAATAAATGAAAGTGTAGAAAAAGGATATTTATTACCTTAAAGTAAGGAGAGAAATTTATGCAAATAAGTTATAGTAAAAAATCTACAAATTATTATTCAAAAAAAGATGAAGCTAAAGTAAAGGCAATAGAAATTGTAAATTATATAAATAAAGAATTTAAAAAGGAAGTTGAAGATTGTATTAAAAATACAAAAATTTATTCAAATGAATTTCAATTGTCTAAAAATGAGAATTTAAATATATATCCTTTTATAGAATTATATGATGGTGTTACTTTAGATTATATTTCTAATGTAAATAATGAAAAAGTAGGTATTTTAAATTTTGCCTCATATAAAAATCCAGGAGGTAAATTTATAGAAGGGTCATTAGCACAAGAAGAATATTTATGTCATAATAGTATACTTTATCCTATTTTATCAAGTGATGAACTTAAAAATTTTTATGAATGGAATAGCAAAAATTTGAATAGAGCATTATATACAAATAGAGCTCTTTATACTCCTAATGTTAAATTATTTGAATATGATAAAAATGTAAATATTTTAACTTGTCCAGCACCTAATAGAGGAGCATTTCAAAGATATAATCCAACAAAAATTAATGAAAATACAATAGCTTTAAAACAGCGTATTAAATTTGTTTTAGATATATTTGAAGAAAATAAAGATGAAGTTTTAATATTAGGAGCTTTTGGTTGTGGTGTATTTAAACAAGACCCAAAAGAAGTAGCAGAAATATTTAAAGATGAACTTAAAGGTAGAACCTTTAGTAAAGTAGTATTTATGATACCAAACAAACGGTCAAGTAATTATATAGAATTTTATAATACATTTAAATAAAAAATAAAATAAAAAATTTTTAAAAAAAGTATTGACAAATTAGTTAGTATATGCTAACATATAGTTAGTTAGCAAATACTAACACTTTAGAATAATAAATATGCCAAAAAATTAGTTTATTTTTCTAATAATAAAAACCTTTTATAATAAATAATAATAATTAAAGCTAAAAACATATAAAAAGCCTATTTGTACTAACAAGTAGGTTTTTTATATGTTTTAAAGTATTTAACTAAGACATATATTATATAAAAATAATTTTAGGAGGATATATGTCTTATAAATATATTTTAAAAATAGCATTTATATATACAGGTACTATACTAGGAGCTGGATTTGCAACAGGTAAAGAATTAGTAACTTTTTTTGCTTCTTTTAGCAATAAAGGATTAATTAGTTTTTTTATATCTTGTTTTTTATTATCATTAACTTGTGTTGCTATTTTAGATAGTCTATATAAAATAAAAGTTAATACATATAGTGAATTTATAAGTATTTTATTTGGAAAATTTGGGAAATATATAGAATATTTTAATTTATCTTTATTGTTTATTTTATTTTCTGCTATGTTATCAGGTGGTGGAGCAACTATTGCAAATACATTTAATATTAATGAAAATTTAAGTATATTGATATTTTGTATTATAACTTTTGTAGCACTTATTTATGGTAAAGAGGCAATAGTAAATATTAATACATTTTTATGTCCTATACTTATATTAGGTGGAGTTTTAATTGGTATATATTTATATTTTTTTAAAACAGAAACTGTTTTTAATAACACTACAAAAGCAATAATATCTCCTTTTGTATATACTTCTTATAATGCAATAACAACAATATCTGTTTTATTTACAATAAAAGATATGGTAATTAGCAGAAAAGTTGTTTATTTAAGTAGTATTTTAGCAGGATTATTTATTTTTATTATAGGCATATTTATGCTTTTGCCACTTATAAAAAATTATAATAATATATATAATAGTTCATTACCTATATTAACTTTAATATCTAGTGAAAATATTATAAAAAATATTTATAGTTTTACTGTTTTAGCTGCAATTTTTACTACTGCTGTTTCTAATGGAGTTGCTTTAGAAAATTCTTTTAAAGAAAAATTTAATATTAATAAAAAATTATTAAATATAGTTATTTTAATAGTTGGTGTTGGGTTTTCTTTAATGGGTTTTTCAAATATAGTTAGTATAGTTTATCCTATATTTGGACTTATAGGTATGTTTGAAATATTAGTTATATTAATAGGGTTTTTAACACTTAATCAAGGTATTGACAAATAACTTATATCATTTATAATTATATTAGTGTTTATATACTTAGGAGAAATATATGAAAAAATTAAAACTAATTATTATAGCAATATTATTTATAGTTATTACAATAGCTATGGCTATATATTTTAATCCAGATAAAAATACTAATAAAGTAGAAAAAAAAGATTATAAATCTATAGAAATTAGTCCTGGTGAACAAGTATATACATATAATTCATATATATATATATATGGTAAAGGTGGTATAAAAGTAATAAAAGATGAAAAAGTTGTCTTTCAAGATACTTTTTCAGTTGAAAATCCTTATATATCAACTGCTTATAATAGATTAGCTATTGGTGATAGAAATGGTAAAGTTATAAGAATATATTCTAATGAAGGACATATGTATACAATAAATGAGCCAACAAATGTTTTAGGTTTTTCAATAAATAAAAATGGATATTTATCTACAATATTAAAAAATGAAACAAATTATGAAGTTAAAGTTTATAGTAATACAGGTGAAAATGCATATTTTGTAAAAGATATAACTTATAATGAAGGTGTGCCATTTTCTGTTTCAGTGTCTGAAGATAATAATATTTTAGCAGTATCATATATTAAAACAACTGGTGCTACAATAGATTCTAATATTGTTTTTTATTCTATTAAAGAAGACCAAGTATTTGGTGGATATATAAGAAAAGACCAAATGGTAAATATTATAAAATTTGTAGGTAATACAAACCTTGTTTCTATATCTGACAAAGAAATATTTATTATAAAATGTAATTCTGCACAAACATCTGAACAAGTAAAAGAAATTTATAAAAAACCTTTAAATAATATTTTAAAAGAAATAGGTTTTTTAGATGGCATAGGTTATAGTATTTGTTATGGACATTCAACTACACATAATAAAGAGGCTATGCAAGAAAATACAGTTGTTTTCTACAATCAAGCAGGTGGTGAAATAGGAAAATTTTATGCAAAAGATTTGAATATATCTAATATGTCTGTTAGTAAGTTTGGGGCTATTTTACAAGATGGTAGACTCTTTACAGCTGTAAATACTTTAGGGAAAAAATTATGGGAATATCAAGCTACACAAGATATAAAAGAAGTTAGATTTTATGATAATGACAATAAAGCTCTTATTGTTACTAATAATGAAATTAAAATTGTAAAAATTGATAAAGTTTTATTAGATAAACAAATAGACCCTAATAATACAGAACAAACAACTGATAAAGAAACTGAAAAATCTACAAAAGATGAAAATAATAAACAAAATACTAATGAAGAAACAACTAAAAAAGATACAAATAGTAAAGAGGAAACTACTAATAATAATTCAAATACTAAAGATGAAACTAAACAACAACCTACAAAAGATGAAAAAGTAGAAACTACTACAAAAGACAATAAAGATACAAATAAAAAAGAAGAAAAATCAAGTACAACTACTGAAAAAGTAGAGGAAAATCAAGCAAAACAAGAATAATACTTGATTTTAGGAGGAAAATTTGAATATTTTAGATTTCATTTTAATAGTTATATTTATAAGTTGTTTAATAAATGGTTATAGAAAAGGATTTTTTAGAAAATTATTTGATTTATTAGCATTTATAATAGGGATTATAATTTTTAACTTTTTATACCCTATTATAAATAGTTACTTAATAAAAAGTAATGTTTTTAAAGAAATTAAAAATTGGGTTATATATGATTTAAATCTTGATAGTTTTACAGCAAAAACACAAGAAGAAATTGTAGCAAATATTCAAAATTTAGAATTACCTAATATAATGAAAAATTTATTAATAGAAAATAATAATGAAGTTTTTCATAAAATATTTAAAGTTGATAATGTAGTAGATTATATAGCTAATTTTATAACTACAATAATAATTAATTTTCTAGCATCAATTATAGTTATAATAGTTACATTTATAATTATAAAAATTTTATCAAAAACAACAAGTATTATAAGTAATATACCTGTTTTAAGTACTTTTGATAAAATAAGTGGATTAGTTATAGGTGGGTTAATAGGTATAGTAATTATATTAGCTTTATGTTTAATATTAGTTATATTATCAATTTTTCCACAATTCGCTTTCTTAAAATCACAATTTAATGGTATTTTGACAGAACCAATTATAAATGATAATATATTAATAAAAGCTTTATTAAATTTAATATTAGGGGTTGTAAAATAAGTTATGCAAAAAAGCTATAAAACAATAAATGAGCAGGGACAAGCAGAGGTTATAGAAAAAAAATCACGCTTTATAGCTAATGTATTGCCTGTTTCTTCAGAACAAGAGGCTATTGATTTTATAAATAAAATAAAAAAACAATATTATGATGCTAGACATAATTGTTTTGCTTATGTAATAGGTGGCAATATACCTATAATGCGTTTTAGTGATGATGGAGAACCAAGTGGAACAGCAGGCAAACCTATATTAGATGTTTTACTTGGTGAACAACTTGAAAATATAGTAGTAGTAGTTACTAGATATTTTGGAGGAACTTTACTTGGTACAGGTGGACTTGTAAGAGCTTATGGTAAATGTGCTAAAGAAGGTATTTTAGCTGGTAAAATAGTAGAAATGGATAGTTATACAAAATTATTTATAAATGTTGATTATATGTTAATAGGTAAAATACAATATGAAATAACTAATAGTGAACATATATTAGTAGATACAGAATATACAGATTTAGTTAAGTTTATTGTATATGTAAAAAATGAATTAGTAGAAGATTTTATTAAAAATATAATAAATATTACTAATAATAATGTAGAAATAGAAAAAGAGAATAAATATTTTTTAAAAGTAATAGATGGACAAGTAGTTTTAGATTAATGGAGGTATAAAAATGGCAGGACATTCTAAATTTGCTAATATAAAACATAAAAAAGAAAAAAATGATGCAATAAAAGGGAAAATTTTTACTATTATAGGTAGAGAAATTGCAGTAGCAGTTAAAGCAGGTGGTGCAGACCCTACAAGTAATTCAAGACTTAGAGATGCTATTGCTAAAGCTAAATCTAATAATATGCCAAATGATACAATAGAAAGAAGTATTAAAAAAGCAGCTGGTAATATAGATGGTGTAAACTATGAAGCTATTGTTTATGAAGGATATGGGCCTAAAGGGGTTGCAATTATTGTAGAAACTTTAACAGATAATAAAAATAGGACTGCTGCTAATGTAAGAAGTGCTTTTACTAAAGGTAATGGTAATATGGGTACTACGGGTTGCGTTAGCTTTATGTTTGATGAAAAAGGTCAAATTATGGTTGAAAAATCTGATGATATAGATGCAGATGAACTTATGATGATTGCTTTAGATGCTGGGGCTTCAGATTTTAATGAAGAAGAAGAAGGTTATGAAATAATAACTACTCCAGAAGATTTTTCTGCAGTTCGTGAAGCAATAGAACAAGCTAACATACCTATAATAGATGCTGAAGTTAGCATGATACCACAAACTTATACAGCTTTAACAGATGAAGAAGATATTAAAAAAATTAATAAACTTTTAGACCTTTTAGATAATGATGATGATGTAAAAAATGTTTATCATAATTGGGAACAAGAATAATAAAAAAGCTAGATTTTTTCTAGCTTTTTTATATTTAAAAATATTTTTAATAAATAAGATATAAAAAAGGATAGATAAACTATCCTTTTAAAATGTTAAATTATTTTAAAGTAACTTTAGCACCAGCTTCTTCAAGTTTAGCTTTGCAGTTATCAGCATCATCTTTAGAAACGCCTTCTTTAACGATTTTTGGGGCACCGTCAACGATTTCTTTAGCTTCTTTAAGACCAAGACCAGTTAATTCTCTAACAACTTTAATGATTTTAACTTTAGCATCACCAGGAACTTCAGTTAATTCTACATCAAATTCAGTTTTTTCTTCAGCAGCAGCACCACCAGCAGCACCAGCAGCAACTACAACACCAGCAGAAGCAGATACTCCAAATTTTTCTTCACAAGCTTTAACTAATTCGTTAAGTTCTAAAACAGAAAGCTCTTCAATAGCAGCGATAAATTCTTCAATTGTTAATTTAGCCATTTTATTTTCCTCCATAAATATATAATTTTATTTTTTATTTTAAATTAAGATTAAACTATTAAGCTGTTTCTTTTTCATCAGCAATAGCTTTGATAACACGAGCAAATGCACCAACAGGTCCTTGAATACTTCCAAGAAGTCTTGAAAGAAGAACTTCTCTTGATGGAATATCTGCAATGATTTCCATACCTTTAGTATCATAGTAAGTACCTTCGATAACCCCACCTTTAAACTCTAAAGCTTTAGCTTCTTGTCTAAATTTATTTAAGATGCCAGCAGCAACTGTAGGGTCTTCATAGCAAAGAGCTAATGTGCTAGGACCTTCTAAATGAGCTCCTAAACTTTCAAACTCTGTACCTTCAATAGCAAATCTCATCATAGTATTTTTGTAAACTTTATAGTCAACACCAGCTTCTCTTAAAGTTTTTCTAAGTTTAGTATCTTGTTCAACAGTAAGACCACGAGCATCAACTAATACAGCAGAAGTAGCTTTAGAAAGTTTTTCTTTAATTTCATTAACTATGACTTGTTTTTGTTCTACTTTAGCCATTTTTTTACCTCCTATAATATTTTTAAGGCAAAAGCCTAAGTAGCCGTATATAAAATCAAATATAAAAAGCCTTGCAAGACATAAGACAAGCAAGGGTAAAATCTACGATTCTAATCCTCGGTAGGTTGCAAAAGCATTATGTTAAAAACACCTACTGTCTACGGCACTAGTTATAAAATATCATATTTTATTTTATTTGTCAAGTATAAATATTATAAAATTAATATGATGATTTATTTAATAAAATTTAATATTATATACTTAAAAATTATAAAAAATAAAATTATTTTAATTTATTAGACAAAGTTTTAACTATAAAATAATGTATTAGTTAATTTATCTATGTTCATAAACTAAATCTACAATACCATTATAAGAGTTATTACTTATTAATTTTAATTTCCTTTCTATACTAAATTTATCAAAAAGTTTTATACCATTACCTAAAATAGTTGGTATTATTGATATATGATAAATATCTATTAAATTTTTATCAATAAGTTGATTTATTATATTTGCCCCACCACATATCCATATATTTTTACCTGAATATTTTTTAAGTTTTTGTATTAAATTACATACATTTTCATTAGTAGATATAATTTTACTATTAGCTTTAAAAGGAGTATTTGTAATAACATAACTTGTTAAATTATTGTATACCCAATTATTTGGTGATAATTCATTAACTATTTGATTATAAGTAGTTCTACCCATAACAACAGTATCAACAGTATTAATAAATTTTAAATAACTATCCATATAATTATTATTAATATCTTCACCACATAACCAATGTACTTTTCCATCAATATCAGCAATATAACCATCAAGACTCATAGCTATATATAACACTACTTTACGCATAATATCCTCTCAAATCATTATATTCTATTTTTTTTAATGAATAAATATATTTATCCTTTACCATTCCATTATATCCTAAAAAGCTATTTCTTAAAATACCCTCATAAGTAAAATTATTTTTTTCAATAACTCTTTTAGATGCTATATTATCTTTAAAATGAGAAACAGATATAATATCTAAATTTAAAGTATAAAAACCATACTCTAAAATTTTTTTAACAACTTCAGTCATTATACCTTTACCCCAATAATCTTTTGATAAAACATATCCTAAACATTTAGAGTTTATATTAGGTCTAAAAATATCTTTTGTTAAACTTATAGAACCTATAACTTTATTATTTTCTTTATATACAATAGCAAATGTATTTTTATCATTTATAAACATATTTAAAACAATACTAGAGTCTTCTTTTGAAGTATGAGGTATCCAGCCAGCATTTAAACCTATTGCTTCAACTTTAGCATATTCAAAAAGGTCATCTAAATCACTATTTTTAAAGTTTCTCAATATTACTTCATCTGTTTCTAATATCATTAAAAATTCCCTCCTTAAAGATAGATTTATATATTATATCATTAAATATAATTAAAATCAATTTTATATAAAAAGTAATCGTTTACAAATTTTATTACAAATAAAATTTGTAAAAATTTAAATAAAAATAATTTATTAAAAAATAAATATAATAAAATTTACTAAAAATGAATAAAATTAGTTAAAATCAATAAAAAATATTTGAAAATCTTAAAAATAGTGGTATAATAATATCAAATTTAAAATATAGAAAAGGAGCTTATATTATGAAAATACGTTTAGATTATAACAATATGATGCAAGATTTTGTTGGTAAAACAGGTGTTAATAAAGCAGATATAGATGCTTTAAATTTAGATAAAGCAAAACAAGCTATGATAGATAAAAGAGCTAATGGTAAAATGGACTGGAGAGATTTACCATACAATCAAGAAGAAGTTTGTGATGAAATTATATCTTATGTACAAGAAGTAAAAGACAAATTTGATGCTTTTGTTGTTCTTGGTATAGGTGGTTCAGCACTTGGGCCTATTTCTGTACAACAAGCTATTAATCACCCATATTATAATGAAATTTCAAGAGAAAAAAGAGGTGGTTATCCTAGATTTTATGTTGCTGATAATGTAGACCCTGAAAAATTAGTGTACCTTTTTGAAACTATTGATATTACTAAAACTATGTTTAATGTAATATCAAAATCTGGTTCTACTTCAGAAACTATGAGTCAATTTATGATAATTAAACAAATGCTTGAAGAAAAATTAGGTAAAAAAGCAAGTGAACATATTGTTTGTACAACAGATAAAGAAAATGGTAACCTTGTAAAAATAGCTAAAGAAGAAAACTATAAAACATTTATTATACCAGCTGGTGTTGGTGGTAGATTTAGCGAACTTACACCAGTAGGACTTTTACCAGCAGCTTTTTGTGGCATAGATATTAAAGAAATGTTAAAAGGTGCTGCTGTAATGGATGAAATGTGTAAAAATGAAGATATTTACAAAAATCCAGCATATATGTATGCAGTTCTTAACTATTTAACTATGAAAAATGGTCAAAATATTTCTGTTATGATGCCTTATGCAGATTCTTTAAAATTTATTTCAGATTGGTATGCACAACTTTGGGCAGAAAGTCTTGGTAAAAAATATGATAATGATGGTAAAGAGGTTTATGTAGGTTCTACACCAGTAAAAGCTTTAGGTGCAACAGACCAACATTCACAAGTACAACTTTATGCAGAAGGTCCTTTTGATAAAATTATTACATTCATAGGTGTAGATAAATTTAAAAAATCTATTACTATACCTAAAATTTATGAAGATATGCCAAGTCTTGCATTTTTAGGTGGTGTTACTCAAGATGACCTTATTAAAACAGAACAAATAGCAACAGAATATGCTTTATTAAAAGCAGGTAAACCTAATATGACTATTACTTTACCAGAAGTAAATGAAAATACATTAGGTCAGTTATTATATTTCTTTGAGGTAGCAACAGCATTTACAGGTGAACTTTTAAATATTAATGCTTTTGACCAACCAGGTGTTGAAGAAGGTAAAAATGCAACTTATGCATATTTTGGAAGACCAGGGTATGAAGAAAAGAAAAAAGAATTAGATGCTATGCCAGTTAAAAAAGAAGATTATATTATAAAATAATATAAAAAATACCACTTTTTTATAAGTGGTATTTTTTATATCTTAATTTATTATTCCTATCATATTTTTTAATATGTTACTTGCTTTTATTGCACTATCTTTAAAAAAGTTTTCATATTCATTTTCTTCATCAGAATTATCAGATATAGAACGAATTATAGCAAAAGGAATTTTATTAAGATAACAAGTTTGTCCGATAGCAGCACTTTCCATATCTACACAAAATGCTTTAAAATGTGACCATATTTTATTTTTCTTTTCAGCATCACATAAAAATTGGTCGCCACTTACAATTCTACCAGTAACAACTTTATTATTTTCAGCAACTTCGTTAGATGCTTTTAATGCTATTTCATTAAGTTCTTCATCTGCTTTAAAATTACTTTCTTCCATTCTAGGTATAATACCAAGTTCATCACCAAAAAATGTTGTATCCATATCATGATGCATAGTATCTGTAGCTATTACTACATCACCAATTTTTAAATCTTTGTTTATAGCACCAGCAACACCTACATTTATTATATAATCAACAGCATATAAATCAATTAAAACTTGGCTACAAACAGTGGCATTTACTTTACCTATACCAGAACGTACTAAAACTACATTGTTACCATCCATTTTGCCCATATAAAAATCTAAACCTACAATATTTTTTGTAGAAATAATGTCTATATAGGGCTTAATGTTTTCTATTTCTTCTTCCATAGCGCCTATTATACCGATTGTTTTCATAGTTGCCTCCTTTTAACAATGTTTTGAATAATACTCTCAAAACTAATTCTATATATAAGTAAATATAATATCTTTATATATTTTAACACAATTATAAATAAAATGATAGTATTTTTTACATTTAAAATATATATATTTTTTACAAAATCTATAAAATTTATCATAAAATAATTTTATTAAAATATATATTATAATAATAGATATTAATTATAGGGGGATTTTATGATTTATTCAAGAAGATATAGCAGAAATTTTATTCCATTAAAACAAGATAGCACAAAACATAATTTAGACTTTAGACCTTCTTTAGGTAGATGTGTTATAGAAATAAAAGATGGAAAAGGTAAAATCAATATTTATGCTCAAGGAATAAGCCCTAAAGAAGAATATAATCTTGAACTTATAGGTTTTGAAAAAGGAAATATAAAAAATATATCTTTAGGGAAATTTAATGTAGATACTTATGGAAAAGGAGAGTTTTCAGTATTATTTGACCCTGATAATATGAATAGTAATAAGATAGAAGATTTTAATGTTATTTCAGTTATGGTAAAAGACAATAATAATATTTCTTCAGCTTTAGTTGGTTATATTGGAAATGAAATAGATTGGCAAGATAGTTATAAAGCAAATGCTATAATTAATATACCTAAAGATGATTGTAGTTGTATAGAAAAACCAGAAGAAGATGATACAAATGATAATGAAGAAAATAATAATCAAAATAATAATACATCAGATTTTGAACAAGGTCTTATTGATAAAGAACAGGGTCTTATAGATAGAGAACAGGGTCTTATAGATAGAGAAAAAGGAATAAATGAAAGAGAAGAAAATAATGTAAAATTGCCATTAGACGAATTTGAAAATAGCCTTAAAGAAAGATTAGATGGATTAGCAGAAAAAGAAAAAGGGTTAGCAGAAAAAGAAAAAGGACTTTTAGAAAAAGAAAGAGCATTAAAAGAAGGATTTTTACCAACAGATGATAAAGAACTTAGAGAAAAAGAAATAGAACTTATAAAGAGAGAATTAGAACTAATAAAAATTGAACAAGAACTTATTAATAGAGAAAAAGAGCTTATAAGAAAAAATCCTACTTCTGATAGAGAAAAAGGACTTATAGAAAAAGAAAAGGGAATTTTAGAGCGTGAACAAGGGTTAATAGATAGAGAAAAAGGACTTATAGAAAAAGAAAAAGGACTTTTAGAAAAGGAAAAAGGTATAAGAGAAAAAAATAAATATACAAAAAAAGAAGTAAATAATAGTGAAACCAATACAAATCATCAAGATTTTAAAGATATGTTAGATAATCTTAAAAAGAATATGATGAATATTCAAAATATGGATAATAAAAATAGTAATATTAATAATGTAGATTATATAAAATGTAAAAATATTACAATGAGTCCATTTGTAAATAATCAAGAAAATATAACTTGGTATAGAATATCACCATATGATTTAATAAATATATCAGCAAATAGTTGGAAATATTCAAATAATCCATTTGTATTTACATCATATAAAAAATATAAACATCTTATGTTAGGTATAAATAATAGTGATGATAAAGAAACTTATATTTTAGCTATTCCTTGTAGATATGAAAAAGATTTTAATTTAAAAGATTTTAAAGAATTTTTACCTATTGATAATAATATATCTACTCAAAGTATAGAAAATGGTGAATATGGATATAGAATATTAGATTTATAGTTTAAAATAAGGTTGAGAATTTTCTCAACCTTATTTATATATTGAAAATTTTAAAAAATATGATATAATCTATTAAGAATTAATTAATAATTAAATATTAAGGAGTAAAAATATGCGTTTAAGAAAAAAACCTTGGGGTGATAATGAATTAAATACAAATGATAGATTTATTCATAACCCAGAAGAAAATAAAGGAAAATGGAAAGAAATTTTTGGTAATGATAATCCTATACATATAGAAATAGGCACAGGAAAAGGACAGTTTTTAACAACTATAAGTCTTTTAAATCCAAATATAAACTATATAGCAATAGAAAGACAAACAAATGTTATAGTTAGTGCCTTAAAAAAAGGTAGAGAAAAAGGTGTTGGTAAAAATATTGTATTTTTTGTAGCAGATGTTAAAGAATTATTAAATTATTTTGAGCCAGAAGAAATTGAAAGAATATATATAAACTTTTGTGACCCTTGGCCAAATAAGAAAAAATGGGCTAAAAGAAGACTTACTCATAAAAATTTCTTAAATTTATATGAAACATTATTTTCAAATGGTGGAGAAGTATTTTTCAAAACAGATAACACACTTTTATTTGAATTTTCTTTAAATGAGTTTGCAGATAAAGGTTGGCGTTTACACAATATATCATTAGATTTACACAATTCAAATTTTGAAGGTAACGTAAAAACAGAATATGAAGAAAAATTTTCTGGAAAAGGTATGTCTATATATAGACTAGAAGCATATTATAAAAAATAAAATTTTTAAATAAAAAAGCTATCTTTAAATTTTTAAGATAGCTTTTTTATTTAAATGCTATTACTTAAAATTTATGAATAATATTATAAGTTATAATTATTATCTAAAATAAAAGCAAGTTTAACACATTCTATACCAATAACCATTGTATAATTATCTTTTTTATAAATCATAGGTTGATTATTTTTCTTAGCTATAATACATTCTTTAGCTTTGTCGTTCTCATCTAAATAAGTTAAAAGAAGTAGTCCATTACTATCTCTTATAGTCCATTTTCTATTTATTAAAGGTTTTATAAAAAAATCTTCTGTACAATTAAATTTTTCGTTAAGCATATTTTTAGCTTTTATAAAGTTGTCTAATAAATCTTTCATTTTTATCTCCTAGTTATTTTTAAATAAGATTTGTTTTAAATATTTACCTGTATAAGAGTTTTCACACATAGCAATTTCTTCTGGTGTTCCAGTAGCAACAATTGTTCCACCACCATCACCACCTTCTGGACCTAGGTCAATAATATAATCAGCAGTTTTTATAACATCTAAATTGTGTTCTATAACAACAACAGAGTTACCACTTTCTACAAGTCGTTTAATTATATTTATAAGTCTGTGTACATCATAAGTATGAAGACCAGTTGTAGGTTCGTCTAAAACATAAATAGTTTTCCCTGTTGCACGCTTACTAAGTTCTGTAGCAAGTTTAACTCTTTGTGCTTCCCCACCTGAAAGAGTAGTTGAAGATTGACCAAGTTTAATATAAGATAGCCCTACATCTGAAATAGCTTGTAATTTTTCTTTTATTTTAGGTATATTTTCAAAAAATACTAATGCTTCTTCAACAGTCATATTTAAAATATCAGAAATACTTTTACCCTTATAAGTTACTTCTAAAGTTTCTCTATTATATCTTTTGCCACCACAAACTTCACAAGGTACATAAACATCAGGTAAAAAGTGCATTTCTATTTTTATAATACCATCACCAGAACAAGCCTCACATCTTCCACCTTTTACATTAAAGCTAAAACGTCCTTTTTGAAAACCTCGTACTTTTGCTTCTGGAGTATTTGCAAATAAGTCTCTAATAAGGTCAAAAACACCAGTATAAGTAGCTGGGTTTGAGCGTGGAGTTCTTCCTATAGGTGATTGGTCTATATCTATAACTTTATCTAAATTTTCAAGTCCTGTAATAGATTTTGCTTTACCTGTTTTACATTTTGCTTTATTTAGTTCTTTAGCTAATGTTTTATATAAAACTTGATTTACTAATGAACTTTTACCAGAGCCAGAAACGCCTGTAACACATACAAAAAGTCCTAAAGGTATATCAACATTTACCTTTTTTAAATTATTTTCAAAAGCACCTTTTATACATATTTTATTTTTAGTAGGTTTTAAACGTTCTGTTGGTAGAGGTATATTAAGCTTACCACTAAGATAAGCACCAGTTAAAGAATTTTCACATTTTAAAATTTCATCATACGTACCAGCAAAAACTACTTGTCCACCATGTTCACCAGCTTTTGGTCCTATATCTACTATAAAATCAGCTTGTTTCATAGTATCTTCATCGTGTTCTACAACAATAAGTGTATTTCCTATATCCCTTAAATGATTTAGTGTATTTAAAAGTTTGTCATTATCTCTTTGGTGTAATCCTATACTAGGTTCATCTAATATATATAGACAACCTACAAGCCCTGAACCTATTTGAGTTGCAAGTCTTATACGTTGTGATTCTCCACCAGATAATGTACCAGCTGTTCTTGATAATGAAAGATAGTCTAAACCTACATCTACTAAAAAGCCTATTCTTGCATTAATTTCTTTTAATATTTGTTCACCTATAAATTTTTCTCTATCATTCAAATTAAGATTGTCAAAAAAGATTTTAGCATCTTTTATAGATAAATTAGTTATTTCAGATATATTTTTATTATTAACTGTAACTGCCAAAATTTCAGGTTTTAATCTTTCACCTTTACAACTTTTACAAGTTACATTTACCATATATTGTTCAAGCTCTTGTTTCATAACATCAGAAGCTTCTTTATATCTTCTTTCTAAATTATTTACTATACCTTCAAAAGAATAAGAATAAGACCTATAACCGTTTTGTCCTTCCCATTCTATATCTATTTTTTCACCTTTTGTACCATACATTAAAATATCTTTAACTTTTTCAGGTAAGTCTTTATAAGGAGTATCTAAAGAAAAATTATATTTTTCAGATAAAGCATAAAATATACTATTTGACATAGAATTATTATTATTTATAGAATTCCAACCAGATGCATTAATAGCACCTTGTGCTAAAGATAATTCTGTGTTTGGAACAATAATATCAGGGTCGAAAATTAATTTAACACCAAGACCAGTACATTCTTCGCAAGCACCGTGAGGATTATTGAATGAAAATGAGCGTGGTTCAATTTCCTCAATATTTATATGACAATCTTCACAAGCAAAATTTTGACTAAATTTTAAATCAACTCCATTAGCATCTACAATTATTATTCCATCTGAAAGATGCATAGCAGTTTCTATTGAATCTGTGAGACGTTTTTTTATGTCTTCTCTAATAACAAGTCTATCAACAACAATTTCTATATTATGTTTTTTATTTTTTTCTAAAGTTATTTTTTCTGAAAGGTCATATATATTTCCATCTACTCTTACTCTTATATATCCACTTTTTTTAGCATTTTCTAATACTTTTATATGTTCACCTTTTCTGTCTCTTACAATTGGGGCTAAAATTTGAATTTTAGTTTTTTTTTCTAATTCACATATTTGGTCTACTATTTGGTCAATAGTTTGCTTTTTTATTTCTTTGCCACATTTTGGGCAATGAGGTATACCAATTCTTGCATATAAAAGCCTAAGATAATCATATATTTCTGTAACTGTACCTACTGTTGAACGAGGATTATTATTAGTTGTTTTTTGGTCTATTGATATGGCAGGAGATAAGCCCTCGATATAGTCTACATCTGGCTTTTCCATTTGTCCTAAAAATTGTCTTGCATAAGATGACAAACTTTCTACATACCTTCTTTGTCCTTCAGCATATATTGTGTCAAAAGCAAGACTGGATTTACCAGAACCACTAAGCCCAGTAAAAACTACTAATTTATCGCGTGGTATAGTTAAATCTATATTTTTTAGGTTATTTTCCCTAGCACCTTTTATTGTTATATTTTCTTTATGCATTGTTATCTCCTTTCTGGCTTACTATTATATATTAATATAAATTTTCTATTAACATATATATTATAACAAATATAATAATTAAACAAAACAGAAATTTTATAGTATTTTGACAGAAGTTTTAGGGAAAAATGTAATAAATTGTAGATTTTACTATTAAAATAATTATATAATATAAAAAATTATGATATAATGTATTTATATTAATAATTTAAAGGAGAAAATAAAATGAAAATAACATTTTTTTTCTTAGTTATAATTAATATTTTTATTATGATTATAACTCCTTATGGAGATGCAATAGCTGGAGGTAAAGGAACAAGGTCAACACCTTGGTGGCTAATTATGCTTGGAAATGGTTTAATTATTTTATATAATATAATAAAATATATGTTTGTAAAATACAAAATAAAATTAGAACATGTTATAGGAATGTTTTTGTTTTTAATAGGAAGAATATCTGAATATTATTTTTTTAATATGTATACACAATTAACACAAAATGGTAAACCAATAACAGCATATTTATGGTTAATATTTAATTTATTATTAAGTGTTATAGGATTTAAACTTTTTACTATTTGTGATAAAGATAATAAAAAAGATAAAAATATAATAAGTAAAGAAAATTTTAACTTTAAAGATTTATGTTCATCTTTATTTGCAGTTGGAATTTTCTGGTTAATAGTAATTTTAGTATATGGAACAATTTATTATTTTATTATTAAATATTCATTAGGATTTGATATCATACATTATATAAAATTAGTAATAGAAGAATGGAAATAAAAATAAATATTAAAAAATAAAATTAATTATTAGTAGATGATATAATAACTGTTAATATTTTATCTTCTGGCTCTAAATCACTAAATATAAATTGTACTTTTAAATTATTTATTTTATCTTTATAAATAATTTGTTTTAATTTTTGTTCTCTATCATACCATTTACATATGTAATTTTCTCCTAAAGTATCTATAGCTTGTTTAATATAAGATATATTATCTTTTTCATTTATTTTTATATTTATTTTGTCTAGTAAATCACTAATAAAATTTGTTCTAATTTTTATAATCTTATTATTATCATTATAAGTTATACTTAATTCTTCATAGTGAATAGTATTATTTTCTGGTAAATATTTTTTAGTTGAAGTGTATTGATTTAAATCTACTTCACTTATTAAATTACCTATTTTAATTGAGTTTATAGATATATTATTTAAATCTGTTGTTTTAATATTATTTTTTGAAATCAAAATAAATATTACTAACAGTAATATAAAAAATATAATAAAAATAATTTTTTTCATAATTTAATAATTCTCCTTTTAAATAATTTTTTTAATATATATTATTAATTATTAATCATAACTGAAAAAACCAAAATTACTAATATAATGGATATAAAAAATATAATAAAGTGTATTATACAATATAGTATATTAATAATACAAATACATTTAAATAATTTAATTTTTAAATTATTTTGAAAGGTATTTTTTAGTTTATTTTTTAATAGAAAGGCACATATTAATAAAAATATTTTAATAGGAATTTCATATCCACTCATTAATAGTGTAGGTACAAAAGGTGGAAATCCAGCACCTTCTCCATTATCAAGCCATAAACTAATATCACCTATTAGTACAATTAATGTTTCAGAATTAGTAATATTAAATATAGTTAATATTATAATTAAGAGATATATAATATTTATTGAAGATTTATTTTCTTCCATTAAAAAACCTCCTTAAAATTTCTTTTTATATATTAATTATTATAAAATAAAAATTTAATTGTCTATAAAAGAAATGCAATTATAGTTGTAATAAAAATCAAAGTAGTAAATAAAATAACTAATATGTTTAAAGTTTTAAAAAAATATTTAATAATTTTAACTTCTAAAATACTTTTGAATTTTAAATTAATAATACTTAAAATAATAATATGTGAAATTAAAACTTTATTTGTATATGAGGTATAATCAAAAATATTATGAAAAAATCCAGAATAAAAAATAACATTAATAATTAAAAAACTAAAATAGTTAATTATTAATATATTAAATTTCATAAAAAGCTATCTTAGGGATAGCTTTTTTAATTCTATAATTTCATCTCTTAAAATAGATGCTTGTTCAAACATTAAATCAGTAGCATATTTTTTCATTTCTTTTTCTTTTTTAGCTATAAGTTCTAAAAGTTCTTTTTCATTCATAGATTCTGGGTCTTTATCAAGTTTTTTAGATTTTTTACTTGTATTAACACTTTCAGTAGCTTTTATTACTTCGTGTACTTTTTTTGTTATACTTTTAGGTGTAATATTGTGTAATGAATTATATTCTTCTTGTATATTTCTTCTTCTATTTGTTTCTGAAATAGCTCTTTCCATAGAATCTGTAATTTTATCGGCATACATTATAACTTTACCATTTACATTTCTTGCAGCTCGTCCTATTGTTTGTATAAGTGAAGTTTCAGAACGTAAAAAGCCTTCTTTGTCAGCATCTATAATAGCAACTAATGAAACTTCTGGTATATCAAGTCCTTCTCTTAAAAGATTTATACCTATTAATACATCAAAAACATCAAGTCTTAAATCTCTAATTATTTCTAAACGTTCTAAAGTATCTATATCAGAATGTAAATATCTTACCCTTATACCAACTTCTTTTAAATATATGGTTAAATCTTCAGCCATTTTTTTAGTTAAAGTAGTAACTAAAACTTTTTCATTTTTTTCTACAACATTATTTATTTCACCTATAAGATTGTCTATTTGATTTTTAACAGGGCGAACATAAATTTCAGGGTCTAAAAGTCCAGTTGGTCTAATTATTTGTTCAACAGTATTTTCACTATGTTCTTTTTCATATTTATTTGGTGTTGCAGATACAAATAACATTTGATTTATTTTTTGTTCAAATTCTTCAAATTTAAGTGGTCTATTATCAAGAGCAGAAGGAAGTCTAAAACCATACTCTACAAGAGTAGTTTTTCTTGATTTATCACCTTCATACATACCTCTAACTTGTGGTATTGTAACATGTGATTCATCTACTATCATAAGAAAATCATTAGGAAAATAGTCAATAAGTGTATGAGGAGTAGAACCTGCTTCTCTGCCAGATAAATGTCTTGAATAGTTTTCTATACCAGAACAAAAGCCCATTTCAAGCATCATTTCTATATCATAGTTTGTTCTTTGTTCTAGTCTTTGAGCTTCAAGTAGTTTATCTTCATCCCTAAATTTTTTAAGTTGTTCTTCAAGTTCATTTTTTATACGTTTAACTGCTTCCATAAGTTTTTCTCTACTTGTTACATAATGTGAAGCTGGAAAAACTGTTATATGATTTCTAAATCCTAAAACTTCACCAGTTAAAGAATCTATTTCAGCTATTCTGTCTATTTCATCACCAAAAAATTCCACTCTATAAGCTATATTTGAAGCACCAGCAGGGAATATTTCTAAAATATCACCTCTAACACGAAAAGTACCTCTTATAAAATTCATATCATTTCTATTATATTGTATTTCTATTAATTTTTTTAAAATGCTATCCCTATCTTTTTCTATACCAGTCCTAAGAGAAACTACCATTTCATTATAGTCAATAGGGTCCCCTAAACCATAAATACAAGAAACACTAGCAACTATTATTACATCAGACCTTTCAAAAAGTGCTGCTGTTGCTGAATGTCTAAGTTTATCAATTTCATCATTAATAGAAGAATCTTTTTCTATAAAAGTGTCTGAAGAAGGAACATAAGCTTCAGGTTGATAATAATCATAATAACTAACAAAATATTCAACAGCATTTTCTGGGAAAAATTCTTTAAATTCATTATATAATTGAGCTGCTAGTGTTTTATTATGTGCTAAAATAAGTGTAGGACGATTTAATTTTTCAATTATATTTGCCATTGTAAAAGTTTTACCTGAACCAGTAACACCTAAAAGAGTTTGAAATTTTTTACCATTTATAAAGCCAGTAGACAAATTTTCTATTGCATTAGGTTGGTCACCTGTTGGTTTAAATTTTGAAACAACTTTAAAATCTTTATTCATAAATATCCTCCTTACTTTTTCTTTACATTTTTAGAATTAAAAACCTTAAGATTTAATTTTTCTGGGAAAATCTTTTTGAAAATTTCAGCTGTATATAAAGCATCATTTAAAGCATCATGAAAGTCTTCTTTTAAAGGTAATTCTAAAAGTTCAATTGCTGTTTTTAACCCTATACAACCACCTTTACTATATTTAATATACTTTGTTGCTAAATTTTGCACATCAACATATTTTAATATTAAGTCAGATTTTAACATATCATAATAAGATAAATTTCTATAAAGTGCTTTTAAATCACTACTTCCCCATATGCAAAAAATGTGTTCTTCATCACCTAAAAATTTTTCAAAATATTTGTAAGCTTCTGTAAAATAGGGTTTATCTTCTAAAAATTCCATAGTAAGCCCTGTTATTTTTTCTACATAAGGGTGCATTTTTTTATAAAGTTTTGGTTTTATATATAAATTTATTTTATCTATTACATTAAAATTTTCATCTAATTTTACTGCTCCTATTTGAATTATTTCAAATCTACAAGAAGGTATAAGAAGGATAGTTTTATTTTTTTCAAAGTCAAAAGCTTGATTAAATTCTAAGTCTAAAACTATATAAGACATACCAAAAAACCTCCTATAATAATAAGTATTTTTATAATAATAGTACACTAATTTTGTAATAAATACAATGTTTTATACTAAAATAATTTATAAGCTAGAAAATAAAGGTAAATTGTTGATTTTATCATTATAATAGTGATATAATATTAAAATAACACAAAATTAAAAAATTATAATTTATATGTATTTTTATTTAAGAAAGGAGTTTTTAATTATGGAAGATAAAGATTTAGAAAGTAGACTGTATGATAAGAGCTATACTTGTCCAGTATGTGATAAAAAATTTAAAAATAAGGAAATTAAAAAAGGTAAAACTATTTTTGTAGAAATGAATTTAGGACTTAGAGGAAAATTTAAACCTATTATGCCAGATTATTATTATGTTGTTATGTGTGATGAATGTGGTTATGCTGCGGTATCCAAAACTTTTAACAAAACTACTCAAAAACAAGCAAAAAAAATTAGAGAAAAAGTTAATCCAAACTATAAACCTAGAAAATATCATACTATTTATGATACAAATGATGTTATTGATAGATATAAAGTAGCTTTATATTTTTGTTACCTTAAAGATAGTACAATGTCAGAAAGAGGGTACATTTGTGAAAAATTAGCATTTTTATATGCTGAATTAAATGATGAAGAAAAAGAACTTAAATATAATAAATATGCTTATGAATGTTATATGGAAGCATATAAAAAAGAAAATCTACCTATAATGGGTATGGAAGAAAATCAATTTGTATATACTTTAGCTTATTTAGCTTACAAAATAGGAAATAATGATGAAGCAAGAAAGTTTTTAAGTAAAATTATAGTTAAACGCAATTTAAGTACTACTTTAAAGGAAAAAGTTGATGATTTTGTAACTATATTAAAACTTGAAAAGAGAGAAGATGAAAATAAATCATAAAATTTTAAAGGAAGAGGAATATTATGTTTTTAAAAAGATTGGAAATACAAGGTTTTAAGTCATTTCCAGAAAAAATACGTTTAGATTTTAAAAAAGGTATAACAGGTGTTGTAGGTCCTAATGGTAGTGGTAAAAGCAATATATCAGATGCTATAAGGTGGGTTTTAGGTGAACAAAATGCTAGAACTCTTCGTGGTGACAAAATGGAAGATATTATTTTTGTAGGCACTAAAAATAGAAAACCTTTAGGGTTTGCAGAAGTTACTATTTATATTGATAATATAGATAAAAAATTACCTTTAGAATATAATGAAATTGCTGTAACAAGAAAAGTATTTCGTTCAGGAGAAAGTAATTATTATATAAATGGTACAAGTTGCAGACTTAAATATATTCACGAACTCTTTATGGATACTGGTATTGGTAAAGAAGGTTATTCTCTCATAGGACAAGGTAAGATAGATACTATATTAAGTAATAAATCTGAAGATAGAAGAGCACTTTTTGAAGAAGCAGCAGGTATTATAAAATTCAAAAATAGAAGGATACAAGCAGAAAATAGACTTGAAGAAGTTAGAAAAAATCTTATAAGAACTAATGATATAATAGCAGAACTTGAAAAACAAATAAATCCATTATTTGAGCAACAAGAAAAAGCAAAACAATTTTTAAGTTTATCACAACAATTAAAAGAAATACATATAAATTTATTTGTAGAAGAATATAAAATAGCTGAAAAAAATATAACAGAAATTTTACAGAATATAGAAACTTTAAATGAAACAATAAAATCTTTACAATTACAGAAAGAAAACTATATAAAAGAAGAAAAACAATTAAAAGATAGTATTTTATTAAAAGAAAAAGAAATAGAAATTTTAAATAATGAAGTTGTAGATATAAATATTAATATTGAAAAAAATCAAAATAATATTAATCTTAATAACCAAAATATACAATTTTTAAGAGAAGATATAAATCACATAAAAGAAGAACAAGAAAAAAATAATGAATTTATACTTAAAAAAAATGAAGAAATAAAATTTATAAAAGTAAGTTTAGAAGCTAAAAATTTAGAATATAGCCTAAAAAAAGACGAACTTGATAAACTTTATATTGAATTCGAAAATATTTCAGCCAAAATGAGCGAAGATGAAGAAGAATTTAAAAATATAAATAATGAAATAGTCGAAAAAATACATTTATCTTCAGAAATATCAAATAAACTTACTATTTATGAAAGTTCTAAACAAAGTCTTGAAGAAAAATTAAAAGAATTAAAACAAAATATAAATTTATATAAAAGTAAGATTAATGAAAAAACTACTAGAAAAATGGTTTTAGAAAAAAATCTTATTGATATAAAAGAACAAGAGAATAATATTAATGAAAATATAAATTTATATAATAATAATTTTGAAAAAATAAAATTAGAACTTGAAAATATAAAACAAATAAATAATGAAGAAAATAAAAAATATATTGAGCTTAAAAATAAATATAAAATATTAGAAGAACTTGAAAAAGACTATGAAGGTTATTTTGGTTCTGTAAAAGCAATATTAAGAGAAAAGGAAAATAATATTAAATTTTCTGGTGTATGTAGTGCTATAGGTGAGCTTATAACAGTACCTAAAGAATATGAAATAGCTATTGAAATAGCTTTAGGTGGAGCTATTCAAAATATTGTTACTAAAACAGAAGAAGATGCTAAATTATCTATAAATTATTTAAAGGAAACAAAACAAGGTAGAGCAACATTTTTACCTATTTCTTCAATAAAAGCTAAACCTATTAAAGAAAAAGAAAATATTTTAAAAGAACTAGGTGTAATAGGTATAGCAGATGACCTTATAAAATTTAATATAGAGTATAAGGAAATAATGTCTAATATACTAGGTAGAACTATTATTATTGATAATATAGATAATGCTATATATTTATCTAAAAAATATAAATATATGTATAAAGTTGTAACTTTAGATGGAGAACTTATAAATACTGGTGGTTCTTTAACTGGTGGTAGTATTTCTAAAAAATCAGCAGGTATTTTTTCTAGAGGTAGGGAATTAAAAGCTATAATTGAAGATATAAATACATTAGAATTAAGTATTAATAAAAATAAAAATATTATAAAAGAAAAAGAAGAAAATGTTTTAAATATACAAAAGAATATTGATAAAAATAAAGAAATTCTTAATAATATTAATTTAGAAAAAATAAAGTTGCAAGGTGATATTAACCAAATTAGTCAATATATAAAAGATTTAGAAACAAATATAGATAATAATACAAATTCTATTATAAATATAAATAATCAATTAGAAGAAAGTTATATTGATAATAATGATTTAGAAATACAACTTAATACTTTAAATGAAGAAATAGAGTCTTTAAAAGATTATATTTTAAAATTTTCAAGTAAAATGGAAGAAGAAAAAATTAATAAAGATAATAGCTTTAATTATATAAATCAATTAAAATTAGATATAAAAGAAATAGAATATCAAATAAAAAATAGTAACGAAAATATATATAGACTTAATATTAATATAGATAGCTTAAATAGTAATAACAATAATTTAAGTATAAAAATAAAATCTAATAATGATAAAGAAATTATATTAAAAGAAAATATTAAGGTTATAGAAAAAAATATTGAAGAATTAAAATTAAAAAATAATAATTTAAAATCTAGTATAAATAATTTACAACTAGAAAAAAATAATATAAATACTAGTATAGAAAATATAATTAAAGATATAAATAAAACTAATCAAAATATATTGCAAGTTGAAAATAACAAAGTAAAAGCAGAGGCTAAAAAAGAAAATATTGAAGAAAAAATAGATATACTTTGTAATAATATGTGGGAAGAATATGAAATAACATATGCTAGTGCTTGTAGTAATTATAAAAATATAAATTTATCTTTTGAAGACCTTAAAAAACAAGAAAATAATATTAAAAGTAAAATATCAAAATTAGGTAATGTAAATGTTGGAGCTATTGAAGAATATAAAATAGTAAAAGAACGTTATGATTTTAATATTCAACAAAGAGAAGATATATTAAAGGCAGATGATGACTTAAAAAATATAATTGCTACATTAGTTATAGAAATGGAACAACAGTTTAAACAACAGTTCTATTTGATAAATAAAAATTTCAGTCAAGTATTTTCAGAAATATTTGGTGGTGGAAAAGCAGAACTAATATTAGTAGATGAAAATAATATTTTAACTTCTGGTGTAGATATTGTAGCACAACCACCAGGAAAAAATTTACAAAATCTCAACTTATTATCTGGTGGAGAAAGAACTCTTACTGCTATGTCTTTACTTTTTGCTATTCTTAGAATGAAACCATCACCTTTTTGTGTGTTAGATGAAATAGAAGCAGCTTTAGATGATGCAAATGTTTTAAGATATACAAAATTTTTAAAAAATATAGCTAATGACAATCAATTTATACTTATAACACATAAAACTGGAACTATGGAAATTTCTGATGTATTATATGGTGTAACTATGGAAGAACAAGGTGTTTCTAAAGTTATATCTGTACAGTTAGAAGATGCAAAAGAATATGATAAAATATAAAGGAGAATAAAAAAATGGCATTTTTTAAATGGTTTAAAAGAGGAAAAAAAGAAGAAAATTTACAAGAAGAAATAAATAATGAGTTAGAACAATCTATTGAGGAAGTAGAAAATGAAAATAATGAAATAGAAGATATAAATGATAATAAAACAGAAGAAGTAAAAGAAAATATAAGCGATAAAGTAGAAGAAGTAAAAGAAAATGTAAGTGATAAAGTAGAAGAAGTAAAAGAAAATATAAGCAATAAAGTAGAAGAAGTAAAGGAAAATATAAGCAATAAAGTAGAAGAAGTAAAAGAAAATGTAAGTGATAAAATAGAAGAAGTAAAAGAAAATGTAAGTGATAAAGTAGAAGAAGTAAAGGAAAATATAAGCAATAAAGTAGAAGAAGTAAAAGA
>ERZ1643246.775-NODE-775-length-38904-cov-19.045381_pt1 | contig 38904 bp, 37 predicted proteins | sample MGYA00579265_ERZ1643246 | MGnify/ENA primary metagenome ERZ1643246 (study PRJEB29033, sample SAMEA4952261) | chicken gut metagenome | biome: Broiler Chicken; feature: Gastrointestinal Tract; material: Caecum | place: Ireland | collected 2018 | study: Broiler...
TTTTTTATTTAATTTTTATTAATCTTACTCTTGACTTCTAATAGTTAGTCTCCTAGCTAAGCTCTAGCATTTTATCTAGGCTTTTTTTAGCCTTTTGAGCTATTTTTATATCTATAGATATCTCATTAGATTCGTTTAAAAGACAATTATAAATATCTTCTAAGTGAATCAACTTCATATCATTGCATCTTAAATCTTCACTAAGAGGAATAAATTTTTTTTCAGGATTATTTTTTTTCATTTCATATAAAACACCAATTTCAGTAGCAATTATAAATTCTTTGCTAGAAGACTTATTGACAAAATCTATTAATTGCTTAGTAGAACCGATATAATCAGCTAAATTTAAAACATCTAATTTGCATTCAGGATGAGCAATAAATAAGGCATTTGGATACTTAGCTTTAATCTCTTTAACCATTTTTAAATCAATATTGTTGTGAATTGCACAATATCCATGCCATACATCAAAGTTATAGCCTCTAAGCTTCATAGCGTATTTAGCCAAATTTTGATCTGGGCAATATAATATTTTTTTATTTTGACTTTGATAAAAATCAATTATCTTTAAAGCATTTGATGATGTTACACAAACATCGGCCAAAGCTTTTATATTTGCCCTTGAATTTACATAGGCTACAACCACTGTATCAGGATTTTGGCTTTTGTATTTCATAAGTTCAATAGCATCAATCATATTTGCCATACTACAGGAAGCATTTTTATTAGGCAGCAATACCTTTTTATCATAAGATAAAATTTTAGCTGTCTCTGCCATAAAATCAACACCACAAAAAACTAAAATATCAGCTTGATTTTGACTAGCTATTTGAGCAAGTGCCAATGAATCACCAACATAGTCAGCAATCATTTGCACCTCATCATTTTGGTAATAATGAGCCAAAATTACTGCATTTTTTTCCTTTTTCAATTGTTTTATTTTTTCAATTAATATATTATCCATTATCTGTATCTCCCTTATACATATATAAATAAGCTGGTCTATGACCACCATCAATCTTAACTTCTTCCAATTTTATAATTTTATCCTTCATACTTCTTCTAAAAACCGGATCTAAAATCTTTCGGCCTAATATTGATTCAAATACTAACTGCAATTCCTTAAATGTAAATTTTTTAGGCATCATATTAAAAACAATGTCCGTATATTTAATCTTACTTTGCAGGCGTTTAATTGAAGTCATAATTACTATTAAATTATCAAATGCTAAAAAATCATTTTCTATCTCTTCATAACTAACAATACCATACTTGTTTATAATCTTTTTAACTTTACAGCTAAAATCTATGCTGTCACTTTTAAATCTTATAGTTATATAATCATTTTCCTCATTTAAGGTGATATTAAAAAATAAGGCATTATCATTAAGTCTTGTTTTTATATTATTTTTATCTACTAATCCAAAATAGCTTGCTGATAAAACCCTTGTTCTTATATCCCTATCTACATTTGAAAATGTATATAGCTGCTCTAGGTAAATATTATCAAGATTTGTCTCAGCTACTAAAACACGTTTAGCACAATCCTCTAATGTTTCATCTAAAGATAAAAAACCACCTGGTAAACACCATTTTCCCATAAATGGTGGTGTATTTCTTTTTACAAGTAATATACTAAAGGCTTTTTGGTTTATAGAACGATAATTATTTTTTAATATATCACTTACACTAAATAAGGTAATATCAGCTGTTATGCTCATCTTTTCATAAGAATCACTATTATATGTTTTCAAAAATTCCTCATCAGAAATATATCTACTAACAACTTCCTCTTTATAGTTGGGCTGATAAAAGCCTCGCTGTTTTATATAATTAAAGACTTTTAAATCCAATAAATTACAAACCGAATCAAAGTGACCACTCTCTAATTCATTTCTTATATACGAAGAGCTGATATTATCTAAGTTTAAATCTAAGACCTTAATCTCACCTTTATATTTGTTAAATTCATTTAATACTTCAGTAATATCTATTCCTTTTCTTTTTATAACCAAAAGATTATAATTATCTAATATATATTCATATCTTTTCCAAGTCTTAAAAGATATAAAGTTATCACTACCTAATATAAAATAAATCTTATCGCCCTTAAATAAATTGGCTAAAAAATCTAGGCTACGATATGTACAAATTAGGTTATTTTTAAATTCATAATCACACACACTGACCCTATTATCGCCTTCAAACATAAGATTCAGCATTTTTATTCTTTCTTCGCCTTTTAATAGACTGTTTTTTTTATAAAAATTGCCAGTTGGTAAAATAACAATCTTATCAAAAATCTTTTCTTGTAACAATGTTAACACAAGCTTTTTATGCATTAAATGACATGGATTAAAGCTACCACCATAAACTCCTATTTTCATAAATTTTCAAGCTCCTTAAGATACATACTAGCAGAAACATCGCTACTTAATCTTAAATCACCTCTTGGTGATACTGCTATGCTACCAACCTTAATACCATCACATAAACAGTTTCTTTTAAACTGCTGTTGGAAGAATCTTCTAATAAATATTTTTAAAACACGCTTTATCTCATCTTTACTATATTCATCGAATGTTTGACAAGCCAAAAAATATATTTTTTTAACAGATGCTCCATATCTTAAAAAATGATATAAGAAAAAATCATGTAGAACATAAGGTCCAACTGTTTTTTCAGTGATTTGCGAAATATTGCCATCATCATCAGGTGGTAAAAGTTCAGGAGATATTGGAGTATTTAAAATATCATTAAGTATTGATTTTATTGGTTCATCCTCGTGATCTTTAATGTAGGCAATTAAGGTTGTTATCAGAGTTTTAGGAATAGATGAATTTACACCATAATTTGCCATATGATCACCATTATACGTAGCCCATCCTAAAGCTAATTCTGATAGATCTCCTGTTCCAACAACTATTCCCCCTTCTTTATTTGCAATGTCAAATAATATTTGGGTTCTCTCTCTAGCCTGAGAATTTTCATAGGTTACATCGAATAAGTTATCATCATGATTAATATCTTTAAAATGCAAAATACAAGCATCCTTTATAGAAATCTCTTTATATGTCGCTTTAGAAGCCAAAATCAAATTCTTAGCATTAGTATATGTTCTTGAGGTAGTTCCAAATCCCGGCATTGTAATAGCAATAATATTACTTGGGGCCAAATTTAAAATTTTACAAGCCCTTAAGCATATTAAAAAAGCCAAGGTTGAGTCACTTCCTCCACTTATTCCTATTACCATCTTACAATTATTTAAAAATTTAATTCTTTTAGCCAAAGCAAAGCTTTGAATATTTAATATCTCCTCAAGAGTTGAATCATCATGATTTAAAAATGGTTTTTTACTATATTTTTTTAATAACTGGTTATTTTTTTTACTTAAACTATAATAAGTGTATACAAAATCACCATAAGTAACCATTTCATAGGTTCGTTGTTTTTTTCTATCAGAATTAATTCTAAAAATATCAATATCAGAGATAATCATTTGTGATGTTAAAGAAAATCTATCGCTTAAAGTTATTTCTCCATTAGGCTCACAAATCAAACAAGCACCTGAAAACACTAAATCGCTTGTAGATTCCCATACTCCACTTGAGCAATAGACGTAAGCACATAAGGCCTTACTACTTTGTAGTTTCACTAATTCCTTACGATAATTAGCCTTACCTATAGTTTCATTGGAACTAGACAAGTTAAATATAATATTAGCCCCACCTAAGGTTGTATAATTACTTGGGGCATTTACCATCCATAAATCCTCACAAATATCGATAGCATAGCAAACATCCATATTATTGCACTTATACAATAATTTATTGGATATCTTTACGTTACTATCAAAAATATTTATTTCATTAACATCTAAAGATGAAGCACTATTAAAATATCTAGCTTCATAAAATTCATTATAATTAGGTATATATGTTTTAGGTGTAATGCCGATAATTTCACCATTATAAAAACTAAAGGCGCAATTATACAAGCTATTTTTTACTTTTAAGATACATCCTACAATAAAGACAATCTCTAGACCTTTACTGTAATTTTTTAATATCTGTAGTGCCTTCATACAATTATTATATAAATCGTCATTTAAAAATAAATCCTGACATGTATAACCACAAATACATAGCTCAGGAAATACAGCAATATCAACTCCATTATTAACTGCCTTATTTATTAATTCTTTAATTATTTCAACGTTTTTAAGTGGATTAGCAATTTCTAATTCATTTGAAATTGCAGCAACCCTTACATAACCAAATTCTTTAAGCATATAATAAACTCCTATTTTAATTATTTAATAAGATTATATGATTATAGTAATTAATAGTCAATGTTTTTATCACTTTAATAATAACAAAATGATAAAAACAAAAGTACTGTGCATTAATTTCACAGTACTTTTGTTTTTATTTTAAATTTTCTTTATAAAATTTTTCAATTTCAGAAAATGGTATTACGTTTAAATCATCATATAAATCAGTGTGTACAGCATTTTTAATTGCAAGGAAATGCTTATTTTCAATATATTTATTTTCTTTTATCATATTTTCATAGGCTGTTTTACCCATATAAAAGGAATGAGCTTTTTCACCATGAATTATTAAAACTGCCGATCTAATCTCATTAGAATATGTTAATATAGGTTGATTTAAATATGACATTGTTCCAATTACATTCCATCCGGCATTTGAATTTAAACTTCTTATATGATAGCCCCTAGCTGTTTTATAATAATCATAATAATCCTTTACAAAAGATACAGCATCTGAAGGTAGAGGATCAACAACGCCACCTGCTCTTTTATAATCGTTAGATTTATAATCGATAGTTCTTTGCTCATTTAACATTTTTCGTTGATTATATCTTTTCTCTTCACTATCATCATTATCAAAATAGCCCTTAGTAGCTATTCTAGACATATCATACATAGTACTAACAACAGTAGCTTTAACTCTTGTATCAATTATAGCTGTATTTAAAGCTAATCCGCCCCAACCACAAATTCCTAAGATACCTATTTTCTCCTTATCAACTCTATCGTTAGTTGCCAAATAGTCTACTGCTGCTTGAAAATCCTCAGTATTTATATCAGGTGAAGCCATATTTCTAACTACACCACCACTTTCACCTGTAAAAGATGGATCAAATGCTATAGTAAGAAAACCACGTTTGGCCAATTCCATTGCATATAATCCTGATGCCTGCTCTTTTACAGCACCAAAAGGACCACAAACAGCTATTGCAGCTAGCTTACCATCACAATTTTTTGGTTCGTAAAGATCTGCAGCTAAAGTTATACCATAACGATTATTAAAGGTAATTTTTCTATGATTAACTAAATCACTTTTTATAAATGTTTTATCCCACTTGTCAGTTAATTTTAATTTTTCTTCTATCATTTTTTTCTCCTCTTATTTTGAAAATGTAATTTCTACACTATATTCTCCTAAAGCTTGTTCTAAACCTGTAGGATTATCTATTTTTCCAATTGGGGTGTAAGAATAGCTTGTGTTGAAATTTTTATAAAAAAGAACTAAGCAGCTACTGCCATATAACATAATATCACCAGTTTTAATTGATTGAACATTCTCAGCATTAGTAGGTAGACTTTCATCAAAATAGTAATATTTTTCATTATTATTTAATTCATTCATATTTATGGTAAATGGCATCATACTAAGTAATTGTTTTGCAGCCATTGAATCATTAATGGTGGCAGTAAATTGTAAATCATTAATTGTAATATAAATCTTATTATTCATAGTTTCTTCCTCTATATTTTGATTATCATCATTGTCGCTTGTAGAATCAGTATTTTCATTTACATCTGTATTATCATTATCACTGTTTAAATTATTATCAATGTGTTGTGAGCAACTAGCTAGCCAAATAGTTATAAATATAACAAATAATATTAAAAATCTTTTCCTCATTGTTTTTCACCTACTATAATCTGACAATTATTTTCCATTATAGAATCCTTATTGATAATTTCTCCAACACTATCAACTATAATTTTACCTGATTTAGGATTTTTTATAGATACTATATGTCCTTTTATAGTTGCCTCAACCTCTGAATATTCAAATGCTAAATCAGTATCTATCATCTGGCAATTAATTAATTTTAAATTTTTGCAGTAGCATAAGGGTTGAGTTCCAATAATCTTACAATTTATAAACGTAAGATTTTCTGAAAACCATCCAAGGTATTCTCCCTCTACAATACAATCCTTAATTAAAACATCTTTACTATGCCAAAAGGCATCCTTTGTGTCTAAATTAGAATTAGTAATAGTTAGATTGTGCATATATTGAAATGAATATTTACCTGTAAAAGTTAAATCATTAATTTCTACATTATTACTATCAAAAAAAATGTATACACTATTTATTTTACAATGATCTACTTTTAAATTATTACATTTCCAACCAAATTCAATTGAATCAATATTAGAATTACTTACTGTGATATCACTGCATTCTCGTAATGGCTTAACAGATTTTATTTCGACATTATTTATTTGACCATTTTTACAATACCATAGTGGAGCTCTAGATAAATCAGTTAAAGTGGAATTCTTAAGCAAAAAAACATCAACATGCCATAGTGGATAGCGTAGTTCAAAATTACAGTTAATAACTTCGATATTTCTAGCTTCCTTTAAAACACTTTCACCATCTTTTTCTCCAGCAAATGTACAATTAATAACTTGGCTATTTTTAAGGTTATACAATGATCTTTCCTCATCATATACTTTATTTTCAATTATATTCATAATTTTTTACCCCCTTTTATAACTAATCTCTTTGTATAATACACTTTAAATAATCTATACAAGAAATTTGTTTTTCTTCTTTATGAATTTTATCAAGTATATTTTGCCTTTTATTATCAAGGTAATCACATTGAAGTTTTTTTAAATTATCACCATTTAAATTCAAAAATGACTCTATTTCTTTCTTTGATAAACCTGCATCCTCTAAATTTCGTTTAAAAAATTCTAGGCTAGTTTTAATCATCTAAATCACCTTCAATAATTAAATCTTTCTTCCATACTTATTTTAAAGCAAATAATATAAAATAACAAATACTTATATTGCATAATTTATTATGCTTTAAAAGCATAGTATAATGTGATAGAATAAAATTGGGATGTGATAATATGGAAATAAGAGTTTTAAAATATTTTTTAGCTGTAACTAGAGAACAAAATATATCTAAAGCTGCTGAAATTTTGCACTTAACTCAGCCTACACTTTCTAGACAATTAAAAGAACTCGAAGATGAATTAGGAAAAGTTCTTTTCATTAGAGGGAAAAGGAAAATATCCTTAACCAGTGATGGTATGTTACTAAGAAAAAGGGCTGAAGAAATGGTTGAACTTGAAGAAAAAACTTTAAAAGAGTTAAGCAATAGCGCCATTTCAGGAGAATTTATTATTGCCTGTGGCGAACTATATGATAATAAATTAATTTTTGAAATTATAGCTGATATGCAAAAGCTTTATCCAACAGTTAAAATTAAGGTTAATAGTGGTGATAAAAATGATTTATTAGACAACTTGGATAAAGGTTTATATGATTTTGGACTTTTTATAGGAGAAATTGATAAAAACAAATACAATTATATACAACTTCCATTTAATATAAAATGGGGTATTGTCGCCTTAAAAAATTCTAAATTAGCTTTGAAAAAGGTAATTACAAATAAAGAATTAAAATCATTACCATTAATTATTTCTAGACAGATGATTGAGGATTTTAAAAATGAAAAATTTAAAGATTATAATATTGTCGCAACCTATAACTTAGCATATAATGCTTCTTTAATGGTTGAAGTAAATATGGGATATGCATTAACTATTGATAAACTGATCAATACCTCTGATTCTAGCAATTTATGCTTTATACCTTTAGAAAATAATTTTACTTCTAATGTATTTATTGTTTGGAAAAAATATCAACTTTTCAATAAGGCTAGTGAATTGTTTTTATCTAAACTTATAGAGAAATTTAATAAAGACATTAATTAAAAAAAACATAAGCCTATTCTTAATAAAATGGCTTATGTTTTTTTTAGTTATAAATATAATTAAGCTAAGGATAATAAAATAATACCAAGTAATATAATAAATACAAATATGTACTGTAGTACAGATAACTTTTCTTTTAAAATTATTCTTGATAAAATTAAAGATATTATTACCGTACCAGCGCCTATTATTACAGCAGCAATACCAACACCCTCGCTAAGGGCAAATAAATAGGTTGACTGACCAATTGTTTCAAATAATGCCGCTAATATTTTATTTCTTTGTAAATAAAGGTTTTGATACCATTTTAATTTAGTACCTTGTACCTCTTGTGTAGATGCTTCATTAATAACTTGTTCTTGATTTGAGTTTGCAAGTGAAAATAATTTAACCTTTTTGCAGCGTAGGAAAATCAAAATTCCAATGGATACCAAAAAGAAAATATACTCATAACAAATATTTGCCACATGCTCTAAAGAATCCTCATTAACATTAACTAGCAATGTAGAAGCTACATCGTCAGTATAGAAAATATCTAAAAAAGTACCTACAGAATCTAAAATGGCATAAAAGAAAGGCATTGCAAAAGCAATTATAGCTAATTTCTTACCTAAAATTTTCTTTCTATCGGTTTTACCGTTATTTTCTGCAAAACCAACACCTAAAATACCAATCACAGTAACAACTACAGCTGTTATAGATAATGCATTTAATGATTCATGAAGAAAAATAGCACTTAAAAGAGCAGCCATTGCTCCAGATGTATTTTCTATAGGATCTGAAATTGATTCTTCAATAAATCTTACACCAAAATATGAGAGCATCATAGAACCAATATAGCATGCCGCAACAGGTAAATACAAAATAAAATTAAAAGGATTGAACTCATTTCCAGTTGCTAAAACATATATTAATTCTCCTGTGGCGTATATACCAAAAAAGATTCCAACAAATACTGTTGTTTTAAGATGAGAGTATTTTTCTCTTTCTAAATTACCTTTTTTATAAAAAATTTCAGCTATACCCCAACCAAGCGTCGATATTATCAAGAAAAACCATAGCATATTATATTCCCCCTTTTAAAAATAAACATTCATATTTTATCTTAATATCATTTGTTTTTCAACATAAATTTTATAAAAATAATTTCCTTTAGTCAAAAAAATTTTATCTATTCTTTTAAATCTGATTTTTTTACAATTTTTTTTAAATTAAATTTATTTTTTTTAATTAATATGATAGAATGTTTGATGGTGATTTTAAATGATTTTAGATAATATAAAACAAGAGATTTTACAATTAAGCTTAAAGGCCGAAACTGATTTAAAAAAGATATTTAATGAGATAGATGATATTTGCTTATATAATTCTAATAGAATTTTATCAGCATTCATCGAAAATAGAGTTGAATATGCAGATTTTACAGATAGAAACGGTTATGGCAACTATGATTCCGGCCGTGAAAAACTAGAAAAAATCTTCGCAAGTATTCTAGGTACCGAAGATGCCCTAGTTAGAGCTCAAATTATGAGTGGGACAAATGCCTTATATCTTGCATTTTCTGCATTATTAAAGCACGGTGATACAATGATTTCCCTTTCAGGTAAACCATATGACTCCTTACTAAAAATGGTAGGTATTATAGGTGATTCTTCTCAATCATTAATAGCAAATGGTGTTAAGTATGAACAAATTGATTTAGTTAATAATGAATTTGATTTAGATAAAATCAAGCAAAGATTAGTTAAAAATGATGTTAAACTTGTGGAAATCCAAAGATCAAGAGGCTATTCATCACGCAAATCTTTAACAATTAAACAGATTGAAGAATGTATTAAGGTTATTCGTAGTGTTAATAAAGAAGTAATTATTATGGTTGATAATTGCTATGGTGAATTGGTTGAAAAGCAAGAACCAGGTCATGTTGGAGCTGATGTAGTTGTAGGATCATTAATGAAAAATCTAGGTGGTGGTATAGCAACTACTGGTGGTTATGTTGGTGGTAGACAAAAGTATATTGAAATGATAGCCGATAGATTAACATCACCTGGTATTGGTAAAGATTTAGGAGCTAATTTTAATCAAAATATTAATTTTTTTAAAGGAGTTTTTATGGCACCAAATGCTGTTAAAAGTGCTTTAAAAACCCAAATTTTTGCATCTTACATGCTTCAAAATATTGGATTTAATGATATATCTCCTAAGTATGATGAATTTAGGACTGATATTATTCAAATTATTGAATTAAAAACTAAAAAGAATTTAGTGGCATTTGCTAGAAGTATACAAGCTTCTTCTCCTATTGATTCAGGTGTTTACATTATGCCTGCCCCAATGCCTGGATATCCATGTGATGTTATTATGGCTGCTGGTTGTTTTACAGAAGGAAGCACAATAGAATTAAGTGCAGATGCACCATGTGTAGAGCCTTACACATTATATATGCAAGGCGGATTAACATATGAATATGGTAAGCTTAGCATAATGAACGCTTTATCAAAAATGCTTGATGCTAATGATGAAAAATAATAGTTTTTAGGGGAGTTTTTCTCCCTTTTTTATTATAAAAAAAAGAGCCTTAGCTCTTAATTACTACTATATTGTCCTCCATCAATTCTAATAATTGAATTATTTATATAGCCTGCATCATCACTAATTAAAAATTTTACTAACTTAGCCACTTCTGATGGTTCACCAATTCTTCTAAGTAAAATCTTATCTAGTTCCATTTGCATAAATTCTTCATCGTAATCCTTAATCTCATTTTCTGTGCCAATAAGACCAGGGGCAATGGCATTTACAGTAACATATGGAGCAAACTCTATTGCTAGATTATGAGTTAAAGAGTTTAAAGCTGCCTTTGAAGCATCATATTCTAAGCCCATAGGATAATAAGTATTCATACCATTAGTTGATGATATATTAATTATTCTACCCCACTTATTATCAAGCATATGCTTTTTACATCTTTTAGCCGTTAAAAAAGGTCCAATTAAATTAACATCAAGTGTCCTTCTAAAATCTTCCACATTTTTATTATTAAAAATGTTAGGTAGATCAACAGCGGCATTGTTGATTAAAATATCAACTCCGCCTAACTTCTTTTCAATAAGATCAAACATCATATCTACATCACAAGAATTAGATACATCACATTTAACAACAAGCGTTCTTACATTGTAGCATTTGATTTTTTGCTCCAAAGCCAAAGCTTCATCTTTTGATGTATTATAATTTATAACACAATCATAGCCTGCTTGAGCTAATTCTAAAATAATGGCAGCACCTATTCCTTTGGCGCTGCCAGTTACTAAGACAACCTTACTCATTTTAATTAAGCACGGCTACAATAATCGCCTGTAATTGTTGAAACAACAATTTTTTCGCCCTCTTTAATAAATTGAGGAACTCTCAATCTTAAACCAGTTTCAACAACTGCATCCTTTGTTGAAGTAGATGAAGCACCAGGTACAGCTGGAGTAGTTTCTGTAACTGTTAATTCAACTTTATCTGGAAGAGCTATATCTATTACTTCTGATTCGAAGAAACGTAAGCTTATTTCCATTGTTTCAAGTAAATAATACTTTTTATCTCCTATTTGTTGAGCTGATAGTTCATATGTCTCATATGTTGACATATCCATAAAATAATAGGTATCTCCCATTGAATAAGAATACTGAACAACCTTAGTTTCAATCATTGCTTGCTCAAATTTTGTATTTGTGTTAAAGTTTCTTTCTACAATGTTACCATTTCTTAAATCTTTCATTTTTGTTTTTAAAATAGCAGCTCCCTTACCAGGTTTTACATGCATAAATTCTAAAACAACATATAATCTTCCATCAATTATTAGTGTTAAGCCATTTTTAAAATCGCCAGCTTCTATTGCCATAACATTATTCTCCTTCTATTATCTATTTTCACATGTATATTTTATCTTTTTTTAAAAATAAAATCAAGTTTTTAACTAAAAAAGAGAATTCATTATTAAAATAACACATTACTTATCACTTAAGTAATATAATAATACCAAATTTGAAATTTATTTATAACTTATTATAATGTTCATCATCTACAGGCTCGCACCATTCATTATAAGCCCCCTCAGCAGGTATTTCTATAGCAATGTGCGTAAACCATGAATCCTTAGTGGCCCCATGCCAGTGCTTTACTTCAGAAGCTATATAAACAACACTTCCTGGAACTAATTTAATAGCATCTTTTCCTTCCTCTTGATAAAATCCTTCCCCATCAGTGCAAAGTAATATTTGTCCACCTTTATGATGAATATGCCAATTATTACGACATTTTGGTTCAAATGTTACATTATAAATACCAATTTTATTTGTATTAAGTACCTTTAGATATGATTTACCTGTAAAATATTTACCATAGGCAATATTCTCATCACCTAATCCAAATAAACTATCACTAGGGTTTAAAGTATCTGTACTATAAACCTCTTTAACATATTTAAATACTGCCCATGCATTAGGCCAACCAGCATAAAAAGCTAGATGAGTAATAATTTCAGCCATTTCAATCTTAGTAACACCATTGTTTTTAGCATTTTGAATATGATATTTTATTGAATCATCAATTATACCCTTAGTCATTAATGCTGAAACTGTGATTATACTTCTATCTCTTAAAGATAGCTTATCACATCTAGACCAAACCTCACCAAATAAAACATCATCATTTAATTGTGCAAACTTTGGAGCCAAATCCTGTAACTGACGTCTACCCGCATCTTGTTTAACCATTTTATTCTACCTACTTTCTTAATTGTTTTGAATAGCAAGGGAAAATTTCTGATTCTCCATAGCTATCTATATTTTCTATTTCACATAATTTTTTCATATCTTCTTCACTTATTTCAAAATCAAGTGAAGAATTTTCTGTCAATCTCTTTAAATTACTAGTTTTAGGAAGAGAAACTAGCCCTAATTGCAAGGTATACTTAATGCACAATTGAGCAATACTAACATTATATTTTAAAGCCATTTGCTCAATTTTTTTATTATTAAGTATTTCACCATGTCCTAATGGAGAATATGCCTCAACAACAATGTTATTTTTCATACAATAATCTATTAACTCAAAATCTATATTACCTATATGGCATAATATTTGATTGACCATTGGCTTTACATTTGAATTTTCAATCAAATTTTTAATATCCTCTATTTCAAAATTTGAAACACCAATAGCTCTTATTTTACCTTTTTTATAGTATTCACATAATGCCTTCCAAGCCATTAAATTACCATCTTTATAGTGATTGCCATCTCTAAAATTACTCCATGGTTGAGGTGAGTGAATAATCATTAGATCAATGTAGTCAACGCCTAATCTAGCAAATGATTTTTCTATTTCTTTTATAGCCAAATTATAATCCTTAGTTTCAGCATTTAATTTAGTTTGAATAAAAAGCTCTTAACGTTTTACTCCACTTTCCTTAATTCCCAAGCCAACACCTGACTCATTACCATAAGCTTCGGCAGTATCTATATGCCTATAGCCTAATTTTATTGCCTCTTTAACGACATTAGAAACCTTATCATTATCTATAAACCAAGTTCCTAATCCTAATTGAGGTATTTCAACTTGATTGTAAAGCTTTAATTTTTTATCGTACATAATTAATACATCCTTCTAATTTTACAAATTGTCTATCCAAGAACTAATATCTATATCTGATGCTGAAGCTGTAAATCTTCTTCCTTGATATATAACAGCATTAGGTTGAAGATTTTTTATTTCTAAAACACTCGCTTCTATAGAACTTCCGCCACTAGTACAAAAAGGAATAATTATTTTTTCATTTAAATCATAACTTTCTAAAAATGTATATATAATTTTAGGTAATTTTCCCCACCAAATTGGATAGCCAATGAAAATATATTCATAATTGTTTAAGTTTGGCAATTCACCTTCAATTTCCGGTCTAGCTAGAGGATTGTTTTGTTCCATATTTGCTCTACTATTAGCATCATTATAATTTAAATCTTCAGCACTATACTTATCCTTAGGAATAATTTCATAACTATCACTTTTAATTATATTTATAATTTTCTCGGCAACAGTTTTAGTATTGTTTGTACAAGAAAAATAAACTACTACTGAGTTATCAAAGCTATCTTCATTAAGATAGTCTTCTTCTTGGTTATTTTCATTTATCACTGGATTATTATTTTGTTTACAACTTACCAAGTATATAATGAAAAGCATAGCTAATATGATATATAATCTTTTCATAATATTTCACCTAATTTTTATCTAGTGCACCTACAACTTTATGAGGTACATATAATTGTTCTAAATAATTAATATCATCAGCAGTTAATTTTAAAGATAAAGAAGCTACAGCATCCTCGATATGCTTTACTTTGGTTGCACCTATAATAATAGAAGCCACAACTTTCTTTGACAATAACCAGGCCAAAGCCACTTGAGCTTGACTAACATTATACTTTTCGGAAATTTCCTTTTCTCTTAAAATAATTGGATAGTCACTTTTTATTGTAGAATCATATTTAAACTTGGCAAAATTATCTAATCTACCTCTATTTGTCTCATTTATATTGATTCTAGCCAACCTTCCTCCAGCTAAAGGCGAATATGGTGTAGAAGAAACTCCTTCCTCAAGTAACAATTTTATCATTTCCCTTTCTTCTTCCCGATACAAAAGATTATAATGATTTTGCATCGATATAAATTCTATATATCCCTTTTCTCTAGCTAAATCCTGCATTTTCGCAAACTGATAGGCATACATTGCAGATGCTCCTATATATCTTACCTTTTTAGACACTACTAAGCTATGTAGTGCCTCCATAGTTTCAGCAATTGGAGTATCATAATCAAATCTATGTATTATGTAAAGATCAATATAGTTGGTTTGTAGTCTTTCTAATGATTTATCAATCTCTTTTAAAATTGCTTCTTTTGATAATTTTCCTTCATTATAATAAACCTTTGTAGCAATTATAACATTTTCTCTTTTAGCATATTTTTTTAAAGCATTACCTAAAAATACTTCACTTGAGCCATTACCATAGCAGTTGGCGGTATCAAAAAAATTAATGCCTAAATCTAAAGCTCTCTTTATAATTTGGTTTGTTTGCTCTTGATTTACTGCCCAATTTTGACTACCACTTCCATCACCAAATCCCATACAGCCTAAGCATATTCTTGAAACATTTAAATTTGATTTTCCTAATTTTATATATTCCATTACATATCACCTTTTCCAAGTAATAATTCCAGTTTTTGCAGTTTTTTAACAAAATCATCAACATTGAAATCCAATTTTTTAAATACTTCAGCTTCTTTTTGATATATATCCTTTAAAACATTATTAGCATATTTTTTACCACTTTCAGTTATAATTATATTCATCTCCCTCCTTTTACCTTTAATAGGCTCAAGCTTAACATAATCTTTATTTTTTAATTCCATTATTAATGTATTTACAGTACTTTTAGGTAGCGACCAATCATAACATATCTCTCTTTGTGTATGAACCTTATTATCATTAATCGCATATAATATCCATAATAATGTAGGAGTCACAGAGCTCTTCTTAGCAAATTCGGCATATATAGAGTCAATATGATACATTGACCTGCCTAGTAAAACATAAAATACTTTCTCATTCATAATAATACCACCTTTTAAAGTTCGTTTTAGTACTTTTATAATAGTACTAAAATGAACTTCTGTCAAGAACTATATGAATTTTAATTAAAAAAACTTGACTAAATTAAATAGTCAAGTCAGACTGTTAACAATTTTAGTTTGTCAACAGTTTGAGTCAAACCAAAAATTTATGGTTTGACTTTTTTATAGCAAATTAAATTTAAGATTGAACTGATGTTTTAGTCAATCTTGCAATATTTTTTCTATTATAATTTTTATAATTCTAATAGTGTAACAGATTCAACATGTGTGATACTACTGTATTTGGACATTTATCATAATGTTAATGTCAATATTAATTTTACCAAAAATGCTCAAATAACATTTACCAACTTAGAATAGTTATCATCTTCAATAATATCTTTAATTCTATACGACCTACCTACTATATTAATTACATTGAGAGTGATGAAGTAATCTATCCAATATGGCATTAGCTAATACTGGATTGCCAAATATTTCACCACATCTAGATAATGGCTTATTAGTCGTTACTATGGTAGAATTTTTCTCATACCTTTTAGCTATGAGTTGAAATAATAAGTTTGACGATTCAATGTCTAATGGTAAGAATCCAACTTCATCAATAATTAATAATTTATACTTTGAAAAGAATTTTATTCTTTGTTCGAGCCTATTTTCTAAATGGTCTCTTTTTAATTGTAGTAGTAAATCTCCGCAGGAGATAAAATAGGTAGAAATCCTTGATTTAGCAGCCTCTATTCCAATCGATGTTGCTAAATGCGTTTTACCAACTCCAGGACTTCCAATGAAAATAATATTTTCTTTATTTTCGATAAATTTCAAGTATCTATAATTAATGATTTGTTACTTATTAATTGATGGTTGAAAACTAAAATTGAAGTCTTCAAATGTTTTTAAAAATGGAAAATTTGCTACCTTTACACAGGCGTTCATTGCTCTTTCAACTCGTATGTTACATTCATATTCAAATAGCTCATATAGGGCATCAATAATCGTTTTTGACCCATTATTTATATATTCAATATAATTATCTAAATATTCTATAAATTTATTTATACTAATATCGTGTATAGTAATTAGTTCTGTGTTAAAATATACGTAGAGTTTATTGGAAATTGGTATAAGCTTAACACGTTTTCCAATATAGCTCTTTGGTACAGAGTATCCATTCCCTTTATATGAAACTAACAGTGTTTGTGGCACAGTTTAAGTTTCTACATTAGAAATATAGCTTTCTAAGAGTATTTTCGATGGTATTGGGTTTAGGTACTCTTTTTCTTTTTTAAATAGAACTATTGGTGGAATATTAGTTGTTTGGTTGATGGTTTTATTTACAGATATATTTATTCTATTAATAATATCAATTAACTCAGTTTCATCTTTAAATCTATGATTATACGGAATTAACCACTGTAAGAATCTATTTGCTGATTCAACTTTCCCCTTTGTTTGTGGGCTGTGAACCTTACATAATTTAATTTTAATACCTGTATCTTTTTCAAATTGTAATATTATCGGATGTTTCTTTTTCATACTGATCATATTTGCTCATTTTTGGTTTCCTTTCCTTATATTTTATTCCATTATTTAGATAGTATTTTTTTATAGTATGCCTATCTATATCATACTTTCTTTGTAATGCAGAAAAGTTAGGTTTGATATTCATTGTCTTTAAAATCATTAAATCTCCTAATAAATTTGTTTCAATTGCTAATTGCATGGTTATGTCTTCGTTGTATATACAATAATTATAACATAAATAAAAGAGTAACCTTAGCTTACATAATATTCACCATAATTGGTAAAACTTATATGAGCTTTTTTGGTTACTCTTATTTTAATATCAACAGGTATGACTTCTTTGCATAAAAGATATATATGTATTGGGTTATTTGAACATATATTTTTGGCTATTTAGATATATTCTTCATATGTTCACTCATACGACCTTTTAGATTTTTTTATGATTCAATAAAACTAATTAATCGCATGTTCACAAATACGGGGTTAAAAATAAAGAGGAATTTCGTTAAAAATTCCTCGCGTTGGGTCTGTTTTGGGTTGATTTTAAGTTATTTTAAAGATAGCAATGTGATTGATTCAACATGAGCTGTTTGAGGGAACATATCAATTGGTGTTATTGAATTAACCTTATATTTCTCACTTAAAATCTCTAAATCCTTAGCCAAGGTTGCTGGATTACAAGAGGCATAAACAATTCTTTTTATGTTTGAATTTAGTAAAGCCTCAATAAAATCTTTACCTAAACCTGTTCTTGGTGGATCACAGACTACAACATCAAAAGTTATATCGTCCTTTATCATTTTAGGTAATAAAGATTGGGCATCACCTTGATAAAATTTAGCATTTTTTATTTTATTTAGCTTGCTGTTTTCATTTGCAGCTATAATAGATTCCTTATTATACTCAATACCTATTACCTCTTTAGCCATTTTAGCTATATAAAGACCTATTGCACCTACACCACAATAAGCATCTAATACTCTTTCCTTTAAGGAAAGCTTGCAAGACTTTAAAATAATATCATACATATTTTTAGCTTGTTTAGAATTAAGCTGGAAAAATGTTGTTGGATAGATTTGATATTTAATATTGCCAAGTGTCTCAATAATATATTCACTACCCTCAAGATGATTAGTTTCATCACCTAATAGGACACCCTGCTTTTTAGATGTATTAAAGTTCTCATAAACTGATTTAACATGTTCAAGCTCGATAACTCTTTTAGCAAGTTCTTTAATACGATTATTTCTTTCATAGCATACAAAGCAAACTAAGGCCTCATTTTTTTCGTTTACTCTTATCATTAAATATCTTAAAATTCCTCTATTAAACTTAGGCATATAAGAGGAAATATTTAGCTCATCTACAATCGCAAGAATTTTTGTGTTTAATTCATTTATAATTGGATTAGTTATTAGACAATCATTAATTGGTACTAACATATTAGAATTACTCTTCATCATACATACCTTTGTAGTTTGTCCAATCTTTTTAACTGGTAAAAGTGATTTATTACGATAGCCAAATTGATTTTCACTAGGTATTGTAGCTTTTATTTCAAATGCTTTAGTCTCCAATCTTGTATATCTATTTAATGCTTCTATTAATATATCACGCTTAAATTTAAGCATGTCATCGTAATTAACATGCATAACTTGACAGCCACCACATTCTTCATAATGAGGACATTTGGCCTCCACTCTAGCCTTAGAAACACTTTTTATAGCTACACTTTTAGCATAGGCCATTTTATTTTCACATTTAGTAATTACTACATCATGGCCCTCGCCAGGTATTGCTCCATCAACAAATATGGCTAGTTTATTGTAAAAACCAATTCCTTCGCCGTTAATACCCATTCTTTTTATATCTAAAATAAATTGATCATTTTCCTTCATTACTTCACCTTCTTTACTATAAAGGATGAAAATATAGCCTTTCCTCCATCCTTAAGTCCCTTTGCATATATTCCATACTTGCCACCAATCCATTTGCCTGGTGTAGCAGTAAATTTATTTTTTAAATAGCTTTGATTAAATCCTAATTGATAAATATTAGGATAACTAAACTTCATCATAAAAGTAATTTCAGCGCCTTGATAAATGCTATCAAATAAAACAACATCATGGTCCTGATTAAAATATCCTTGTCTTAGTTGAAGGTGGTTTTTGCCATCTACTCTACGAATACATATATATTGGTAGTTACTACCCATATAGCATAGTCCAACCTCATCATAATCATTTTTTAAATCTAAAATACATTTAGTTTTAACGGTAAATGATAGATACATTATTTTGGTTAATAAGGTATTAGGGGTTAGATTCAAAGCATTATATGCTTTATCATTAAAATATTTACAATATAGGGTTAACCCATCATTAACGTCATAAAAATGGACAGTTTTGTTACTAGGAGTTTGCCACATATAGGAAAGCTTATTGCCCTTAAAATAATCTGATGATGGTATTTTAAAATTTGATTTTTTATCAATTAAATAATCATACTTTAAATAAGGAGTTCCAGCAAGTAGTTCATCCTTAACATCACCACAAATAGGCCAATCATTAATCCAAGTTACTGGCTGTAAATGGACAACTCTACCATAAACATCTAAATCTTGAAAATGAATAAATGCCCACTTATCTTCATTAATTTTGACTAAAGCACCTTGATGCGGACCATTTATTGGACTATCATTTTGCATTAAGACTATTTTCATTTCATATGGTCCATAAACATTTTTACTTCTCAAGCATACCTGCCAACCACTTTTAACACTTCCAGCAGGTGCCATTATATAAATATAATCGTTTCGTTTATAAAACTTTGGTCCTTCAATTGTAGGAGCAATATTATGTCCATCAAATATAATTTTATAATCAGATAAAACATTTTTTAAGTCTGAGGATACTTCATATAATCCTAGCATAGAATTAAAACCAATTCTACTTTTGACAAATCCCACAACTAAATAGCATTTATCTTTAATCCAAATTGGACAAGGATCCTCAATTCCCACAGCTTTTATTAAGCACCAAGGTTTTGACCAATTTCCTTTATTAATGTCATCACAACAAGATACATATATTCCTTCATCTGGAAACGGTATAATAGCGTAAAATTTATTGTCATGAAACCTAAGTGATGGAGCCCATGCTCCATCACCATGACAAACTTTATTAAATCTTTCAAAAGGAATTTCATCAAATACATACCCTATATATTTCCAGTTAACTAAATTTTTACTTTTTAGAACTGGTATACCAGGTGTGTGATTAAAACTAGATGAAATCATATAATAAGAATCTTTATATTTTATTACATCAGGATCACTAAAATCACTTAATATAATTGGATTAGAATACCTCACTATATCCCTCAATTCTATTTAAATAGTCTTAATATATCATTATAGGTTACAAATACAAATAACAACATTAAAAGAATAAAGAAAACATTGTTAATAATATTTTCCACCTTTTTACTAGGCTTCTGCTTTGTAATTAGCTCATAACCTAAAAAGACAATTCTACCACCATCTAGGGCTGGAATTGGTAGAAGATTCATAACGCCTATATTAACCGATAATAAAGCTATGAATGAAAGTAGGGCTAAGAAGCCTGCACCAATGTAGCTTTCTACAAGTGAGAAAATACCTACAAAGCTTGATAAATCAGATACACCAACCTGTCTTACATCACTTGGAGCAATTAATAATTTCAATGTCCTAAAAATTAATGTAAAATCATTCCAAAAGCTATTTCCAGCTTGTTTAATTGACCCAAACAAGTCAAAATGAGTTTCAGGAGAAATACCTATCATTTGTTGGATTTTTTCAATGCGTTGATTCTCTAAAACTTCATTAGTATAGGATTCTATAACAACATTTTCATTAATACAATCCTCTATTGTTACAATACCTTTTTTAGCATTTGAATAATATTCAAAATAAACGTTACATAGATTAGTATCTTTAAACAAAGATATAACCTGACCCCACGAATCGCTTGTTAAAGCTATTTCAGTACTATCAATAACCGTATCATTTTCAATTTTGTCAATACGCATTTTGGTAAGAATATCACCTGAAGCTAACGGGTAGCTTCCTTTATATTTATCATCCTTATAGCGAATAGCTATGTTTCCAACTCTTAAACCATCTACTTCTAATGGCTCTTTAGAGGCTTGAATATTTGATAATCCAATAGAGGCAATATATGTTGTAGCCTCCATTTCAAATTCCTCTACTTTTCCATCTCTTAAAACTGTAATGCTAAAGGTTGTTTGGTTATCATTATAAATTTCATCTAAAGCATTAGAAAATTCCATCCACGTATTAACATCTTTATCATTAACTTTTGTTATGACATCATCTTCTTGTAGCACATCATAAGCAGGTAACCCCTCACTAACTGTTCCAATAACTTGAGATTCATAATTTGGCACTCCAGTAGCTAAAGATATTATAAGATAGATTATTAACGCTAAAATTAAATTCATTAATGGTCCAGCAAAAATTGTTATAAACCTTTGCCATAGTGTTTTTGACTCAAAGCTTCTATCATAAGGGGTTATTTGCATTCTTTTATCATGCTCAAATATGTAAAATGCATCTCTTTTAACAGGATAATAATGTTCATCATTATCATCCTTTATAGTAAGAAATAAAGTGTTATTATCCTGTCCATATAAATCTACATCTACAATTTCGCCTCTAATTTGGCAATCCCTATTTTCATCTAGAATAATTTCACTGACCCTACCATCCTCTAGATTAATACCTATTTTTTCACCACTTTTTACTAATTCTGAAGCAATTTCTTCTCCAGCCATTGATACAAATCCACCTATAGGAATGGCACGTATACATATTGTAGTTTCTCCCCACTGCTTTTTGTATAAAACCGGACCCATTCCAATAGAAAATTCATGACATAAAATCCCTGCTTTCTTAGCAAAGAAAAAATGTCCTCCCTCATGTACTAAAATTATAACACCTATAATTAGAACAAATGCAATTATTGAAACTATAACTAAAGGTACTCCACTTAAAGCTAAAATCATTTTATACCTCCATAGTCTAATAAGATCTTGTTTACTATCATATTACTTACTTGTAATATATTATCTAAACAATATTGATACTTCTCATAATTTGGATTTGTAAGTTCCTGATATATAATCTCTTCAATTTTTAAAAAGGAAATTTTATCATGTAAAAACAAATATACAGCAGCCTCATTTGCAGCATTTAAAACTGCTAAATATATTCCACCCTTTTCTAAAGCCATATAGGCATACTTTAAACAAGGATACCTATCAAAAGATAATTCTTTAAAATTAAGATTTAAATTTATTAAATCTAAATAATTACTAGCTTTAAGATTATGAGACGGATAATATAAAGCAAAGCTTATAGGAGTATGCATATCCGCAGTCCCTATTTCGGCCTTAATTGTACCATCTTTAAATTCCACCATAGAATGAACAATACTTTGAGGATGTAATATAGTATCAATATGCTTATAATCGATATCAAATAAATAATAAGCCTCGATTACCTCAAAACCCTTATTCATCATCGTTGCACTATCGATAGTAATTTTACTACCCATATGCCAATTTGGATGCTTAAGAGCATCCTCTTTGGTAACATTTAATAATTCACTACGTGACTTATCTCTAAACGAACCTCCACTAGCTGTAATTATTAATCTTTTTACCTCTTTTTTATCTTCTCCTGATAAGCATTGTAAAATGGCAGAATGCTCTGAATCAATAGGAATTAAACTAACATTATATTCCTTAACCAAAGATTTTATGATATCACCAGCTACGACTAAGGTTTCTTTATTAGCTAAGCAAATAGTCTTATGACATTTAATAGCCTCTACTGTTGGCATCAAACCTGAAATACCAACTAAAGCATTCACTAAATATTCATTATCATATTTATGATATCTTGATACCTCAATTAAACCAGGATCACCATATACTATCTTAGCATCATAGCTTATCTTAAATATATGCTCTTTTTTCCTAAAGCATACAATTTCTGGTTTAAATTCCTCAATATATTTTTTAGCAATTTCTAAATTTGACCCTACAGACATACCTACTACTTTAAAATCTTGGGGATTATCTCTTACAATATCTAATGTTTGACTTCCTATAGAGCCACAGGCACCTAATATGTATAAATATCTCATATAGCCCCCAATAAAATAGGGAAAACTATAGTTCCTACCTGTAAAAATACTAAGAAAATTGTTGATGTAAATAAGGCTGAATCAAAGCGATCTAGCACTCCACCATGACCTGGAAAAATATTTGAAAAATCTTTAATTCCATATGTTCTTTTCATTTTAGAGGCTACTAAGTCACCAATTTGTGAACATATTGACATACACAATGTTAATAAAATCATAAAAATTACCAAGCCAGCCTTTGAAAAAAATTCATACTCAAAAACTCCAGCAAAGAAATTTAAATTATTACCATCATGAAAGGCAGGAGCCATATATGGATAAAAGAATAAAAATAAAAAGCCAATAACTAATGCTACAGCAGTTCCACCTATTGCTCCCTCCCAAGATTTTTTAGGAGAAATAGTAGGAGCCATTTTATGTTTACCAAAATTAATTCCAAATACTAAGGCAAATACATCTGTCGCAACAGTGATCATTAAAAGATAAATAATAAAGCGAATACCATAAGAACGTAATATCGTAAATGATGCAAAACTAATTCCTATATACAAAACCTCTGTAAAACATTTTCCAACATCAGAAGCATCAAAATCATGAACAAAAATCATGCAAGAAATTAGACAAAGGAAAATAATAGCTAATGTTAAATACATACTTAACTGAAATCCTACAAGATTTAAGACTCTAACTACTAAGGTATTGCTACAAATTGCAAAGCTATCTATTATAGATGAATATAAAGCCAATGTCATAATTACGCTTAATATTTTGATGCCTAATGGCATTTTCTTTTGTTTATCAAACATATTTAAAACTTCTATTGAAGCTAAAATGGTAAATAAAATTACCAACATTTCAAAAACAGTAACTAATTGTGGAACAATTACTACTGGGATTAAAATGATACACAATAGAATTGAAGTAATAATTCTAGTTTTCATTTTATACCTCCATATATTGCATAAAATCTATGTTATATTATAGCATTATAATAATAAAAAATCTAGCAAAAAAACTGCTAGATTTCATTATTATATTGCCATTAATTCATTATTCTTTGATGCTGTAATTTGTTCAATCGAATTTATTTTTTTATCTGTAATTTTTTGAACATCATCAAGATTTGCTTTTTCCTCATCTTCAGGTAAATCAAGCTTCTTAATATCATCATTGATGTCACGACGTATATTTCTAATATTAACTTTGGCTTGCTCTTCCATCTTACCAACTAATTTAACTAACTCTCTACGACGTTCCTCTGTCATTTTTGGTAACACTAGACGAACACCATTTCCATCTGATTGAGGTGTTAATCCAAGTGGAGATGCTAAAATTGCAGTTTCAATAGCCTTCATTGATGACTTATCATAGGGCTTAATGTATAATTGATTAGCCTCTGGAATAGAAATAGATGATATTTGTTTTATAGGTGTCATTACGCCATAATACTCAATTTGTATATTATCTAGTAAAGAAGCATTAGCTCTACCTGTACGAACAGTGGCAAGTTCACGCTCATATGCTTGAATAGATTTATCCATTTTTTCTTCGCCTTCTAAAAGAAGCATTTCTAGTTCTTCCATATTTCCTCCTATTCTACCTTTACAAGGGTACCAATTTTTTCACCCTTGACAGCTTTAACAATATTTCCTTTTGAATTCATATTAAAAACAATAATATTTAATTTATTATCCTTACATAAAGAAGCAGCAGTTGAATCCATAACAGCTAAATTCTTAGCTAAAATTTCACTAAATGTTAAGCTATCATATAATTTAGCATTAGGATTTTTACGAGGATCACTATCATAAACACCCTCAGTACCATTTTTGGCCATTAAAACAATCTCAGCACCAATCTCTGTTGCTCTTAAAACGCATGCAGTATCAGTTGAAAAATATGGTGAGCCAAGCCCTCCAACAAAAATGCATACACGACCCTTTTCTAAATGCCTTATAGCTCTTCTTCGAATATAAGGTTCAGCAACCTGATTTATAGGAAGAGCAGTCATAGCTCTAGTTGGAACACCTAAATGCTCTAAAGAATCCTGAACTGCTAAACCATTCATAATAGTAGCAAGCATACCCATATAGTCAGCTTGAGCACGATCCATTCCTAAGCCTTCTGCAGTTTTACCACGCCAAATATTGCCGCCACCAACGACTATGCCAACCTCTACACCTAAATCATGGACATCCTTAATTTGTTTAGCGATTTCTAATACTGTTTTTGGATCAATTCCAAAATCTGTATCACCACGAAGGGCTTCACCACTTAATTTTAATAAAATACGTTTATACATACAAGTCCTCCATTAACTTTTAAAATAGGGGAAGCAAAAAGCCTCCCCTATAAATTATTTATTAAAAGCGGCAGATTGAGCTGCTACTTCAGCTGCGAAATCATTAACTTGTTTTTCAATTCCTTCGCCAACCTCAAGACGTAAGAATGTTTTAACCTCTGCTTTAGCAGCATGAACATGTGCCTCAACAGTTTGATCTGGATTCTTAACGAATGCTTGAGATAATAAACAAATTTCCTTTAAACTCTTATCTAAACGACCTGGAACAATCTTATCTTCAATAATTTGTTCTGGTTTTGGTTTAGCTGATTGAGCATTTTCATTTAAAGCTGCAGCTAAAATAACCTCTTTTTCTTTAGCTATAACATCAGCTGGAATATCATTTTTAGATACATATTTTGGATTTAAAGCAGCAATGTGCATAGCAATATCCTTAGCAACTTCTTCAGAGCCACCATCTAGAATAACTATAGAAACAATACGGCCACCCATATGCTTATAAGCACCAAATGTTTGAGAGTCAGTTTTTTCTAAAACTGTAACACGACGTAAAGAAATCTTTTCTCCAATTACACCTGAAGCCTCTAAAATAACAGTTTCTAAAGTTTTTCCATCGCAATCTATTGCTAAAGCCTCTTCTGTACTTTTAGCATTTGAATTTACTAAATACTTACCAACTTGATCTAATAATGCAATGAATTTAGCATTTTGAGCAACGAAATCAGTTTGTGAATTTAACTCAAATACTACACATTTATTACCAGAAATTGCATAAGAGCATAAACCTTCTGCAGCTACTGCTCCTTCTTTTTTTACAGCTTTTGCAATTCCTCTTTCACGTAACCAAGTTACTGCAGCTTCCATATCGCCATTAGTTTCAGTTAATGCTTTCTTGCAATCTAGCATACCTGCAGATGTCTTTTCACGTAATTCTTTTACCATTGATGCTGTAATATTTGCCATAATTTTCCCTCCGTATATTATTCTGCTTTAGGTTGTGCCTCAGCAACAACCTCTTCTTTATTTTCTACCTTTTTAGTAGTTTTCTTTTGAGCTGTTTTTTTTGCAGCTGGCTTTTTAGCAGACTTTTCTTCAGTTTTGTTTTCTCTAGCTGGTTTTTCTTTTTGAATTTCCTCAGTTAAATTAACATCTTCTGTTTCTTCAAACTTCTCAACAACGCCACCATTAGCCTCGATTACAGCATTACCCATAACCCAAGTTACTAATTTAACAGCACGAATAGCGTCATCATTTGCTGGAATAACATAATCAACATCATCAGGATCACAGTTAGTATCTACAATACCGAATACTGGGATATTTAACTTACGAGCCTCTAAAATAGCATTATGCTCTTTACGAGGATCAACGATGAATAATGCATCAGGAACCTTTTTCATTTCCTTAATACCACCTAAGAATTTCTCAAGCTTATCACGTTCAGCAATTAACTTAATTACTTCCTTCTTAGGTAATTTTGCAAATTCGCCATCTTCTTCCATTTTATATAAACTTTGTAATTTGCTAATTCTTTTTCTAATTGTTTTAAAGTTAGTTAAGGTACCACCTAACCATCTTTGGTTAACATAGTATTGGTCGCAACGCTCTGCTTCTTCCTTAACAGCTTCTTGAGCTTGCTTTTTTGTACCAACAAATAATACCTTTCCACCATCTTTAACGATGTTTAATAAAGCGGCATAAGCCTTTTCAATTTCATTTGCAGTTTTTTGCAAATCGATGATGTAAATACCATTTCTAGCAGTAAAAATATACTTTGCCATTTTTGGATTCCATCTACGAGTAGCATGTCCAAAATGAACACCTGACTCTAATAATTGTTTCATTGAAACTACTGATTCAGACATTTCTTTTCCTCCATTTTATTTTTGTTTTGTCCTCTGCCTTCTTCAACGCTTGCCTCCATCAATTTCACTTGCACACGACGGCAGGCTCCAAAAGCATGTGTATTTGTGCCTTTAACATATTATCATATTTTTATATTTTTTTCAATCACTTTTTATAAAAAAAAGAAAAACCTTTAAAAATAAAGGTTTTAAGCTGATGGAAGTAAATTATTATCAGTAAAGCTTATTGCTGGTGTTGAAATATTATTAAATGCTTCACTTTCTATTTTACCATCTTTTAATGTTGTAATTTCAAAATACACAGGTAACATTACATAAATAGCAAGGGATAATTTACTATCTTGATAGTGTTCTATATATGTTGGTAAATAAATAACAGATAAATTAATATTAGTCATCTCGCCATTTAAAAATTTATCTATAGCTTCACTTACACCATTTTTAACATTATAACTCCAATATGTTTGTTTATCCCAAGAATCATTACTAATATTTACACTAACAGCTAAATCTTGCTTAGCCTTAATTCCAGAATCACCATAAAATTTATTTATAATATTTGAAGTCTCAGTAGTGGTTATATCTGAAGTAAATGTTAAAGGTTTAATAGATAAACTATGAATCTTATCGCCTTGCTCTTTAGCTATATTGTCTAAATTAGTAGTATGAACAAAAAATGTAGAATTGTAATCCGCAGCAATTTTAATATCATAATATTCATTAGCGGTATTATCTACCTCAATTAAACTATTACCATTTTTTACACCTTCAAGATTTAAGGTAGTTATCATTTCATTACTAGGGTTATCCTTTCTTGTAACTATATCTTGTTTTTTAGAACAAGATGATACCATAAACAATAAAGAACATACAAAAATTAATGTACAAATTTTTTTCATCATTTTAACTCCATTCCTTTTTAACAAAAAAATTATAGCAAAATAACGATAATATTACAAGCCTAAATTACTCTTTTCTTTCTTTTATCTTATTTGCTCTAGGATGAGCAATTTCATAAGAGCTTCTTATAGTTTCAAAGCTTACATGAGTATAAATTTGAGTCGTTGAAAGGCTTTCGTGTCCTAATAACTCCTGAACACTTCTCATATCAGCCCCATTATTTAATAAAGCAGTGGCAAAACTATGACGTAGCATATGAGGAGAAATATGAAATGTCTCATTACAACGCTTGACTAATCCATCAAGAATTTTTCTTACCCCTACTCTAGATAATTTACCACCATTTTTATTTAAAAATACGTTTCTAATTTCTTTATTATCGCCATTATATAAAATATCTAATCTAAATGTTGATATATAATGCTTTAGCATATTTGATAGCTCCTCATACATAACAACATATCTTTCTTTGCTTCCCTTACCATGAATTTTAATTACTCGCTCATTAAAATCTATATCCTTTATTTGCATATTGCATAATTCACTAACACGCAAACCACATCCATATAAACATCCAAGTATACAGTAATTACGATAACCTAATTTATTGTTTAAATCACAAATATCAAAAAGCATTTGTATCTCTTCACCTTTAATCATTTTAGGTAATCTTTTAGGAATTTTAGGAGATGACACATTTTTAAAGTAGTTTACATCGATTAACTCCTGCTTAACTAAATAGTCATAGAAGCTATTTAAAGATGAAAGTTTACGATGAATTGATGTTGATTTTAAGTTTTGATTAGATAAATATGATATATAATTTTTACAAATTCTTTCATTTCTTATTTTTAAAAGCCCTGCTGCCATTTTTTCAGTTTTAATAAAATTTAAAAATTCAATAAGATCATTTCGATAACTTTGCTGGGTATTGACAGAATAATTTTTTACGCTGTATAAATAATTAACAAATTCCTCAATTAATTCATTATCACTCATTGATTTTTTCTAATTCCTTTTGCATTATTTGTAATGCTCTTTGGGCATATAAAGATTTTCTATCCTTTTTCTTATGAGGAATATCTAAATTTTGCATAATTCCAAAATTGGCATTCATTGGCTGAAAACCATCATAAGAGGCATTACATATATATAGTGACATAGAACCCATAACTGTAGATGCTGGTAAAACTATAAGTTCTTTATTTTTTAAATATCTATCCATATTTATAGCAGCATATATTCCACTTGCAGCTGACTCGACATACCCCTCTACGCCACTAATTTGACCAGCAAAGAAAATATTAGGGTATTTTTTGGTTTGATAGGTTGGATTTAAAATTTTAGGAGCATTAATATAGGTATTTTTATGCATCCTACCATATTTAGCAAATCTAGCATTTTCCAAACCTGGAATCATTTGAAATACCCTTTTTTGTTCAGGAAATTTTAAATGCGTTTGAAAGCCAACTATATTATACATTTCTTTAGCAGCATCATCTTGGCGCAATTGCACTACCGCATAAGGTTTTTTACCATCTGGAGTCATTAAGCCTACTGGTTTCATTGGACCAAATGTGAGTGTCTGAGGTCCTCTTTTGGCCATGATTTCTACTGGCATACAGCCCTCAAAAACCTTTATCTCGAAATCCTTTACCTCCACACCCTCAGCAGTAATTAAAGCATTATAGAATTTATCAAATTCATCCTTAGTCATTGGGCAATTATAGTATGATGCAACACCTTTATCGTACCTGCTTTTTAAATACACCTTAGAATAATCTATGGAATCAGCATAAATTATTGGAGCTTGAGCATCAAAAAAATAAAAATCATCACAGCCAAATAAATTTTTAATTTCATCACATAAATCGCTACTAGTTAGTGGCCCTGTTGCAATAATAGTTGGTATTGTAGTATCAATTTTTTTGATTTCCTCATTTACTATCTCTATATTAGGCATACCTTTAATAATATTTGTAACGTATTGAGAATAACCTTCTCTATCTACAGCTAAAGCTCCACCAGCTTCTACTTTATTTAGCCTTGCAGCTTTAATTATTAAAGAGTCTAGCATTTCCATCTCTTTTTTTAATATGCCACACGCATTCTCTAAAGAATCACTTCTTAAACTATTAGAACACACTAGCTCAGCAAACTTATCAGTTTTATGTGCTGGTGTCATTTTTTTAGGTCTCATTTCATATAACCTTACATTATAACCCTTTTTTGCTAAATAATAACAAGCCTCACAACCAGCAAGACCTGCTCCTATTACATTAATAACCATTTTTTTACTCCTATTTATAAATTACAAAATCCTCTAAATCCATGCGGTTATTATGAGGTAAAACATCCTTGGGATAGCCAACCGGTAATAAACAATTAACTTCATATGAGCTTGGAATATCTAAAATTTCTTTTAATACATCTTCTTTAAAAGCACATACATAGCAGCTTCCTATTCCTAATGCAGTTGCCGCAAGCATCATTAAAGTGGCACAAATTGTCGAATCTATCACTCCGTGATCCTTACCATCACTTTTACGGTGCCAACTTACATTTTTGTCATGGCATACAACAAAGATTGTTTTGGCATCAAAAGTAAATCTCGTAGCTGCCTTAAGTCTTTCAAGTAAAACCTCATTTTCTACTACATAAATCCTTTGTGGTTGTAAATTACAAGCAGTTGGAGCTAATCTAGCTGCATTTAAAATCTTTAATATCTCTTCATTTTTAATTTTGCAGGCTTGAAAACTGCGACATGAAAATCTTTCTTCAATTGTCTCAAAATAATTCTTATTCATAACTATACCTCTTTCATTCTATAAATAAATCGGCTTTTAAAGAATCTCTAAAAGTTGTAAAAATTTCTTGTTTTTCTTGCCAATATTTCTTAGCCAAAGGCGTTACCATAAAATCTTGATTTAAAATATGCGCACTATGTTGATCTAATGCTTGTAAACACTTCGTATAGTTTGCTTGAGGCTCTAATGCTGCCTGCATAACATCCCAACAAATTCCAAGTGCCCCCTCTTCATCTAACAAATCAGCTTCTAATAACAAAATCAATTCATCATATATATTTGAATTTTGTAATAACTCTTTATTTGAATGTAGCGAAATTATATCTGCCGTTTTCATAATAAATTCATATTCAAATTCACATTTTGTTGCATAGTCAATAAATAATTTTGCACTAGCATTCGCATGATTATCCTTCCCATAACAATAACCAACATCATGGAAAATAGCAGCTGTTAATAAAACTTCTTCGTCACATTTTATGTCATCTTTAATTTTAATACACCAATTAAAAACTCTTTTAATGTGCTCAAACCGATTTCTAAACGGAAACCTTTTTGAATAAAGGGCATTATTCTCATTAAGCACTTTAAAAACATAATCAAACATCTTGTCATAGTCCATGTTATCACCTTTTTAAATATTATAGCATAAAGATTTGTTTAACAAAAGATTAAGATATTAAGTTAAAATAAAAAAGATACATATCAAAATTAGGACTTATCCTAAAATGATATGCACCTTTTATTATATTTTATTTTGATATTTTATATAACTATCATATAGTAAACCTGATGTTTGAGCTTGAATTATTTCCTGATAGCTATGAGATAAGTCATGAACCTTTTTAGAGCCCCAAATACCAGATGTATATTTAGTTATATAATAATTAGACTCAATATTACCAAGATTGTTATATTTTTGAGTTAATATATCTTTACTAATAGTATCATCATTAACCGCTAGTATAAAATCGAAGCAATAGTATAATATTCTAAACTTAGTAAAAGCATCATCATCACTATACCAGCTCTTGATATCTTCTTCACTTGCATAAGTAAAATATTTATAAATTAATTTACCTACTTCTAATTTATCATCTTCAAAGGTTAGTTTTGAATAATCATAATAATAAGCTTTTTGTAAATTAAATGCTCCATAATTAACAGTTTCCTGATTAACATTAAAACTATTAATAAGATCTTTAGTAGTGCTTATATATTTAGCTTTAGATTGTTGTAATAAAGAATCTAGGGTTGTGATATCAGATTTAAAATAAGCTTTAAAATTATCAGAGAATTGATTATATTGTTGTATTATATTGGGAATTTCTACAACTAAATCTATGTTAGCACCATGTTCAATAATTTGGCCTATATTCTTATCTAGACTAATTACATAAGAATTATAAATAAAATCACTTAAATCATCATAGACTACATTATAATCAAAACCATCTATAGTTAAATTAAGTAATTTATCTAAATTTAATTTAACATATAAATCCTCAGCCTGTTGTAAATCTAATCCATTGCATTCATTTATATAATTATTGATTGTATCATTTAAATAATTATTAATGGCATTTGTATAATTTGTTACTACTAAATTATATTTAGAATATTGCTCACTATAGATTAGCATAAATGCTTGTAAATAAGATTCAGATAAAGAATTAATTTTTGTAATTAGATTATCTAAATCATTCTTATACATATTAATAGCATCTAAATTATTAGTAAAATCATATTCATCTAATTCAGTGAAACTATCAATTTGATCAGCAAGAGGCTTCAAATCCTCGACCACTATAAGCATATAAATCTCATAATATGATTTTAAAGTTTCCTCAGATAATATTTTATTATCATCAAAATAAACATATGCATCATAAGTATTTAAAATTTCCTCACGAGAAATGCCTTCAATACCAGCTGCTATATATTTTTCAACATTAGCAACAATACTATCATATGAATTCTTATAATAATCATATAGCTCTATAAATTCTGCTACTTTAGTAGTTGAATAGGAATTTTTAGCAATTTCAGACATACCATCAAGATAAGCTTGTGTTTCAATTAATAAATTGTAATACTCTTCAGTAAACTGAAATTCGCTTATACTGTTTACCATTTCTTTAGCAGTCTTTATTTCCTCTTTAGCAATAGTATATTTTTCTTGATTAGCCTTATCCTTGTAACTATCAAAATAATTATCATCTAATAAGCCTGTGTGGCTTATAGTTATAACTAATTCTGTAGGATTAAATGTCTGGTGACGATATCCTGATAATATTATTTTTAAATTATTAAAACTACCATCATCATTTTTAGTATATATTATTTCAACATCAGAAATATCCATATTGAAATTAACAATACTATCGATAAGACTTGTAACAGTACTATTATTTAAAGAATTGATTTCCTCATAAACCAAATCAACTAATTTTCTCCATAAGCCATTAACAGTATCTACAGCTTGACTTCCTAAGGTAATAGTAATGCTATTATTATCGTTATTTGTTGTAAAGCCACTAATTATTCTATTTAATAAATCATTTAAATAAATTATTGATGGTTGTGATGAATCACCCTGTGAACTACTTAGCATATCTTTTAAATCCACTAGTGATTCAGTAATTGAAAAGCTAATTCCAGCGGCATCACCATTAACAATTACATATAAATAGCCATCACCTACATAAAATACCTCAATATAAATATTTACAGTTATTAATAAATTTGTTTTAGCTTCTATTTTGATGTCAGCACTTAAATTGAATGATTCCCAAATATTATTACCATTTAATATAGATTGTAAATCAAAGTAAATGCCTAAATTGCCACTAACATTAACTGTTTTAATTAAACTGCTTTCAATTTGTAGAGGAATATTAATACTAAAATTCTGACCACTAGCAAAATCCATACTAGTGAAGCCCTTGATTATTTCTAAAACATCTAAAACTCTTATAGCAAAAGGATGTTCAAGGAAGTTTTCGGTAAGAATATAAGAATCTTTTTCCTCTTGTGTCATACTTACACAATAGCTTGAAATAATTGTTTTAGCTTCTAAAGAGGCCCCTATATCTATACCTAGCATAGCTAAATCAATTGCTAAATTAAAGTTTGCACTTTCATTTGTTAAATTATTAACTGTAAAACTAAACTCATTTATAGATAAATCATTGCCTATTAAATTAGTTAAGCTATCACCAAGTATTGCTAAAAGCTCATCAGATAATGTAACACTCAAGCAATCAGTATTAGTATTAAATTTAATATTATTAATTATAGAAATTATACTGCTAATTAAACTTGAATTAATATTACTATCATTTATAGTTGTTGAATTTAAATTAATATGATATTGAGGAATAATATATTTATATTTAGTATTCATAGAATCTAAATATATAACTCCATCTAATATTGTTAAGGTTATTGGATCATAATATTCTGATGTAATATCTAGTTTTAATTCAATTGCCTTAAAGGCATTTTCACCCTTTAATAGTTCAATTAAATCTAATTTAAATTGCATATTATATGGCAATAAGATTTGATAACCTAAAGCATCTACAGTAAGTAAGCCCTCTGATGAAATACCATTTTCTAAATTTTCAAATAATGAAACTATATTTTCAACAGGTAGATAATTAGTATCTAATAATATAACATCCTCATTACCATAGGTTAACTCTAAATTATTTATGATAAAGCTATTTACATTACCACTTATATTTATAGATTCTCTAGACATATTTAATTTTAAATTAATATTTTCTATACCCATTATATTAAAGATAGCATCTAACGAAAATTGATTATTATTGAACTTAACTTCATTTATATTAATTAATAAAGATGAAATTATTTCATTAATAGAAACTGAATTATCGATGCTTAATCCAACATTAGAAATTAATTCAGTAATTGTAGAAATTATTGTATTTAAATCATTTTGATTAAATACTAATTTTAAATTATTGAAATTAACGTATAATTTGTTATCTAAATAAGTTAGTTGTAAATTTAAATTTTCCTCTTCAACCTTAACCATTAAATTTAAACTTATATTTAAATCTTTAGTAATAAGTGCATTTCCAACAATATTAATTTGATCATATGATAAATCTATATCAATGTTAAAAGACTTTGAATTACTAAAATTATAAATAGTGCTATTTAAAATTTCAATAAAGTTTTCAACGTCTTGAGCACTAATATATATAATATTGTTAGAATCTATAGTTATTTCTTTTAAATCAGTTTTATAAATATTAGCCTTTAAAGTAAATAGATCATTATTAACCTCAACCTCTAAGCCTGATTGCGCCAATGACATTGATATGCTAATAATAGCCAAACTTGGTATTACTGATGATAAATCAATCTCTATACTTGATGATGAATTTAACTTAATAGTATTTAATAGTGTATTTATATTGCTTAAATCCATTTGTAAACTACCACTATTAAAGCTTGGCATAACTGATTGGATAATAGTATCAATTGCCTGAATTTCAATTTTAAATGTTTGTTTAAAGAAGCTTAGATAAATATAATTATCAACAATCTTAATAGTAGAGTAAATATTATTATCCATTACATTTGCTTCTACATTGATTAATATATCATAGCCATTATCACCTAAAACAAAGCTAATAGGTAAACTAATTTTAACAGGATATATCGTATTATTTATTGACAAATTTATAGATGCATCTACATCAATGTTAAATGATGATTTACCAATTAATGAAGCTAAATACATAATATCATCTATCAATAATGATAAATCATAATAATTATTGCTCTCATCTAAAGAAATTTCTCCATCATAGCCTTCATAGATATTAAGGCTTAAATTAAATAGGTCACTAAACAAAACATTAAATCCATTTTCTTTATCCTTAATAGCAATGCTAATCTTATTTAAATCAGCTATGAAATTATTTAATAAAATATCAGCACTAATCTCTGTATCTACTAATTTTAAATTAGCCAAAATATTACTAAAGTCAGTAGAAAGAACTAAGGTAATAATACTATCTAAGTTAAAGCCTGATACATTAGATATACCAACTATTTCATATAATTTATCTATTTGAATATAACCATAGATATTATTTAATTTTATAAATAATACTTGATTTAACTCTAAATTATTTAATGTATAATTATCAAAGTAAGCTAAGTTAAGGTCTAAAGATATTTCCTTATACATTAGATTTAAAGAGATATTAGCCTTTAATTGATTGCTAAAATCAACCTTTGCTAAGCCTATTACTTTAATATTCTGATAATTACCATTAAATTCTAAGGTTAATGATTTAGTATTTATAATTGTTAAAATATCGTCAATCAAAAATTGCAAATAGCTTAAATTCTCATATTCTTCATCTTTAACATTTATTATTCCATCAAAATCAGCAAGCTCTAAATTTAAAGATAAATTATCTATCATAGTATCTATATTTAAATTACCATCATTTGTTATAGCTATTTTAATTTCGTTTAAGCCTAGCATAAATTGTTCAAAATTTAATGTTAGGTTAGTATTATTTTCTACTGCTTCAAAATCCTTAATTAGTTTATCATAATCAATACTTAAAATAATATTAATTATACTGCTAGGATTTAAATCTATCATAAAAGTATTGACATCTAAATATTTAGATAGCATATTAATTAAATCATTAGTACTAATTTTTAACTTTATATTATCTAATTGTAAATAAATATTATCATTTATATATTTAATATTTAGGGCTTTATATTTATTTTGATAAGCAATATTTAGATTTATATCAGCCAAAATACTCTTAGAAAAATCTATATTTGCATATCCAGATAATTCAAAATCATTTAAGGTAGTATCAAATATAACTTGTAATTTTTTATTTGTAATAATTTGATAAATGTTTTCAAATATATAATCTAAATTAGAAATTTCATCGAAGTCTGTTTTATCAACATCAGCAATACTTTCATTTGAAGGTGTTAACTTTAAAGAAATGTCAATGCCTTCAATATTTAAACTTGTATTAGCTTCTAATAGCCCATATGTATCATCATTGTAACTAAAATTAAATTCCAGTGGTAAAGAAATACCCATTAAATCTAAATTTGCCTTAACATTAATTAAATTACCATCGGCATTTTTAACAACTGTAGCATTATTTAAATCTGATATTATTTTGTTTACATCTAAACTAGTATCGTTTAAAGGTAAAAACATATTAATTAATGAAGTCAAATCTGAGACACTACCCTTTAGTTTTAAATTTCCAAGGGCTAAATATAAGACATCGCTATATTCAATATAAATATCATCAAACTTCAATTTCACTTTAACATTTTCTAAATCTGATATATTTAAAGAAGCTATAGCATTAATTACATTACCATTTATATTTATAGTTAAATTAAGATTCTTATCTGTTCCATCAGTATTTTGTAAGGATGACGTTATCATAGTTATTACATCATCTTCCATTACAACTTCATCATCACCATCAACAGGTTGTAATGATTCATATTGCTTAAAAAAATTATAATCGTTTTCAGCAAATTCAACATTAGAATATGAAAATTTTTCTACACAATTTGTCTTAGAAACAGCCTCAATTCCCATGGACTTAACCTTATATTCTTCCTGAACATGAGACTCAAGTAATGTCCAATTGCCATCAAAGGTATAATCAATTAAAATTGAATAAAATTGTGGTACAATTGTTGAGTTGGCATTTGTTAGTACCTCACGACGATACCAAAATGGAGCGTAATCCTCTCCGGGATTTAATGACATACTAATAGTATAAGTATTATCATCATTAATCTTCAATTCTGATATTTCTAAAATTGTTTCCTCACAAATTATATAGCCAGTAGCCTGATAAGGCATCCAACCATATCTTTTAATATATGCAGAATTTGAAATACATTCAGGCTGATCTTGTTTCCAAATTGTATCAAAGCCGTTTATTCTATCAGCATCTCGAAGTAAAACCTTATTATCTAAAAAATATTTTTGTTTACCACTTGAAACCATTCCTTCAGAAACGGTTGAAACTAAAGCTTTATTATCTTTAACAACTCTTTTTGTATAAATATCAATAGTTGCTACTGAAGCCTCAGATGTACCTGTAGTTATGGCTTCAAATTCATTAGTATTTTGAAGTTTCCATAATACATAGGCAATATTATCAAGTGAAGTATGATTAGTAGGTAAACTACCATCAGATGGTATTTCCTTTAAAGTAGTTTTATATTTTGCTTCACTTTCCTCTATTACTGCTGGACCTTTGTTTGATTCACTTATTATATATGCTCCAATGCCACCACCTAAGGCGACAATTAAAATTAAAATTAAACAAATAATACGCTTTTTCAAGTATAACACTCCTTTGTATTTACACAAAAATACATGTTATATTATATCATTAAATTTTACAATGTCAAGTTAGCAATACATTTTAGCACATAAAAAATATAATTAACTTTTGATAAAATCCTTATGATTAACTTTTGATTAGTTCCT
>ERZ1643246.777-NODE-777-length-38805-cov-8.886890_pt1 | contig 38805 bp, 34 predicted proteins | sample MGYA00579265_ERZ1643246 | MGnify/ENA primary metagenome ERZ1643246 (study PRJEB29033, sample SAMEA4952261) | chicken gut metagenome | biome: Broiler Chicken; feature: Gastrointestinal Tract; material: Caecum | place: Ireland | collected 2018 | study: Broiler...
GGCGGCCGCGATAATATCACGGTTGCGCTGTTCACCCGCGGCGCGGAAGAGGAGGCGTAACCCCCTATGGACAAATATATCGGCAAACTGCTCGGCGGCCGGTATGAGATCATCGATGTGGTCGGTGTGGGCGGCATGGCGGTCGTTTATCGTGCGCGTGATGTGGTGCTCAACCGCTATGTCGCCGTCAAGATCCTCAAGGATGAGTATGCCAAGGACCCGGATATCCGCAAGCGGTTCTCGATCGAGTCGCAGGCGGTCGCCAAGCTCAGCCATCATAACATCGTATCGGTGTTTGACGTCGGCAGCGAAAACGGCACGGACTATATCGTCATGGAACTGATCGAGGGCATCACCCTCAAGGAATATTTGCAGAAAAAGGGCCACTTGGGCTGGCAGGAGTCCGTGTTCTTTGCGGAACAGATCTGCCGCGCGCTCATTCATGCGCATTCCCGCGGCATCATCCATCAGGATATCAAGCCACAGAATGTCATCATTCTGCGCGACGGCACTGCCAAGCTCACCGATTTCGGTATCGCGTCCTTTGCGACCACGCAGGAGACCCGCGTGGTGCAGGAGGCTATCGGCTCGGTGCATTATATCTCGCCCGAACAGGCGAAAGGCTCCAAGATCGACTACCGGACAGACATCTACTCGCTGGGCGTCGTAATGTACGAAATGCTCACCGGCAAGCTGCCGTTTGAGGGCGAAACCGCCTTGCAAGTCGTTATGCAGCACCTCAATGCCGTGCCGCTCGCACCGAGTGAGCTGATGCCCGGCATCCCCAAGGGGCTGGATGAGATCGTGATGCACGCGATGTGCGCCAACATCGGCAAGCGCTATGCTTCGGCGGAAGCGCTGTATGCGGATCTGGAGCAGCTCAAGAACGATGCGCAGATGCGTTTCGGCTATGCCTATACGGATGATGAAACAGGCGAAACGCAGGTCATCGGTCGCGATGTGCAACGTGCGGCGCGCCGCACGGCTGCGCAGGAGCAGGCGGCACATGCAGCCGCACAGAGGCGCGAGACCGCGACCGCAGTGCGCGAGCCGGAGGGCTTTTTCGACCGTTTGGCTGAACGACCGGGACTCGCTGCGGGCATCGCGGTCGCAGTTGTGGCTGTGATCGCGCTTGTGGTGGTCGGCCTGTTGATGGCCACGGGCGGCAACGGCGAGGAAAAGCTGACAGTGCCGTCGCTTGTCGGGCAGACGATCGACGATGTGATGGCCGATTCGACTTATACCGGCCAGTTTACCATTCAAGAGGCCGATCAGCGGCAGGAATCCGATCGGCCGGTGGGAGAAATTCTGGAACAGGACCCCGAACCGGGCACCAAGGTGACCAAGGGCGCAATCATTACACTGACCGTATCGGCGGGCGGCGATAACGTCAGCGATACCTATAAGGTGATCGATTTCAAGGGCCGCACGCTGGAATATGCGCAGGCTATGCTGGACGAGCATGAAGTCAGCTATCAGACGCAGGAGGAATACAGTGACGACATCGAAGCGGGTAAGATCACCCGCACCGACCCCGCTGCCGGCGAGGAGCTGGAAAAGGGCGCGACGCTGACCATCTATCTCAGCAAGGGCAAGGAGGAAAAGAAAACCTCGGTGCCCGATCTGTACGGCTTGTCGCAGAGTGCAGCGGAAAAGGCGCTGACGGATAAGGGTCTGGTGCTTGGCTCGGTTGATCAGGTGGAAAGCTCCGCCTCGGTCGGTACGGTTGTCTGGCAGTCGGTCACCAAAGGAAACGAGGTCAACGAAGGCACGGCAGTCAACATTCAGATTTCCAAGGGAAAGAGCGAGCAGCAGACAAAGCCGGAGACCCCGACGGAAGAAGACAAGCCGGAAACTGGCGGTGAAAGCAGCAGCGGCGGCAGCAGCGATACGCAGGAGCAGCCCACGCAGCCCACGCCGACCACCGGCTCAGCAACCATTCCGGTAGCGCTGCCGGATAGTACGGATATGGCGCATGTGGTTATCTCGGTGGACGGCGTAGTGCAGTATGACGAGACACATGAGACCAGTCTGGGCAGCATCTCGGTGCCGCTGACCAGCACGCCCGGACAGCATGAGGTTACGGTCAGCGTGGACGGTGTATCCAGCTCGCAGACCTATACTTTCAACTGATGGAAGGGGCGAAAGTTTGATCGAAGGGATCATTCTCAAGGGCATCGGTGGGTTCTACTATGTAGATACCGCCGAAGGCCTGATCGAGTGCAAGGCGCGCGGGCGCTTCCGCAAAACCGTGGGCAAGCCCATCGTGGGCGACCGCGTCACGCTCGAAATCCAGCCGGAGGACGGCACGGGCTATCTGCTTGACATTGCGCCGCGCAAAAACAGTCTGGTGCGGCCTGCGGTGGCCAATCTCGACCTGCTGGTGGCGGTCGCCTCGGCAGCGCCGCCCGTGACCGACCCGTTTTTGATCGACAAGGTGACCGCTATCGCGGTGCACAAGGAGATCGGCGCGCTGGTGGTCATCAACAAGACCGACGAAGACTCGGGAGACGCGCTGTTTGAAACCTATCGGAAAAGCGGCATTGAAGTTCTGCGCGTCAGCGCGCTGACCGGCGCGGGCATTGACGAACTCAAAGACCGCCTGCGTGGACGGGTGGCCGCGTTTGCGGGCAACTCGGGCGTGGGCAAGTCGAGCGTACTCAACCGCATCGACCCGCAGTTCGGCGCGGCGGTCGGCGCGATTTCCGACCGCATCGGCCGCGGCAAACATACGACGCGGCATGTCGAGCTGCACCCGATTGAGGGCGGCGGTTACATTGCGGACACGCCCGGCTTTTCCTCGTTTGAAACCGAGCAGATGGATCTGGTGCTGGCCGAGGATCTGCAATATGCGTTCCCGGAATTTGCGCCGTATATTGGGCAATGCCAGTTTACCGGTTGCGCACATGTCAAGGAAAAGGGCTGTGCGATACTGGCCGCCGTTGCGGCGGGCGAGATCGCAAAAAGCCGTCACGAAAGTTATGTCAAACTGTATGACAGCGTAAAGGATTTGAAGCAATGGGAGATTTCCAAGGGCGACACGCGCTGATTTTTGCCGCCGCGCCCGAAACCGAATATGGCTACATCCGCGCGTTTCTGGACAAGCACCCGGACGCGCTGATTGCCTGCGCGGACGGCGGTCTGCGCCATGCGCGTGCGCTTGGGCTGCACCCGGACTTTATGATTTCGGACTGTGACTCCATGCCGGAGATCGAGGGCACGGAGATCATTCGTCTTAAACCGGAAAAGGACGATACCGACACGCAGGGCTGTCTGCGCGAGGTGTTTCGCCGCGGCTGCACCGAGGCGACGCTGGTCTGCGCGACCGGCGGGCGCATCGATCACATGCTGGCCAACCTGTCGCTGCTCGAAGAAGCGTATGCGATGGGCGGACATCTGACTGTGCTCGATCGGCAAAACCGTATCGTTTTGCATGAGGGCGGCTGCCGGAAATTCAAAATGCCGGCAGAGTATCGCTATTTCTCCCTTGTGCCGCTGGACGCTGCACTGCATGGTGTGACGATTGAAAATGCAAAATACCCGCTGCAAGACGCGACGGTCACGCGCGCGGGCATGGTCACCATTTCCAACGAGGCTGCGGCAAACGAGATTGTTACGGTCGAAATTCGGGACGGGCGTGCGCTCGTCATCTTTTCGCGCGACTTTGACCGCGCTTTGTGAAATATCCACACCAAAACCGCCCAAACCGGCGGTTTTTTCTATTCTTCTGTTTTGCAGTTTTGCAGGCGCAGACTTGCAAAAAGAAACCGGCAGGCATATAATAAAATCATAGAGAGACGAAAAGGGAGTGCTGAGCAGTGGCATTGAAACCGATTTCCAGAATCGCGGCGGGGGTACAGGCATCGACGACGCTTGTCATCGACTCGCTGTTCAAGCAGATGAAGGCCGAAGGCAAGGATGTGGTCGGCTTTGGCGCGGGCGAGCCGGATTTTCCGACTCCGGAGCACATCAAGCAGGCCGGTATTGAGGCAATCGAGAACAACCAGACCCGTTATACGCCGGCAGCCGGTTTGATGGAGCTGCGCGAAGCGGCATGCTACCGGCTGAAAGCCGATTTCGGTTTGGACTATGAGCCCAAGCAGATCGTCGTGGCTTCGGGCGCGAAGCACTCGGTTTATATCGCACTGATGACGCTGTGCAACCCGGGCGATGAGGTTGTCATCGCAGCGCCCTACTGGGTCAGCTACTCGGAAATGGTGCAGCAGGCGGGCGCGGTGCCGGTGATCGTGGCGGCGGAAGAAGAGCAGGACTTCAAGATCACGGCGGCACAGCTGGAAGCGGCGATCACGGACAAAACCAAGGTGTTTATGCTTAATTCGCCCTGCAACCCGACCGGCATGGTTTATACCCGTGAGGAACTGGAAGCCATTGCGGAGGTTTGCTGCCGCAAGAACATCTACGTTATTGCGGATGAAATCTATTGCAATCTGGTTTATGACGACATTGAGTTTGTCTCCTTCGCATCGCTGAATGAGGACGTCAAAAACCGCACCATCATTGTCAACGGCGTTTCCAAGAGCTACGCCATGACCGGCTGGCGCATCGGTTACAGCGCGTCTAACCCAGAACTCGCGCGCGTGATGAGCAACTATCTGAGTCATTCCACCTCGGCGCCGTCCACGATTTCGCAGCATGCAGCAATCGTGGCGCTCAAGGGCCCGCAGGAGGATATGCAGGTGATGAAGCAGGCGTTTGAGGCGCGCCGCGATCATCTGGTGGAGCGCATGAACCGCATTGAGGGCGTTTCCTGTATCAAGCCGCAGGGCGCGTTCTATGTTATGATGAATATGAAGAACTTCCTCGGCAAAACCATGTATGGTAAGAAGATCGAGAGCGCGGAGGATTTCGCGCAGCTGTTCCTCGAAAAAGGCTTGGTTGCGACCGTGCCGTGCACCGCGTTTGCCGCGCCGGGTTTTGTCCGCTGGAGCTATGCGACCTCGCTGGCGGAGATCGACAAGGGCCTCGACCGGCTGGAGGAGTTCATTAAGAACGCATAATAAACAGGTTATAATAAAAAGGATGTGCGAAAGCACATCCTTTTTTATATGGATAGCGGCGAGAGCAGCGGCAGCAGCAGCCGGTATTCGGTGAAGTCTCCGCAGGTGTACACCTGCTTGAGCTTGAAGCCGAAATGCAGGTACATCGGCACATTCTCGCGCGAGAGTGTCTCGAGCGCGATGGCCGGGTACCCTTGCTCGACGGCGTGTTCGATTGCGCCTTCCATCAGCTCACGCGCAATGCCGGTGCCGCGGTAGGGCTGATCTACCCCAAACTGCGCGATATAATACGGTCGGCCGCAGTAGCGTTTGTACCAGTTTGCGCTGTGCACCGCCATGACCGGACGGGAGTTGCACATAATCTGCGTCAGCAGGGAGTTGGGAATATCACGCAGGGTGCGGCTGTGACGAAGTGCGTAGAAAAATTGTACGATCGGGCCAAAGCGGGAGAGGCGGCGCGGATCTGCGCCAACAAGCGCGCCCGCGAGCGTGCCGTCCGGTGCGTCGCACACGAAAACGTCCCCGCGGGAGAAGAAATAGCCTTGTCCAAGGCTGAGCACGGTCGGCCCGATTTTGCGGGCGGTTTCCGGGTCGATACCGGAAAACTGCTGCTGCAATTCCGGTTTATCATAAAACTGGTCGAACATCAACGCGGCCAGCGCCGCGCATTCTTCCTGACGGGCTTTTCGCATATCGCGCACCTCCTGATTGCCTGTTGCCCTGATGATAGCATGTGTTTTGCCGCCCGTCAAGCGGCGGGGCGCGGCGGCGTGTCAAATACGCGGGCAAAGGGGGACTATTCTTTGTTTATTGTTACAATATATGCGCGAAACAGGGCGATTTCGCTTGAAATGCGCGCTGTGCAGTGTTAAACTAAATAAGATGTATCATTGTCTGCCCGTTTGCTGATGCAATCAAATATAAGACGGATTTGAAAGGACGACTGACATGAATAACGTGTACGAAAGCCCGCTGTCCTCGCGCTATGCGTCGGAGGAGATGCTGTATGTGTTCTCCTCGGACATGAAGTTTTCAACCTGGCGCCGCCTGTGGGTGTCGCTGGCCAAAGCGGAGATGGCGCTCGGCCTGCCCATCACGCAGGAGCAGGTCGATGAGATGGAAGCCCATCTGACCGACATTGACTATGACACCGCGCGCGCCCGCGAGAAGGAAGTCCGCCATGATGTCATGGCGCACGTGTACACCTTCGGCAAGGCCGCGCCCAAGGCGGCCGGTATCATCCATCTGGGTGCGACCAGCGCCTATGTCGGCGACAATACCGACATCATCCAGATTCGCGAGGGTTTGCTGCTCGTGCGCAAAAAGCTTGCGGTTGTGCTGGACAAGCTGGCGCGCTTTGCGGATGCGCACAAGGCGCAGCCGACGCTCGGCTTTACGCACTTCCAGCCCGCGCAGCTGACGACCGTCGGCAAGCGTGCAACGCTCTGGATGAATGAGCTGCTGATGGATTTGAATGAGGTCGAGTTCCGCATCGAAAACCTGCGCATGCTCGGCTCGAAGGGCACGACTGGCACGCAGGCGTCCTTCATGGAGCTGTTCGACGGGGACGAGAGCAAGGTTAAGGAGCTGGAAAAGCGCATTGCGGATGACTTCGGCTTTGCGGGCGTGGTTCCGGTTTCCGGTCAGACCTATTCGCGCAAGATCGACGCGCAGACGCTGGCAACCCTCGCTGGTATTGCGGAGTCCGCGTCCAAGTTTGCCACCGATCTGCGTCTGCTTCAGCACCTCAAGGAGATCGAGGAGCCGTTTGAAAAGCATCAGATCGGCTCGTCCGCGATGCCGTACAAGCGCAACCCGATGCGTTCCGAACGCATCTGCGCGCTGGCGCGTTACGTCATCTGCGACAGCCTGAACCCGGCGTTTACCTCCGCCACCCAGTGGTTTGAGCGCACGCTGGACGACTCAGCCAACAAGCGCATTTCCGTGCCGGAGGCTTTCCTTGCGGTGGATGCGATCCTGAACATTATGATCAACGTGGTTTCCGGTCTGGTGGTTTACCCCAAGGTGATCGAGGCGCATGTGATGAACGAGCTGCCCTTCATGGCGACCGAGAACATCATGATGGATGCGGTCAAGCGCGGCGGCAACCGGCAGGAGCTGCACGAGCGCATCCGCGAGCACTCGATGGCGGCCGGCAAGCGCATTAAGGAAGAGGGGCTGGACAACGACCTGATCGACCGCATCGCGGCCGATCCGATGTTCGGCATGACGCGCGAGCAGATTCTCGAGCATCTCGACCCGGCAGCCTACATTGGTCGCTGCCCGTCGCAGGTGGACGAGTTCCTCAGCGAGTGCGTCCGTCCCGCAATTGCGCCCTATCTGGAGGGAGAAGAGGTTACAGTGGAGATCAACCTGTAAGCGTGCGGCGCGCTGAGGTTGACTTTTAAGTAGTTTCGCAGTATACTACTTTAGCTGTGTAAGAAAACGAAGGAGGCAGAAAAATTGAAGAAAAGTGTGATTTCCTTCATTGCTGTCATGCTCGTCATTATTTTCCTGGGCGTGACCGCAGTGACAGGTGTGTATATTCCGGGGGGCTGGACCATGCCGTTCCGGGATACGGCGGCATCGGATACAACGGGTACTGCCGCAGATACGGATACGACGGATAATACCGCAGACGATACGACAACCCAAACCACGGACGATACCGCGGCGAACACCACCGACAATGCGGCGGATACGTCCAATCAAACCGCGGCTGCATCCCTCAAGGCGATTATTCCGAGCGTGCTGGATACCGAAAACGGCATCCGTCTGGGCCTTGACCTGGTCGGCGGTTCGCGTATCGTGTATGAGGCGCAGATCCCGGACGGCTATGATATGGCTAATCTGGCCGACGATATGAACTCGGTGCAGAAGGTCATTCGTCAGCGTCTGACCGATAAGGGCTTTACCGAAGCAACCGTCACCCTGACGGGCGACAATCGCGTGACGGTTGAGATCCCGCAGATCACCAATCCGGAAGAGGCAGTACAGACGCTCGGCACCACCGCGCAGCTGCTCTTCGTGGATGCAGACGGCAAGGAATGGCTGACCGGTGAGGACATCGCCAAGGCTTCCTATGGCTATGGTCGTCCGACCGGCAGCGAAGTAGCCGATATTCACTATGTTCAGGTGCAGTTTACGAGCGAGGGCCGCGAAAAGTTTGCGGAGGCTACCGCAACGATCTCCGCCCGCACGGACGGCACCAACCAGCTGTATATTGTGATGGATGATCAGATCATCTCCTATCCTTCGGTCAGCGAAAAGATCGACAATGACAGCTGTGTGATCTCGGGCAGCTTTACCCGTGAAAGCGCGCAGGAGCTGGCTGATCTGATCAACGCCGGCCAGATTCCGTTCTCTCTGACGCAGGTTGAGCTGCGTTCGATCGGCCCGCAGCTGGGCGCGGACGCAATGCGCACTTCCCTGATCGCGGGCGCGATCGGCGTGCTGCTCGTCTGCCTGTTCATGCTGATCGTTTACCGCATCCCCGGTCTGGTTGCATGCCTCGCGTTGGGCTTCTATATCGTGATCGAAGCGCTGATTTTCAGCCTCATTCGCGTCAACCTGTCGCTGCCGGGCATCGCGGGTATCATATTGTCAATCGGTATGGCGGTTGACGCTAACGTCGTTATCTTTGAGCGCATCAAGGAAGAGCTGCGCGCAGGCAAGACGGTCAAGAGCGCGATTGAGTCGGGCTTCAAGCGTGCATTCACCGCAATCCTTGACTCCAACGTAACCACGCTGATTGCAGCGGCGGTTCTGTTCTTCCTCGGCACTGGTACGATCGTCGGCTTTGCGACCACGCTGGGCATCGGCGTTATCGTTTCCATGTTCACGGCGCTGACCGTGACCCACTTCTTGCTCAACCGCATGGTGGATTTCCACATCCGCAGTCCCAAGGCGTATGGTCTCAACGATCATGCCCTGCGTCCGCGCTTTGCGGTCATTAAGCACTTTAAGGTCTTCGGCGGTATTTCGATCCTGCTGCTCCTGACCGGTCTGGTTTCGCTGATCGTACTGCCGTTCGGTCAGAACTTCTTCAACCTGAGCATTGACTTCGCAGGCGGCACCGAGATGGAGTTTGCTATGCACCAGACGGTTGACCAGAATCTCCAGACCGAGATTGGCGACCTGTTTAAAGAGGTCACCGGCGTGGAGGCTTCCTCCGTTACCTCTTCGGGTGATACCAACGAAAACGTGCTGATCCGTTCGACCTCGATCGACTCGGAGAAGCGCGAGGCTGTCATCGAAAAGATGACCGAGACCTACGGCTTGGCTGAGACCGATATCTACAACAATAACGACGTTTCTGCATCGGTTGGTTCCGACCTACAGCGTGCGGCATTCCTGTGCGCGATCGTCGCGATTGTGCTGATGCTGATCTATATCACCATCCGCTTTGAGCTGACCAGCGGTCTGGCAGCGGTTGTCTGCTTGGTGCACGACCTGCTGATTATGCTGTCGGTTTACGTCTGGCTGCAGATTCCGCTGGATACCAACTTCATTGCCGCGGCGCTGACCATCTTCGGTTACTCGATCAATGCATCGATCATCGTATTCGACCGCGTTCGTGAAATCCTGCGCACCGCGCGCAAGGAGTCGTTTGAAGAAGTGGCAGAGCGCAGCGTATGGCAGACCATGGGCCGTACGATCAATACCTCGCTGACCACGCTGTTTACGGTTGGCATGATCTTTATTCTGGGCGTGCCGTCGCTCAAGCAGTTTACGCTGCCGTTGATCGTTGGTATCCTCGCGGGCGCTTGGTCGTCCATCATGCTGTCCTCCAGCCTGTGGGGCTTCTTCCGCAAGAAGTTCCGCAAAAAGCGCGTCTAATTCTGATGAAAAAAGGCCGGGCAATACGCCCGGCCTTTTGGCGGTTCATTTGCCCGCATAGAAGAAAAAGACAGATGGAATAGCGTTTATCGAAGCTAAAGGAAGGAGAATAGCCATGCGGATCGGAATGTCAACCGCATGTTTTTACCCGCAGCCGCTGGAAGAGGCTCTGCCGATTATCGCAGGGCTGGGCGTGCGTGTGATCGAGGTTTTTTTCAATACGGAAAGTGAGCTGCAACCGCGCTTTTATGAGATGCTGGGGGCACAGGTGCGCAGTCTGGGGCTGGATGTGGTGTCCGTGCATCCGTATACCTCGCTGATGGAGGGGCTGCTGTTGTTTTCCGACTATGCGCGCCGCACGGAAGACGGGCTGATGCAGTATCAGCGGTATTTTGAGTGCGCGGCAGCGATGGGGGCGCGATTTCTGACCTTTCACGGCGAGCGCAATATGGGACAGCAGGATGATCCGGCGCGTTGGGAGCGCAAGTGTGCGGTTTACCGGCGGTTATGTGAGATTGGTGCCGCCTGCGGCGTAACCCTTGCGCAGGAGAACGTCGCATGGTGCCGCTCGCGTGACCCGGCGTTTATCCGTGCGCTGTACCGCGATGTGCCCGCGCTGCGCTATACGCTGGATATCAAGCAGGCGTATCGGGCGGGGCAGAGCTGGAAAGCCTTCATGGATATCATGGGAGAGCGGCTGGTCAATGTGCATATCAACGATTTTTCTGCCGAGCAGAGCTGTCTGATGCCCGGCGCAGGCACGATGGATTATGCGTCGTTCTTTTCCTGCCTGCGCGCGCAAGGGTATGACGGTCATACCATCATTGAGGTTTACCGATCGAATTTCGATGCGCCCGAGGAACTGGGACGGGCGGTGCGCACGCTGAGCCGGTTTGCATCCGTATGAGACCGGAAAAGAAAGCGGCAGATTTAGGTGTGTGGATTGACTTTGTACCACAAGCGGTGGTATAATAAGGGAAAATACAGGATTGTATACCGGTTTGCAAGGGGGAAACGCAATGAAATGTCCGTTTTGCGGGTTTGATGACAGCAAGGTAGTCGATTCCCGACCGACTGATGAGGGAACGAGTATCCGCCGCCGCAGAGAATGTCTCAAATGTCTCAAGCGTTTTACCACTTATGAAACCGTGGAGCGGATGCCGCTGATGCTGGTCAAGCGCGACGGCACACGGCAAGCTTACGACCGGCAGAAGCTGCTGGGCGGTTTGATGAAAGCTTGCGAAAAACGACCGGTGTCGCTCATTCAGCTCGAGCAAATCGTCGATAACGTCGAGCAACGGGTGTTCGGTTCGCTGGAAACCGAAGTGTCCAGTAAAGTAATTGGGGAACTGGTAATGGAGCAGTTGCGCAAGGTCGATGAGGTAGCCTATGTGCGCTTTGCTTCGGTTTACCGCCAGTTTAAAGATATCAATACCTTTATGGAGGAACTCAATACCCTGCTGAAGGATAAGTGATTTTGATACCCCCTCATTCAAAATTGCCCAACCCCCTCACATAAAATCGACAGAATAACGTCACAGAGATCTAAAGCATAAAAGTGCTTTGGGTCTCTTTTTTTATCTGAAAATAGAGGGCTTGAGCCGGATTTTGAGCCGGAATACGGGTATATGCAGAGCCTGATACCGAGGAAAGCGAGCTTGATTTTAGCCTGTTTTGCGTGAGAAAATGGGCGGAAATTTGGGGAGGGGATAACACAGGTGCTAAAAATAAATACAATTATTCCGAGTTTTTGTCACAAAATGCGCTTCGTCAAAACGACGAAATTTTTTCTTCGGCTCATGAAAACGCTCTGAAAATCCGGTGGAATGGGTGAAACCTCTATAATCTGCAACAAATTCAAGCACAGATAGTTACTTGGATATTTGGGGCAATTATTCCGAGAATTTGATTACAAAGTACAAAATCTCCGATTAATTCACAGCAACAAAAAAACTCTAAGCGATAGGAGTGAAACGATTGAGGAAATTTGGTGTTAAATCAAGAGACATCTCTTTTTACAGCAAAAAGAACCGAGACATCATCCGTGTCCATTGCCGTTCAGCACGAAAATATGCCGAAAAGTTGGAAACAGATTTGTCAGTGAAGACATATCTGGTAAACCATCGGTTAGACAGTGCTTTCATGTCCCGCATTGACCATGTTGACATTAGAAAAGAGTATTTCACACAAGATTGGAGTACGGATTTTGTTGTGACAATGCAAGAAGGAAGTGTTTTGGTTTGTGAGTTGGCCACCATGAAAGAACTACAGTCCCGGGCTTCCATTGAAAAACTGGAATTGTCCCGGCGCTATTGGATGCTAAAAGGCTGTGATTCGTGGAAAATAATCATCGTGCAGGAAGGTGGGGCGGATGTTTGTTGAGTATGGTGCAGCCCGTTACCGGGTGCTGCTGCAATGCGAGGAGGGCGCTTGGATGATCAACTGTGATCACCCTACTACACCAGTTTTTATTTCATCTATAGAATTTGATAAGTGCGTCCGCATCGAGGCGCCAGATTTTTTTACCTTTGAAACGGATAAAAAACAGCAGATGAGTAAAGCAGTATTAAACCGCATAGAACTCATCCGTCCTTTGCTTCACGATGAACGGTATATTGTGGATAGGCATCTCAGAAGGGACAAAATCATAGAAATTGCCCAGCAGAAGCATACGACAGAAAGACGGATTTTGTCGCTCTATTGCAAGTACTTGGCACGGGGCAGTTTGCAGCCCATTTCCAAGCCAAAGCCGGTAAGCCGCAATACGCCAAACCGGATATTTGACGCAGCGATTGAAAAGTATTATTTTTCTGCCGCAAGGCATTCTCTGAAAAGCGCCTATGATTGTATGCTACTCGAGCATTTTACCGATGCTTCGGGAAAACTGATCGATCATCCGTCATGGAAGAGCTTTGAAAACTACTATTACCGGAATGGGTATCACAGGAAAAGTAACCGGGCAATCGCACGGGATGGCCTATCCAACTATCAACGAAACCACAGGCAGCTGGGTGGATCGGCAGTTATGTGGAAACACCGCATTGGAAGCTATCAGATGGATGCAACACAGGCAGACATCTATTTGGTATCCAGTTTTGACCGTTCGTTAATCATCGGTCGTCCCTATATTTATTTGGCGGTGGATACAGTGACGGAACTCATTGCAGGTATTTACGTTGGTTTAGAGTCGGGAGAGACGGCGGTGATGGCGTGTCTTGCCAATGCGGCAGCAGACAAAGTTGCTTACTGTGCCGCATATGGCATTGAGATTGATGCCATGCAGTGGCCATCGAGGGGGGTACCGGCAGAGATTATTACTGATAAGGGACGGGAATTTGAAGGGAAGCAGATCGATGCCATTTGCGCACGCTATGGTATGGAACGTGAGAGCCTGCCACCGTTCCGCCCTGATCAGAAAGGGCTGGTGGAAAAGAGCTTTGATTTATTGCAAAACCGGTACAAGTCTCTGTTGCGGGGCAAAGGCGTGATTGAGCCGGACGCACAGGAACGCTGGTCGGTTGATTACCGCAGCCAAGCGGCATTAACGCTTGAGATGTATACCCAATTAGTGATTCGAATCGTGCTTTATCTAAACGGGAGACCGCTGAAAAATTATCCGGCAACCAGTGAAATGCTCAGAGAGCACATTGCGCTAACGCCGATTGGCATTTGGCATTGGTTATGCGGCCGTGGCTGTTCTGCGCTTTTGCAAGTAGATCAGCAAGAGGTATACTGTATGTCGCTGCCCCGAAAGGAAGCCAAGGTGACAAGGCACGGTATCGTGTGCAATGGGTTCACCTACATCAATCCAGGTCTCCGACGTTTGCTGAAGGAGAGGCATGGGAAGAAGATGGCGGTCGCATACGACCCTCAAAATATCTCCCAAGCTTACCTGATATATGAGAATGCATATATCCCTCTCATGCTGGCTCCAGCCTTTTCCTGCTGCAATGGCTTTAACCAAATGGAGGGCCAGCAATATTTACAAGCAAAAAAGTCGGAAGTCAAAAATTTGAATGAGCAGGATGTTCAGGCACGGGTAGATTTGCTCAAGCAGACGGATGAAATCATCCGGAAAGCGGAATGCCCATACGTACAGCATAAGCAGACTTCCGATGACATTGCAGCAAACCGGGAAATAGAAAGGCGGAAGTTGACATGAGTGTAAACCACATGGATAATCCGTTTTTGGAAGCCGTACCAGTACAGCTGGACAGGCAAGTTTTCTTTCAACGCATATATGGCCGCCCTGTTATCCCCAAAGGGGTGTCACAGGCTAATGTACAAGAACGGCAGCAATGGTTATCCCATTTGACGGAATTGTTTATCCCTATGGAGTATCATTATGTCATTTATGATGTTTTACTGCGTGCAATCCGTACAACGTATACAACAAAAACCATGACAGATTCCATCCGTCAAATGCAGGCCGCACGACAAGGGAGCCTATCCGGTTTTGCCACACAGGCACAGGGTGGGGCCCTGTTGGGTGTGCCGGGTATTGGGAAAACTTCTGCAATACGGCGTTGCCTGTCACTCCTGCCGCAAAGCATTGCACACAGCGAATACAGAGGAAAACCTTTTTACAAAACGCAGATCTTGTACCTTTTTGTCGAATGCCCCGCAGATTGCTCGATTAAAGCGCTGGCATACAACATCGTTGCAGCAGTTGACCGGGTAATTGGATCAGAGTATTTTTCTATTGCAGTACGCCAAAGCAGGCTTTCCGCCAGTGCGCTGATTACGCAGGTAAAGATCATCTGCCTCAATCACGGTATCGGTCTGATTGTGGTCGACGAGTTACAGAATGTGATTGCAACTGCCGAAAAAAATAAACAGGTCAGGCCGCTTGTTCGCTTTCTGGTAGAACTGGTGAACGACACCTGCACCAGCCTATATTTTGTTGGCACTTCTGAAGCAGACCAACTATTCAGCCAACATGAACATTTAAAACGGCGGACACGGGGACTGCGGCTGCTCCCCCTCAAACCTGATGCAACCTATCGGGCGTTCCTGCAACAGGTATGGCAATATCAGTTGCTACCGCAAAAAATGGATTTATCCGATGCGGTGGCCAACCGGATTTATGATTATTCTGGCGGAATCCCTTCTTACATCATTCAGGTTTTTCAAGAAGCACAGGCACAAGCACTCATACAGGATAAAAATGCTATGGACGAAAAAGATATTCGGCAGGCCGTTGACTTGTTATCCCTTTGTGTGCCAAAACGGTATATCTCTGGAACCTCCCTTTCGGATTTTTCTATTCCAGTCTTGGATGAGCAGGCTAAAGAAGTACCAAGTGAAGATGCTATCGTGAATCGACAGTATGCCACTCCACGGGGGCGCAAAGCCAAAAAGCGCCAATCAAAGGACTTGCTGGTGTTATGGAAACAAGCGGGGCAGATAAATGATTTTTGCAGCGTCCTAATCGATCGTGGTGTAGCCGAGAGGTTGTTAACATGATTGGTTTTTTCCCAACACTATATCCTGATGAACTCTGGTATAGCGCAATTGCACGTTTTTATATCCATTCAGGTATTGCCTATTGGTCCGATGCGTTGGCGTTATTATTTCCAAATCACACCTCATATCCCAAGGTGGGCGATCTTATGCCAAATGAAACAATGCATCAAATTGTAAAGCAGCTTCCATACGATGTGTTGAATTTACGAATGCTCGCCTTGGGACACTCGCTATTTTCTTTTCGAATGCGGTTTATTCCGCTCAAGCAAAAGAAACGTTATCTGGAGCAATTTTGCGCAGGAGAAAACATACAATCAGCGTTGCTGTCCCTTACCAAAAAGCTGCAAGAACATCCATTGAGGTATTGTCCACTTTGCGTGCAAGAAGACCGGGATCGGTTTGGAGAAGCATTTTGGCATACGGAGCATCAAATTTGGTTGATGCCGCTTTGCGCAAAACACTTGTGCCGTTTGCAGTCAGCGGATCAGAAAAACTCCATGCCGTTGAGTCGACAGTTGGTTCAAATTCCTCTCCGCACATCCAATGTATCGAGTGAAACACATGTGTGGGAGCGGGAATTGACTTCCTTGCTGCATCAATGGTATCAGATGCCTTTTGAACAGGAAGCTAACACGCAAACCTTTAATTTGAGTAGGGCCGTTGAAAACGCTGGGCTGTTGCTATCCGGTAATGTAAACCGAAGGTCATGGGATACAGATGCCTTATATGACCGATTGACAAAGCAGTTTGGGTCCACGACGGTGAAAGAAGTATTTGGGGAACGGATTACAGCCGCACACGCCAGACGGCTTAGGAAAATGGAGATCGCAACACCGGAAGAATACGCTTTATTATCTATCCTTCTTCATATGAAGCCGGAAGCATTGTTTGAGGATGAACCAATACCGCTTTTCATTTTTGAGAAAATGAAAACCTTATCTACGTCCGGACGGATTCTGACCAAGGCTGCTATTGCAGAGGAGTTGCAGATTCATCCAGAACAGGTTGGGGCTTATGCAAAACGATTTTCTATACAGCCATTTTGGGTGCAAAGTGGATGCTCGAAACCAAAGTCTGAGAGGAAGCATTACACAGTAACCATACATTTATCGAATGAGGAAAAGGCGTTGGTAGATGAATATCTTGCAGATCAAAATATACGGGCCTACAGCCATATGCTTCGATATTGTATGCAAAAAGAACTGATCCACTGGCAGAATGAAAAGGGACGCTAAATGATGATTGACAAAGGAGGACTGCTATTGAAATGACAGCTTCCAATGGGTTACAGCCAAAAGGAGTAATACACGGTTATGCAAGGTGTTCCACAAATGAAATGCGTCAAGATATTGACCGGCAAGTGCGGGAGTTGAAATCGGTTGGAGCGCAGAAAATCTGGCTTGAATATGAACATGGTGATTCTGTTACTAAAGAACAGCAAGCATTGATGTTTGAAACTGCAAAAGAGGGCGATACAATATTGGTTTTAGAAGTCCCACGGTTAGCACGCAGCGTTAAGCAGCTTTGTGACATTATTGACATCGTTCGTACAAAGAGACTTAGATTAGTTATTCAAGGGAGTGTGACGATGGATTGCCGCACAGATTGTCCAGACCCTATGACAGAAGCGTTTTTGCAGATTGCGGGAGTGTTCTCACAGCTTGAATTAGCCATGATAAGGGCCAGAGTGAAATCAGGGATGGAGAATGCAAAGGCGAAAGGCAAGAAGATTGGGCGTCCTGCAACAACACTGCACACGATACCGGAAAAATTTCTGAAATACTATGCCCTATATAAGGCACAAGAGTTGACAATAGCAGAGTTAGCCAGACTGGCTTCGGTAAGCCGACAGACTGCATATAAATATCTGAGGTTGATTGAGCAGAACAAACCCAAACAATAAGCTGACAACCTGAACACAGCGGAATCATTTTTCTTACAAGCAAATGAAACGGCTGATTTGTAATCATTATAGAGGAGAAGTGGAATGATTTTTGAGTAAAAAGACTTTTTTAGACAATCATGCATTGATTAAATTTGTTTTCATAACATAATTGGAGGTGGATATGTACGAGGATACTCGTGAAACTGTGGTCGAATATGCGTTGCGCAGAGCAGCGACGATATCAACAGAAATTGATTATGAGGATAGCCCCGAACTGGGATCAGAAATTTATGTTATGGATGCTAGGCGTCAAATAATAAGGAACCTTGAAATACCATATGCTGACTTCATGGCTAGGATAGAAGAATGCACTGTGGAGATAATTTACGGTCAAGCGGATTCCGATGTTTTCTTTCGGGCGTACCGTATCATAGCCCTAAAACATATGGATGCAATTGAGTATCCAAACCACCGATATACTGCGTTTTTGGTGTGTAGAAATTAATTTATAGGGACTTTTACGGTTCGATATGGCTCATCAGCGTGGTACTATATCGTGGATCGCTGGTACAACTCGGAAGAGGACATGTTATGCGCAGAGGCGGATACAGCCCCTGATTTATTAGGGGCATTGTATTTAATGACAAAACTAGAATTACGAAATGAAAAAGAGCAATCCGCTGATCCGATTGCTCCGTAGATTGTGGTATCATAGGTGTAAAGTATGCTTTGCTGTCGGTTTGCTGTCGGTTTGCTGTTGAGTTTGCCATTTTGTTTGTCGTTTGGTTAGCTGTAGGTTTGTTGTTTTGTTTGACGAAACGTTTGCGATAGGTTAGTGGTTTGGTTTGTCATCAATGTTTGTACTTAGTGCAACCGCCTGCTCTATAATGTCGATTTGGGCAGCAACTAATTTATCAATAGAATTTCGCAATTCTGGTGTAAGTTGCTCAATCCGTTTGTCAATTGTTTGATTATTAACGCTCCCAAACAGAATGTAATCTGCGGAGCATCTAAAAAATGTGCAAAGGCGAATTAAACCGGGAACAGATAGGCCGGCACGTCCACGTTCGATATCATTGATATACCATGCAGTCACATCGAGGGATTCTGCCAATTGTTCACGAGTCAAATTCCGCCGTTCTCGTTCTTTCTGAATCCGAATGCCGATCGCAATTGATTCGGCTGAAGGTTCTCGACGTGCCATGTACTACACTCCTTTAATCAATGTACATGACTCTATTATGCGAAGAAAAGATTTCGAAAAACACGGGGCGACACTACATTTTTTATGTACCGCAACACTAAAATATGATATAATAAATATATAATCAAGAAAGGAAGGATCGCTATGAAAAGATGGATCGCAATGTTTTCAGCATTGGCAATTTTAATTATGTCTGAAGTGTCTGTTCCGGCGCTTGCCGCCGGTTTAGAATTTAGTGATGTGCCAGTGACCCATTGGGCATACAACTATATTGAAACAGCAGCAGATAACGGCTGGGTCAATGGTGTTGGCGACGGGAAGTATGACCCCGATGGCAAGGTAACTGGCGCCGAATGGGTAACGATGGTTATGCGTGCATTCTACGCAGATGAAATCGAATCTGCCCAGTCTGGTGATCGTTGGTATCAGCCCTATATGGATACTGCCAACAAGTATGATCTACTTCGTCCGGAAGTAAACAACTATGGCGCACTGGAGCGTGCGTATTCCCGCTATGAAATGGCATCTCTGATCGGCAACGTGCTGGTTCAGAAGGGTATTGATGTTCCCAGCATTGATACCAGCAAGATTGGCGACCTGAGCCATGTGCCGCCGGTTTATGAACAGGCTGTAATTGACAGTTATTCGGCGGGTATTCTGGTAGGTAACAATGATGCAGGCGATTTCTGCGGCGATGACGAAATGACCCGTGCGCAGGCGGCTGTTGTGCTGGTTCGCATGGATAATGTCATTAACAAGGGTATTCTGCCGGAGCCTGAGGAGCCGGAACCGGAACCTGAGCCGGAACAGCCCGAAGAACCGGATCAGCCGGAAGAGCCCGATGGCACGTATGGTGAGGTCGGCACTCTGTCGGATACCAAAGTTACGCTGAGCTATGAAACTCATAAGCCGGTAACGGATTACTGGAGCAGTGCTCCGGCTGATATTCGTGCTATCACCGATCAGGAAGCGTATAACTGTGCTGTTCAGACTTTGAAGGACAAAAATATTATTTGGGATGAAAATGTAATCAATGAAGATGGATTGAATCCATATTATAATTATGCTGTCTTTCGGTATGAACTGACGGATAAAGAAAGCAATGTTACAACTGCTATTGGAAAAATGAACGGATATGTTGGGTTTGGTAATACGTATATTAAACGTAATGCAGATGGTACAACAGATCGCATTTTTTCGGCTGGTAAACGTCCCAACAGTGAAGACTATGATGCCGTGATTGAACCGATTTTGGCACGACTGAATAATGGTATGTCAGACAAAGAAAAGGCTAAGGTGTTGGTAAAAGCTATTTGCGATCGATTTAATTATTCGAGTACCAGTGAATTTTCTTGGTCGGATCCTGTTGGTTCAGTAGGTGCATGCGGTTCATATATGCATGCAGTAAATGATATCTTCAATGCTGCTGGCATTCCTGTTGTATCTATGATGGCTCAAAACCATGCATGGAATTATGCCTATTTGGACGGAGTATGGTATGTTGTAGATGCAACAAATGCGGATTATTACGAAAACCCATCGTTGGAAACCATTGAAAATATTGGTTTTTCGACAAATCTTTCAACCTACAAAGGCGGTCCTGATGACACGTCCCGTGTAGCCATGGCTTTGGTTGAATCGGCTCTTGGCTAAAATACTGATACAAAACGGCCGCCTTCAGGCGGCTGTTTTGTACTGTGGCAAAACACAATGGCTAAACACACAGAGACTAAACAGCCGCTCTTATCAAGGGCGGCTGTTTTGTATGTCGTTAGTTTTTCGTCTACATAATAGTTTAACAAACTGTGCATAGCATAACACACAGAGACTAAACAGCCACCTTCGGATGGCTGAATAATTAGAAAGGTGTGTGTTAACTATGTCACAGTCACATTTGAAAAAGGGTACCGCTGCCATTTTGGCTGGCGTATTGTCTGTTTCCAGCGTTGTACCTGCGTTTGCAGCGGCTCCCAGCGATACCGAAAACTATGATCACGTCACTACGGCCGGCAACAAGGGCAATGCAGCCGTTACGCTCACCGTAGAAGATCGTGAACAGCCGGTCATCTTTTCTGCGTATGTGCCGGCCGAGCTGCCCATTGCCATTGATGTCAATGGTGATGTAACTGTTCCCGAAAATGCAAAGATCATCAACGGTGTCGAGAACCTGCCAATCGCAGTAGAAGCAATTGATGTCACTATGGAAGATGGTTGGACGCTGGCCTCTATGAGTGATGACCTTGCGGCCGAAGCGAAGGACACAAAGAAAGTCGCTATGGAGGTTCTGGGGCAGGATTTGTCTGATGCTGCTTCCTTTAGCCCTGCAAAAATCGAAGCTGACAGTGACATTGCACTGAATATGAAGGCCAGCCTGCCGGATCAGTCAGCGTCATCACAGACTAAGATTGCTACTATTGGGTTCACCGTGAACTGGTGGGACGATGAATCCACTATTCCAGAAGTACCCGAACTGAATGCAACGAACCTTGTAAATAAAGATCGTATGCAAAATGTATTGCTTCATTTAACTGGCAATGTTGCTTTTTCCACCGAAGCCTATGATCCGGAACGACATACTGGCACAGCAACGGATATTTCTGAAGCACAGGACGGTTCAGTTATGGCCGTGGTAAACGGTCAGGATGCTGTCGTATATTCAGAAGGTGGAACATTGGCACCGAGCGATAGTTCTCTTCTCTTTGTTGATTGGAATGCCGGCTCTCCAATTGCATTTCAAGCCGAATCGTTAGATCTTAGAGGCTTAGACACATCTATTGTAACAGATATGTCTGCTATGTTTCGAGAAATTCAGATAAATGAACTTGATCTTTCATTGTTTGATACATCGAATGTAATAGATATGTCTTCTATGTTTGGAGACGCACAAATTGAAAATCTGAATCTTTCATCACTTAACACAACTAAGGTTACAAGCATGGAACAAATGTTCCAAGGCTGCCATATGAAAACACTTGACCTTTCTTCCTTTGATACATCAAATGTAACAAGTATGCGTCAAATGTTTTTGGGAACAAATTATCTCGAAACACTTGACCTTTCTTCATTTGACATGTCAAATGTAAACGATATTGATTTGATGTTTCCGGGTTGTTTTGCAACGACTGTATTTTGTCGTACAGAGGCGGATGCGACTATTTTGAGTGGAACAAGGGATTGTCCTTCTACCATCAACTTCGTTGTCAAGCAGTAAACTGAACTAAACAGCCGCCTTCTGGCGGCTGCTTGTGTTCATATAGAAGTGAAATTGTTTGCATAACATAGCACACAGAGACTAAACAGCCGTCTTTTTAGACGGCTGAAAAAACAAGAAAGGTGTGTTAACTATGGCACAATCAAAGTTAAAAAAGAGAACCGCTGCCATTCTCGCTGGCGTGTTGTCTGTTTCCAGCGTTGTACCTGCGTTTGCAGCGGCTCCCAGCGATGTAGAAAATTATGATCACGTCACTACAGCCGGTAACAAGGGCAATGCAGCGGTTATGCTCACTGTAGAAGATCGGGAAGAGCCGATCATCTTTTCGGCATATGTGCCGGCCGAATTGCCCATTGCCATTGATGTCAATGGTGATGTAACGGTTCCCCAAAATGCAAAGATCATCAACGGTGTCGAGAACCTGCCAATCGCAGTAGAAGCAATTGATGTCACTATGGAAGATGGTTGGACGCTGGCCTCTATGAGTGATGACCTTGCGGCCGAAGCGAAGGATACCAAGAAAGTTGCCATGGAGGTTCTGGGACAGGATTTGTCTGATGCAGATTCCTTTAGCCCTGCGAAGATTGAAGCCAATGGAGAACTGGCGTTGGACATGCAGGCAAAGTTACCGAACCAATCGGCGTCATCACAGACTAAGATCGCCACCATTGGGTTCACTGTGAACTGGTGGGAAGATCAGGATTCAACACCTACGCTGAATGCGACGAATGAATTGAGCAAAGCATACATGGATCCGGTTTTAAAGTCACTGACCGGCAATATCACTTTTTCTACAGAAGGTTATGACCCTGAACAGCACACCGGTACAGCAACAGATATTTCAGCCGCACAGGATGGTTCAGTTATGGCCGTGGTGAATGGTCAGGATGCGGTTGTGTATTCGAAGGGTGGCACGCTGGCACCGGAAGATTGTTCTAAATTATTTGCAAATTTTGACCTGTCTGTATTAAATTTAAACGGATTAGATACTTCACATACCACAAATATGAATGATATGTTTAATTTTGCACATATCGACACTTTGGATGTTTCATCGTTTGATACTTCGCATGTCACATCCATGAATAACATGTTTTACAACATTGTCACTCAAAATCCTATTGACCTTTCCTCATTTAATGTTTCAAATGTAACAGATATGGGACAAATGTTCGTTTGGGGTAGCGTTGAAGTTATCGACCTTTCTTCTTTTGACATGGCTAATGTATCAAATACGGATTTAATGTTCTATGATTGTCTTGCCGAAACCGTTTATTGTCGCAGTGAAGCAGATGCCAATATTTTAAGAGCATCAAAAGAATGCACTTATGATATAAACTTTGTCGTAAAACAGTAAGCTGGGACGTAACAGCCGCTCTTGTCAAGGGCGGCTGTTTTGTATGTCGTTAGTTTTTCGTCTACATAATAGTTTAACAAACTGTGCATAGCATAACGCACAGAGACTAAACAGCCATCTTTTTAGACGGCTGAAAAAACAAGAAAGGTGTGTTAACTATGTCACAGTCACATTTGAAAAAGGGTGCTGCTGCCATTTTGGCTGGTGTATTGTCTGTTTCCAGCGTTGTGCCTGCGTTTGCAGCAGTTCCCGGTGATACCGAAAACTATGATCACATTACTACGGCAGGCAATGTGGGCAATGCAGCCGTTACTCTTACCGTAGAAGATCGTGAACAGCCGGTCATTTTTTCGGCATATGTGCCGGCCGAATTGCCCATTGCCATTGATGCCAATGGTGATGTAACGGTTCCTCAAAATGCAAAGATTATCAACGGCGTCGAGACCCTGCCAATCGAAGTAGAGGCAATCGATGTCACTATGGATAATGGTTGGGAACTGACTTCCATGGACACCGATATGTCACTGGAAGCAAAGGACACGAAGAAAATTGCTATGGAAGTGCTGGGACAGGACCTGTCCGATGCAGATTCCTTTAGTCCTGCAAAGATCGAAGCCAATGGAGAACTGCCATTGGGTATGCAGGCAAAACTGCCAGACCAGTCAGCATCATCACAGACTAAGATTGCTACTATCGGGTTTACCGTGAACTGGTGGGAGAATCAGGATTCAACACCTGAACTGAATGCGACAAATGAGTTAAGTAAAGTATACATGGATCGAGTTTTAAAATCACTGACTGGCAGTATTGTTTTCTCCACCGAAATGTATGACCCAGAACAGCACGCCGGCACAGCAACGGATATCTCTAAAGAACGAGACGGTTCGGTTATGGCTGTTGTGAACGGTCAGGATGCGGTTGTATATTCAGAAGGAGGCACACTGGCGCCGGAAGACTGTTCATATTTGTTTGATTCCTACAAAGCAAGTTCCATGGACTTGCATGGATTGGATACATCACAAGTAATATCCATGCAAAATATGTTTAAAAGTTTAAAAGCAACCAGTTTGAATTTGTCATCATTTAATACATCAAATGTGACAAATATGCGGTATATGTTTTACCAATCAGCGGCAATCGAACTGGACTTGTCCTCTTTTGATACCTCGAAAGTAACAGATATGTATGCTATGTTTGCCAGTTCAAAAGCGACCAGCTTAGACTTATCATCTTTTAATACATCGAAAGTAACAAATATGGGCTCTATGTTTCAAAGGTTAGCCGTAACCAGTTTAGACTTATCATCTTTTGATACATCACAAGTCACAAATATGGAGAATATGTTTTCCGATTTGTCTGCAACGAACTTAGATTTATCATCTTTTGACACATCAAATGTAACAAGTATGTATGGTATGTTTGCTCGTTCAAAAACACCCAGTTTGGATCTGTCATCATTTGATATGTCACAGGTTTCAAATACTGAGTACATGTTCCAAAAGCATACAGACACTTCTGTACTTTGTCGCTCTGAAGCCGACGCTGCTATTATGAAAAAATCATATCAGTGTCCTTCCACTGTCAACTTTGTTGTCAAGCAGTAAACTGGAACTAAACAGCCACCTTTGGGCGGCTGTTTTTTGTTATGTGGACACGTAGCTGTGTAAGCTAATAAAAAGCAACTGCACAGATATTATAGATCACTTTTATAAAACAAAGCAGCCGCCATCAAGGCGGCTGTTTAGTCTTGTGTGGACAGCAAAAAGCCACCTCCGAAGAGGCGGCCTTTCATCCGGCATCCACCGGATCTCTCATATAGATAATAGCACAAAGTCAAAGGGGTGTCAACGTACGCACGCTTGTAATTATCAATTGCAAGGGAGCTATCTCAACTTTGACATTGTTTTCCTCCATTGAAAAACATTTCAACTATTTGATTTATTCTTCTCACATCTAACTCAAACATATCGTGAATCGGCCTATTTGCATTTTGGATCATCATCATTCTAACTTTTTTGTCGGGGAAAAACTCGAACTCCAGATAACTATCGCTTCCGTTTTCTGTGTCACTCTCAGTGTCATACTCAAACTGAACATGGCCATTGGGAACAGGAAAAATTTCTGGCTGGATGTTCAATGCATCTATCATACCATCAATCGTTAGCAAAAGATCTCGATCAATAGGATCAAACCAATCCACATCTAAGTGATGCATGCGTGCTAATGTGCTGTGATTTTCTTCTTTTGTTGATTTGTTGACATCTTTATTCGGGTTCATCTCTATACCTCACTCTGGAAACTGAAGGGAACAAAGGGGAAAAGGGAAAAGCGGTATCACTGGCTGATATATTTTGGTTAAGTTGGTCACAGTCACAGGCAGTTAGTCACTGACTGTTAGTCACAGACAGTTAGTCACTGACTGTTAGTCACTGTTAGTTATATGCAAAAATGTTTGTGAGTGTTTGGGGAGAACGTGAAGATATTGGCCCACTTCAATAATGGGGAGAGAAATAACACATCACACATATATACACAAAAAAACAGCCGCATCTTGCGGCTGTTTTACATTAGAACGTGACATACTCCCACAGCTTGCGCAGTGGGCTTCCCCGGCTGGTTTCGGTAAGTTGTGTTGTTATATGCAAACGTTTCATACAAGCGTTTCACGTTCTCTTGTCCACGAAAATCAAACAAAAAGAGGCAGCTGGCTGCGTGTTTGAATCCCAGTGTGATGCAGTGTGACACTGTGAAATCACACCGGCAGAATCGTGCCGGATTTGGTGCTCTATTGCCGTGTCACGCCCGGTATGATGCGTGATTTTCAAAAATTTTGCCGGCCACCCCCCCCGATCCCCCTCTTTCCCGGCAGCATTCCGGCAGAATCTCGGCGGCATTTCGGCAGCATTTGCCATACCGAAAAAGAACAATTTCCCATGCAACCTGTCTCTATTTGTTTGATTTCACGTTAATTTAGAACATTTTGACGTGCATTTTTTTATTGCCGGCAGAAAGGCGTTATTTTTTTATATTTTATTTTTTCTAAAAAATCATTTTTGTTATATACAAAAAAAATATCGTGAAAATGCTGCCTTTCTGCCGGATTGAGGAATCAATGTGACTATGGCTGTGACTGTGTATTTTCGTTTACTGCCAATCTAACAAAAGAAGGCAGCTGGCTGGCTGGCTGGCTGGTTGGCTGCGGCATCAGTGGGCTGGGTCATTGTAACAGGGGGGAGCGCACTCGAATGTATACGATAAAATTTTTATTAGGAGTTAGGTGTTATGTGGCCATTCCTCGTGATATTTTTCTTTGTGTTTGCATATAATAACACACACATACACACACACGCACTACACAGGTTGGAAAATTACGTGTGTGTATGTGTCAACATGCACGTCTGTTTGGTATCTCAGCGAGCGGGCTGCATTTCACATAGATTCTCTGGTGGCCCATTTGTCACCAGCCTTCCATGGGGAGCCGACACCCCAACCAAAACAGCAGCCACCCCTGAGAAATAACGTTATCAAATAGGAGGTAATAGACGTAATGCAGACGCATACAAAATTGCGAGATCGACTGCTCTCGTTCATTCTTGTCCTTGTGATGATTGTCGGCTTAATCCCGATGGGTATCGTGGATGCACAAGCAGCGGGGACATATCAGAATGTTACAGATGCGATCAAAGGAAACGGCGGATCGATCACACTCAACGTGAATCTGCTTAATTCCTATGGCACAGCTGATAACATCGTATCGTCTCATGGCAACGTGGCACAGTATTTAGGCCAGTATTCCGGTTATGGATTATCTGGATTTGGATATTGTGCAAATCACAGCGGCCGAGCGACAAATGGCATGTCCGTCACTGTCACCGAAGCCCATAAGGTAAAGTCACCGGTTGTAATCAACACTTATTTTAGTGGATACACCAATGAAAGCCGGGACGAAGACTACTTCACTAATTGCTAAATTTAATATATAATAATAAGAAAGAAGACTTTAGGAATATGAAAAAATGTGTACAATATGAAAATCAATTGTAGTACATAACAGCGAATCCATGTTTATTGCTTTTAGTTTGGTCGACTTCATTAATAAGAGGTGTTCATAGTGTGTGATATCATGAAAGATCTGAGGAGAGAAGTTGAAAGAACCACCAATATTATAATAGCCCGTAAGCTGATAACCCTTGGAAAATTAACGCAGAAAGAAATTGAGATGTGCACAGGATTGTCTTTGCAAGAAATTCAAAAACTGATAGAAGAAAATGACGCTATAACAGCTGTGGGTGGCTAATGATACAAGGTAATGGTAGTGGAGCCAATAAAGAAGGGGCGGAGCTTTTATGCTCCGCCCCTTCTTTATTGATGGTAACGTTATTCTTTACACGCATAAACGCTTTACAAATAGTTTGCGGCCTATGTCTGCATTTAATGCGCTGCTTTATGTTTTGATTTTAAGTGGCTCTTAATCTTAAATTTCTCCTTATTTGCATCTGATAAAATCACGAACAATTCGTTTGTTCGAGGATTCATTTGCGCAATAAAAGTATAATTTTCTGTCATTTGGCGAGATTCAAAGATGGGTTCAAGCGCACTGTTTGAAAAAGAAAATCCGTTCGACTTAAGACAATAACGGGGAATTTCTATCGCAGATGGATCATCTCTTCCGCATTTTACAATAGAAAACTCATAATTTGCATAATCCCACATAATCTGGATATAACTTGGATTATCTAATGCTTTCAAAGCACTGGGGTTTAAGTGAATACGTCGTGGAGAATAAAAACAAATTTTGGGATCTTGTCCCATTTTGGGTTTTGTTTCTTTTTTGCTGATTCGGTCAAATGATATAATATCGGTGTGACCTTGATACATATATGTGATCCTTTCTGTTTGTAGCATATAAAAATTTCAGTCAATCAACAAATAGAATCAACAAATAGAAGGATGCCAAATGAATTGGCGAATCGTCTTAATGCATACATCATGTCCTTTCTAAAATATCGAACACACTAAAAAAGGAGATACTCTTGCATCTGAGAGATGCAAGACAAGAGCGGAGTTCAAGCCATTAGCGAGCTCAACATTCTTTGCATTACATTCAAAGAACGGATCTCAAGCATTGAGCGAACTCAACGTCATTCTTGTGATGCAAATATAGCACCTTAATAACTTGAATTCAATAGATTTACTTCTTTGTTAAAAAAAGGTTTACAAATTCAAGTGTTTATTACACTGCTCATATTTATTGCCATATTGCAAAAGTTAAGATCTGCTGAAAGACTGAGGAATAGATGAAATCGAAAGTGGCAGTCTCAACTTATATGCGATTCATATTGCGAGAGTGGTTCACTGGATTGAAGTCTGAGATAACGCCCCAGACAGGAATGGGAATAAGTAAATCGAATCAAACAAAGAGAGACAGGTGAAAAAAGCGGTTTTCTCTCGGAAAAAGTTATACCTATCAAGTTAAGTTGTCCCGTTAGTCAGCATTCCGGCAGAATGCCGGCAGCATTTCGGCAGCATTTCGGCGGAATCTAGTAAAATGGCTTGATTTTAGCACGTTTTCACTTTTAAAATCAATTGCCAAGGTGAATTTTATCCTGTTGCCCCCGTTATCCCTCCCTTTCCGGCAGCATTCCGGCAGAATCCCGGCGGCATTCCGGCAGCATTTGCCATACCGAAAAAGAACAATTTCCTATGCATCCCGTCTCTATTTGTTTGATTTCACGTTGATTTAGAACAAATTAACGTGCTTTTGTTTATTGCCGGCAGAAAGGCGTTATTTTTTAATATTATTATCTAAGTGAATTGTTGTTGTTATAAATATAAAAAAATATCGTGAAATGCTGCCTTTCTGCCGGATTCGGTTTTACATAACCAATGGATAGTTAAAAAATGTATTACTTTGAATTTTGTGATTGCTTCAAAATCTAGTTGCAGCATATGGTTTTGCCGCTGCTCTATGCGGGGGAAGGGGAAGGGGGCTTAAAGGGGGGGCGATACCCTTAGATAATATTTAAAATTTCGAAGAATATCTTGTCTTTGCATATAATAAGCAAATCCACAAGGATTATCTGCAAATACAGGAGGTTTTCTAATGATAAATCAGAATACTTATTGTTCTCATTTGTGTCTATTAAAGTCAGTTAAATACTCTAAACAATATGCCTATCGGACGTATGTTGGCTATATTATTAGTACACAGCGCAAAGTGCGCAATAGGCATAATAAAGGAACTGTTCGAGCTCTTTGGTTCATTCCCTTCTGTCATAAGCAATATCGAGCAAAAAAACACAGGCATTTGTTAGAGCGTATAAAAAACGGTAGTTTGGTGAAAAAAGAATTGGCATCTAGTACGAGGAAAGAAGAGAAAGGCGATGTCGGCAACTATTTGATTGATTCGCAGCACCATAACGACAGATATAAGATCAATCCATGAACAGTATATCTGTTCGGAAAACAAAATGAGCCGCGCTTGCGCGGCTCATTTGTTGTATTTATTATAGCCTATCAGTGTCATCTGACTGATGCCCTTGCGTAGGCGAAAACTGACAGTGCTAATTGAGCAATGTAATTCTTTAGCGATTTGAGACAAAGTCAATTGATCTAAGTATCGAAGTTCAACGGCTATCTGGTCAACTGTATCTGGTATTTGAAGTATAGCACGACAAATTTGGTTTCCTAAGGGGGACAAAATATTTTCACGAGTTTGCAATTCAGAAATAAGTGATTTACACAATATGTGTTTATCTAGATAATTGTAATTGCTTTTTTGAATTCGATTGATGCGCTCCGCTAATTGTTTGTTTTTAATTTTCTCGGTTCGATAAAAGTTTAATACATCTCGAACGGAAGCAATTGATTCAGGAAAAAGAACGGGTTCCATACAAATCGCCCCACTTTCATATTTTGCAACTTCTCTATTTAGGGGAAAATTTTAAACGCTGCAATTTACATATACATTTGTTGGGGATCTCTTTTGATAATATGAAATGAATTATTTGAAAGGTATGATAAAGTCAGATCATTAAGTTCCTCTATGCATTCTTCTAACAAAAGGAGTTCGGGATGCTGTGTGTTGCTGATAGCATTTTGATACTCTTTGTAAATTTCGTTTATATCTGTGGTTTGCTTGGAAGGCTCATAGGTTTTAAAAATGAAATTTCGAAAAATCTTTCTCATTTTTGAATGATTGTGAATAACCTCATCGTCTGAATCCTTTAGTTTAATACCGTAGTAGCATCTAATTCCATTCCCGATTTTTCGTTCAGGAATCGTATCATTTGGTAATCCTAATAACAGACCTAAATTATTCCCAATTTCGGATTGGATTGCTTTATTGCTTTTAGGATGATCACCGTTTTTTATGCTCCAATCTCTGTAGTGCTGATAAACATCCTGTTTTTTTATGACATCGCTGCGATCGCCTGTAAAAACGTAGTTATCCTCCAAAAAAAGGCGAACCAAATCAGATCTATGCCAATAATTTTGAATATTTTGTTGCATGGCTTGAGGTAAAGTCCATGGCATGCCGTCGGGACAAGCAGCGCAGTAGTCTGTCCACCCTTCTAAGAGCCAGTTTAAAATTCCCGGGAATTCTTTTCGCAGTTTTTCTTCGAGCTGTGTGTCCATGTTTGCTCCTTTAAAAGTTTGATCGAATTGAAAAAGAACTACGCTACCACGCTTGAAAATAGATAAATCACGCATCATTAGTTCATGATTTGTGTCAATTATAAGAGTAAAACCAGGGGTAAAATCGAATGCGTTCTGATGTAAAAACCGTGCACTCACTGGGGCTCTTCCTGTTATGTTTTTCAGCCCTGCCACATCAATTTGCAGGCCTTGAGTTGGCTCAGGAAGTGCCACAAGCCGAGTCCCTTTTGTTTTAGCCAATTCTGCGAGATCACCTACCGTGATATTATTCTTTTTCTGAATGAGGCTTTCATTAACGGTCACTGAGTAATCTCCAAAAAGCCCTCGTAGTGTTGATATTAAAGTCGATTTGCCATTATTGGTTTTTTCACCATAGAAAATACCAAAAGCCTTTTGGTCATTGCATCCAAACAAGGATTGTCCAAGGAAAATCTTGAAGAAATGAATAATTTCTTGATTTCCATTCAAGACTTCGCCAATGAATTTACTCCACCGGTCACATTTTGCATTAGGATCAAAATTGGTCGCCATATGTCGGGTTGTCATATCTTCTGCTCGGAATGCATGAAAATCAAAATGTCCGTCTCGATGTAGCTGAATGACACCGTTTTGAACAGATAATATATCAATACGAGTATCCATTTCACTGGCAGAAAACGAATTGTTATTGGCTACCAACTCTAAAAAATTTTTGATTTGAGTAGCGTTAGCCAATTGCATAGTGAAACATTTTTTGAATTTTGCTCTAAAATCTTTGTCATCAATTAGACATAAAGCATATTGCAATAAACCACGAAAGATCAGCACGATTCTTATTGTGAACTGATTGCTTTTGTCACAAATCCAGCCCTTTTCTGCTTTGAAAACATACCAACAGTTTTCTGTATGGCAATATCGAACTTGATTGTAAAAGACATCTGAAAACATCAGTGATAGACCGGTTTGATCCAATGTATACTGTAAAGTATCATAGGGGTTAACGTTCCAACCATATGGTTTAATACCGGATTGCTCAAAAGGGATTTTGAATGCTGCATAGGTGTCTGGCTCGTCTCCTTGACAAGCTACATGATAGTTTTGGACCCAAGCATTATAATCAGATTGATTATTAATATAATTCATTACATCTTGCGTAATGGTCTTTTTTTTAATCTGAGCAGGAACCTGTTTCACAATTCCGCTAATAGAGCTTCGATTCATTTGGATTTCTCCCCCCTTATGCTACTGAAGTCAATTTTGTTCATACCGCTATTTAATGCCTGACACACATATGCAGCACTGTATCCGGTAGCTTTCGCTATTTGCTCATTTGTTAAACCTCCGATCCTCCCCTGCAGCGCGGCGCGCTGCAGGGGAGACAAAGAGCAGGCAGAAGCTTTAATCGCTTCTTCAATCAGCGCAACTTCTTTATCGGATAGCAATGTAATCGGTTTTAAACTATCAATTCCAGAAGAAACCCATCGTACATGCATTGCATAAAGAGTGATAATATCTTTGTTGCTCATATCTTTAGTCATTTCATTTCACCTTCGATTGAACATTATCGATGTACTGTAACAGGTTGTTATTATTAAGAGCGTGTTTGCTGGCGGCTGAAAGAAATGCTTCAGTTGGCCTGATTCGCACTTTGCTCTGAAAACCGTTTCGCAAAACATCGCCGTAGTTAGTTCCACAGTGCGAAGGCCAAGCAAGCATCTGTATATTCTTTGTATGATTTGCAACCGTGGTGATAATTTTTAAAATTGCCTTCATGACCAAGGGGTTGCTCCAGCAAATAGTATCTGGTAAAATAAGGACAGAGATAGGGCGGGTATTGGCAAGGGTGAGAAGATAAGAGGAAAGTTCTGCAGAGCACTGTATCATATTTGCATAAATGACATAGTCGATACGCATCGTTCGTGCAATAGTGCAGGCGTTGAAGAAACCAGCACATACTGCTATATGAACAGTTTCGTTGTCCCCGGATCCCATTCCTTGAATGACTCCCATCGGAGCGCCAGATGTCATACCTTCAGGGAGGTTCTTTGAACTATACCAAAGAGAGCTTGGCTTTTTTGATTTAAATTTTGCCATAATGCCATTGATATCGCCATTTGCATTTCTATTCAAAATTGCACACAGAGCACCATCATAAGAATAAAATGTTAATTGGTTAGTTACTGGATCCCTGAAAAATCCGGGAATCCCAATTAACTCGCTTCTTTGGATTCCTGCCGAATGTGATAACTTATCGACAATATTTGTGTCAATTGGGGCGATGATATGCGCTTCGATCTGCTCATCGCTCAGATCGTAAGTTCTTTTCAGAAATTCTTTGGTTTCTTCGGAAACTGGATAGATTTTGGCAATAGCCGAATAAATCTTGTGTTGATTTGTTGTATTAATATGGGTATTCATTTTTTACACTCCTTTAGTGATTTCGTGTTGTAAAAAAGTTTTTAATTTCCGGATTGGGGGAAATTTTAAGAATAAGATGTAGCATTCAATATGATGCTTTCATATAAAACAATGGCATTCTGATATTGTTGGGTGAAGAGTATATAATAACAAATTTTATAAATACTGGTCAAATTTGCCGTAGGCAGGGCATGTTTCTTTTTCTGGTTACTACTTCATATATTTTTTCACAAATCATGCTTTGAGGATAAAACAAGAAGCTCGCATTAGGATGTGGTGCCATATATGAATTCAAGTGATTCACAATGACTGCGCCGCTGATTTTACCATATCGAGGGATTGTCCACTCTCGTTCCACAATATCATTCAGTGAACATATGTTGTCGTTATCAGCTACACCTGTGATATAAATCAGTTTCTTTCCCATGGCTGCAGCTCTGTTGGCTGCCAAATGATAAGTGGCCGCATTAGTAGATGAACAAAAGTCGTGAATTAATTCTTCCATGTTTTGTTTGCGGTCTACAATTACATCACTATCTGCGGCAGTATAATCACCGGTTGCAAACAGCGAGGGAAGAAGTATTATTTGGTTTTCAGCACACCAATTAACCATTGGAGATAAACGTTCATGTACATCACAATATAAAACAGGAAGATTGGATAAATCCGCCAGATAGACTGCTCGAGTTAAGTCTGGACTTCCAGTAGCCCAAGACGAAGTACCCAATTTGATATCGCTTGAAGAAATAGAGTAGTATTCTCGAGAATGAATGCAGCGGATGTTTAAGTGCCTTTCAAGAGCTATCTCGATGCAAATACTTGCTCCGACAACCGAACGTATTTCTCGGGCGTTAGCATAACGGAGAAGTTGAGCAAGGATGGTTTTTCCAGTCTTTTTATCAATTCTCTGTACCAAGGGCCAACGACTATGTGATAAATAGTAACTGTGTGCCCAGCCAACACTTCTGCCTACGGATATATCATAAAAAATGAAGATAGCATTTGCATCTTCTTGTATAGAAAGAATTTTTGCTAAATAGTGCCCGTTAGTAGGGGCAGCGGGAGTATATTGCTTAGACATATGCGCACCTCTTTTGTTTTGGATTTTGAAAAATATACTATGAATGAGTTTGTTTTTTTATTCAGGTTATTATATGCAAATATTTTAAAAATTATTTTATTTTGTGCGGGAGTTCATACAAATTCTTTTAAATCATAAATTTTCTTAATTAGTTTATTATATGCAAGATTTTCAAAAAATATTTTGATATATGCGCCTCTGATAATCTGGTTCGAAAGCATCAAGGTTTTGAGAATTGAGTTTAGAGCGGAAGACATGGTTTTGTCTACGAAAAGGGGATATCAGTTTTGTAGGCGTTATCGTATGGATTTCTTATGCTTAATCAAACAAAAAAATAAGTCTACAAAACCATTTGGTTTTATAGACTTATTTTTGTATTTTTTTATATGATCAGAACTTGGCATAACCATACTGCGAGTGGTTAAATAATGCTTAAAATATTTTTGCAATGATTGATTACACGCAGAATCTGGGCAACGTCAGTTTTGATGCGTCCGGTTAAAGGAATATCGCTACGAGCACAGACCGAATTATCATTATTCATAATAAATTTAATGCCTAGATATTTGGAATTCATTATGTTGACATCATTATCAGAAGTGAGATTGTCCCCCTCAATGAGCACAGACGCAAATTGTACGGTAGGGAAAAAGATCCGGATTTGAATAGGAGAGCAGTTTGCAATTGTGAGGGCGAGGAAAATAAACTGGCCGTAGTTTTCACTCCCCATCGTAGAGTGTGCAAGAGCGGTTTGTAGCTGCTCTAAGTATGGACTGGAGCAGCTGGAATCATAGCATAGTGCTTTGCTAATACTTCCTTGCCGTAGAAGAGATACTGCCTCTTCAAATGAAATATGATCTCGTGTCCGACGTGCGGCAATTGATCCAAGAGGAATTCCAAGAGCCTCTGCAGCTTGGACTTGCGAAGGGTATTCAATACCATCAATTACGATTTTGGCCCTTTTTCTTTTGTGTGATTGATTTGAAGCTGCCTTCTCTAATACACGAACAGAAGCTTCATCGATTATAATTCTTTCTTCCTGCATTAACCGGCTTCTCTGCGCATAAGCAGTGGCGGAACTGATACCAAACGCTTGACAAGCGGCAGCAAAAGTCGGATAAGTTGTGCCACGGAATACAATTGGATTTTGCCCTCTGCTACTCCTGTGAGGGCGAGAGCCGGAAGCTATTCGAGCATCCCGAATCATACTACATTCCATGATAGCGTCGTTAAGCGAAAGGCCGGATTTGATTTTTTTGAGAAGTAACTGATAACTGATATTCTGCTCTCGTGCAATAGCTGCATAATTTGCCTTCCGATCTTCCGGCACTTTTTCTCACCTCACACTATATTCATCAAACATCTTAGCAAAAAAGAACTGACAAATAAAAGTATTTAGTGTAACTCAAAAGGTTTTTCGTAATTAACCATAAAATCGAACACTATCAAAGATTTTATCTACTCTAACACATTCATGTAAATGCGAAGGTTTATTAAATAATATTGGGAAATAAAAACATTTTGTGTCATACTTATATAAGAAAACGATATTTGAGTTGTAAATCATATAACTGATCAAGCAGTATTTATATTACTTTTGATAGGAGGTTGCTATGAAAGGATCGCATGAAAAAACATCATCCCAATTCAGAAGAATATGGAAAGGAATTGCAGCTTTGCTTGCTACAGGCGCAGTATATATGGCTTACTCACCTTTGATCGAAGCACTGTTAGGCTATTTTGTAATGCCTGAAATTCGAATTGGACAAGAGGAATTAGTGAGCTATGCAAGTAACTTAGGCCTAACTGTAGAAGAGGTAAAGAGCATAGATTTAAAAACTGCTAACTCAATAAATTTGGGACGAGATTCTGTCATTTTTCCGGTTTATATTACAAATACTTTGAATGAGTCTATCCAAGTGTCCGATTTTGAATTATTTGTTAATAATATCGAATTAGATGAATCACCTCATTTTCAAATCGCCATTAGACCTGAAAACAAATCTACAATTAGCAGAAACTATTTACCGATATCGATAACAAATCAAGGAGTTCATGATTACAAAGGATTAAATATCACTTTTATAAATAACAATGGTTATGATTTAGCACAATACTACGACTGTGATCTTTCAATTAATTTGGATATCAAAGCGGGTGAAACTGTTAATATAAACATCCTTAATACATCTAATTTAAAACAATATCCTGAAAAAGGCGAAGAAATATCCATCGTTCCTCAAGTGACTAATTCTGATGTGCGGACTGAAAACATATCGCTACAGTGGTGGCGAGCATCTTTATTAAGTGATGGATATTCATATGGCGGTTGGGGATTAGCGGACACAATTATTTATGGGATCTCAATAAATTCTCGAGAAAAGGAGTTTTATTTTTCGACTGAAGCAGAAAATATAGATGTAAACACCGTTATACAAGCCAAAAGCATACAGCAGTTGCCGTTTTGTCTTTATTCAGATCAATCTTGTGAGTTTGACTATTATTTTGTGTTTCATTTTACAAATGGTAAATCTGTTACAACATCTCAGTACCATACTCAAATTTTTGTTCCCACTGCCGATCCGTTTGAAACTTTATTTGGTACATCGAAGTATATTGATCCAACTCAAACAATTAATGCGTCGGATGATATAGTACATTCGATGCAATATAAATTTTTTCCTTTTGACAGTCAGCTATCTTCCACAAACAATGATGAAGAAATAGTAGAGAATGCTGAAGAAGATGCTACATATACAGAATGGCAGCAAGCTTATATCAGCTATATAAATAAAAACAGAGGGCAATATGGCCTTTACTGCGATGATGATAAGACACGTTATAGTTTAATCAATGTTAACGATGATGATATACCAGAACTGTATATCAATTATGGGTCCACTGCTGAAGGCGATATTATTTGCACTTATAATAATGGAGCAATAAATGAGCAAGTAATGTGGAACAATGGTTTTTCGTATTTACCCGAGCAAAATTTGTTCAGAGATTCAGGAGGGCATATGGGAAATTTTTATGATAAAATATACATTATCGATGAAGGTGAATTCATTTTAATGTATAGCGGATCATATGAACTTTTTGAAACTGTTAGCGATTACCATGAAGCTGATGAAGGACCAATAATCCACGGTTACTGGGAGGGACAAGAAGTTTTTTCACTAGAAGAATATATGGGGCTTCTAAATAATTATTATGACACTCAGCAATCTGTAAGTCCCTACTTTGAAGAATTCTCTTCAAGTACTCCGAATGGTGATGTTAGAAAAGGCTTATGTACTTATGAGGAAATTTTGGAGGCTATACATTATTATTAAATCTTACGAAAAATAACAAAGTCATCAAAATGAATAAATCGAAAATCTATTAACTGATACAAGTTGGTAATTACAAAAAATGATTTGGTGGTGAATTTATATGGGGCAGCATGAAAAAGCATCGAAAAGTCGTTTGAATATAATTTTAGTTAGTTGGGGATTTTTAAAAAAGCATGTTTTTGCGGCTATATCTGCTTTAGTATTGTTTGTAGGAGGCATTTTGGCAATCATAAGTTTTTTTAAACCCTTTTATCCTCTGTCGGATATAGACTTTGACTTGCTTAAACTATCTTATAGACAGTTAAAAAACGAAGATTTCAGTAATTATGTATATGTCCCATATGATTTTTCGATTGAGGAAAGTATAAAAAGCGGAAATTACTGCTATACGCAGTTGAGTCTTACAAATAAAAATGATTTTGATGTTAGTATTTCAAAAGTAGTTTTTGAAGCTAATAATATTCAAAAATTAAATAGACCATACTTGACAATAATATGCGCTGCGAATGAACCTTATGGGTATTGGAATCAGAAAGAGACCGATACACCAAATGAAGCTTTTATTTGCGTAAGAAACGATGGAACACAAGAAGCAGAAGATGTTTGTGTTTACATCGACACAAGTGAAATAAATCTATATTTAAAAGAAAAACTAAATTATGTTGATCATCCAATATTTATAGATAGCGTAAAAATTGGAGAGGAAATAAAAATACCAATTTTCGATGAAACTGATTTTGTCAAATATCCTGATACCCAAATTTCGTTTAATGAAGTATATGCCACATGCACTAATAGCAGTGTGACTTTTAAAGAATTTGACTCTATGTTTTGTGTTGGGCCTTATGGATTTGGTCAGCAACAAATTGGGGGAAAAGGTGATTGCGCTTTTGCAATCATGATCGATGCCAATCGATCAATGCAAAAAATTGAATGTGATACTATGGATATTATTGAAGGGAACGAACGCTTTTGGTTTCCAATATGCATCGCATCAACCGATACGTGTACTTTTGAATTTACAATCTCGCTCGAAATAAACGGGAACAAAAATATATCAGCACCCACAAAAAAAATTACATTTGAATATCCCAAAGAAGTCAATGCTGGCGTAAATCCTATAGATGCACTAAATCCAGAATTTGATTATAACACGGATCCGTTCAGATTTGACTTAGCTACATATCCCTTTGATTCGGAAACTCGTTATGATTATCGCCAGCATAGCCCTATTGATACTGCGATGGATTGTTTTGAATTGCCTGCTACATCGTAAAGCAATCCACACAACAAACAGTGGGCCTGTTGCAAAATAGGCCAAAGAAAAAAAGACGGGCAGGGCAGCCCGAAAAG
>ERZ1643246.778-NODE-778-length-38803-cov-6.957520_pt1 | contig 38803 bp, 32 predicted proteins | sample MGYA00579265_ERZ1643246 | MGnify/ENA primary metagenome ERZ1643246 (study PRJEB29033, sample SAMEA4952261) | chicken gut metagenome | biome: Broiler Chicken; feature: Gastrointestinal Tract; material: Caecum | place: Ireland | collected 2018 | study: Broiler...
AGTATGAAGGTAAAAGCTTCATCTACCTTTCCTACTATACCATTTTATTCCTATTATTTCAATAGGAATAAAGTAATATCTGTTTTTCGTCTGTCATATATTGATAATAATTTCCTCTGTCAGGAGTTCCTATGGTTTCTTCTTCCTCTTCCCGCCAAACTTCCTGGCTGACACCGCGCAAAAAAGCCTTCCTCACCGGCACCCTGCTCCTCACGGGAACCGGCTTTCTCTGCCGGATCCTGGGATTTTTTTACCGGATCTTTCTCTCCAGGACCATCGGAGCCGAGGGCCTTGGCATCTACAACATGGTCCATCCCGTATTCGGCATCTGTTTTTCCCTCTGTGCCGGTTCCCTCCAGACCGCTTTGAGCCAGTACACGGCCGCTAATCTGAAAAAAGGGAGAAATGCCTTTTACAGCGCCCTGTCTGTCTCCCTGTCTCTCTCCCTCCTGCTGGCCTTCCTGATCTGCCGCTTTGACGGGCTGATTGCTTCCAGGCTTTTGCTGGAGCCACGCTGCGCCCCCTACCTGCCCGTCATCGCCCTGTCGGTACCCTTTGCGGCTCTCCACGCCTGCATCAACGGCTACTACTACGGGATGCAGCAGTCAAAGGTCCCTGCCTTTTCCCAGGTTGCGGAACAGGTCATCCGCATGGGAGCCGTCTTTTTCATCGTGAACGCCTGGGCAGCACAGGGACGCGCCATCACCGTCTCCCTGGCGGTCTGCGGGCATCTCATCGGGGAGGCGGCTTCGGCGCTGTTCTGCCTCCTGGCTCTGATGTTCTTTCCTCCCAGAGGAGAAAAAAAGCGCAGGACCTCCCCGCTGTTTCGTTCCTTCTCCGCTCTTCTTTTGGAGAATATCCAGCCGCTGATGTCCCTGGCCCTTCCGCTCATGGGCAGCCGCCTGGTCCTTAATCTCCTTGGAAGCGCCGAGGCGGTCTGGATCCCCAACCGCCTTACAGCCTCCGGCCTCTCCTCCCAGGAAGCATATTCCGTCTACGGCGTCCTCACCGGCATGAGCCTGCCCTTTATCTATTTTCCCTCCGCCATCACCAACTCCGTGGCGGTGCTGCTGCTGCCTGCCGCCTCCCAGGCCCAGGCGGACAAAGACCACGGGAGGATCTCCCGTTTAATCTCCATGTGTCTTCGCTACAGCTGCTATATGGGAATCCTCTGCATCGGAATCTTTTCCACGTTCGGGCTGCCCCTGGGGCTGAGCGTCTTTCACAGTGAAGAAGCGGGACGCTTCATGATGTGCCTGGCCTGGCTCTGTCCCTTTATGTACCTGGCCTCCACCCTGGGGAGCATCTTAAACGGCCTTGGAAAAACCTCCGTCACCTTTGGTCTGAATGTGACCGCTATGGTGGTGCGCTTAGGCTTTGTTCTCCTTGCTGTTCCGCTCTTTGGCATCCGCGGATATCTCTGGGGACTGCTGGCCAGCGAAATCCTCCTGGCTGTTCTGGACCTGTTCTTTTTGAGACATTTTGCCGTCTATACCTGGGACGCCTTTGATATGCTGCTCAAGCCGGCCCTTCTGCTGATTGCCTCTGTGGGGATCTACTTCTTTCTGGCACCGGTCCTGAAACTCTTCCCCAGCCTTCCCCTGTTTGCGGAAACCGGGCTCCATATTGCGGTGGTCTGCGGAGGCTACTGCGGACTGCTGCTCTTTGCCCATCTGGTCAGAGGAGGAAGATAAAGGAGTGCTCATAACAATCAAAAAAAGGCTTTCGGAAACGCCCCTTGACAGGCAGTCCGAAAGCCCAACTTTATGAGATCACTCTGTTTATTTCAGGAATCCGCTGATGATCTGCTCCTCAGCCTCCTGCTCGGTGAGTCCCAGCGTCATCAGCTTGATAATCTGCTCGCCGGCAATTTTTCCGATGGCTGCCTCGTGAATCAGCGCCGCATCAATATCATTGGCCACCAGGCCCGGAACGGCGATGATCTTGGCATCGTCCATGATAATGGCATCACATTCGGAATGACCGGAACACTTGGCATTTCCGTTTATCTTGGAGCGGAAAGTCTGAACCGACTCCTCTCTCGCCACAGAACGGGATACCAGATCCGTGCTGGCATTTTCCCCGTTTAAATCGATTTCGTAATCGCTGACAGCGTTCTGGGTCCCGTGGGTCATCAGGCGCTCCCGGACCACCAGCTTGGCTCCCGCCGCCAGCTCTGCCCGGGTCACTCGCTCCGTGGAGTCCACGCCTTTAATCTGAACCATCTCCATCTCCATATAGCTGTTCTCATCCATATGGGCCTCCGTGACGGGGTTCAGGATCCGCTTGCCGCGTCCGTCGCCTTCTCCATAATGCTTCTCCACATATTTGACTTTCGCATTTTTTCCCAGGAAAAACCGGTGGATGCCATCGTGTTCCGAATCCTGGTCGCCGCAGTTGTTGATGCCGCAGCCTGCCACGATTACCACATCCGCATCATCGCCGATGTAGAAATCGTTGTAAACCATCTCCTTTAAGCCGCTCTCGCTGACCACCACCGGAATGTGAACACTCTCGTGCTTGGTGCCGGGCTTAATCCGGATGTCGATCCCGTTTACATCCTTTTTGGTACTGATATCGATATTCGCTGTGGTATGACGGCCCGCCATCTGTCCGTTGGCACGGATATTGTATGCACCTTCCGGCACATCGTGAAGGTCCGCCACCTCTTCCAGCAATCTCTTCTGAATCTCATCAATCATGTCCTACGCCTCCCTTTTCTCTGGCTCCACCTGCTGTCCCTGATAACCGCTGCACACATCTACAGCGGAAGCGGTTCCCATAATCTCCGGAAGGATTTCCTCCCTGGGTCCCTGTTTGGTGATCCGTCCATCGGCAATTACCACAATCTCGTCTGCAATATTCAGGATCCGCTCCTGGTGGGAGATGATCAAAATAGAACCGTTGCTCTTTTCTCTCATGCGCTCAAAAACCCGGATCAGATTCTGGAAACTCCAAAGGTCGATTCCTGCCTCCGGTTCGTCAAAGACGGACAGCTTGGAAGCCCTTGCCAGAACAGTAGCGATCTCGATGCGCTTTAACTCTCCTCCGGAAAGACTGGCGTTCACCTCCCGGTTGATATAATCCTTGGCACAGAGTCCCACCTCGGACAGATACTGACAGGCCTCAGCCACCGTCAGGCGCTTCTTTGCCGCCAGGCGGATCAGATCCAGAACCTGCAGTCCCTTAAAGCGGACCGGCTGCTGAAACGCAAAGCTGATTCCCAGGTTTGCCCGCTCCGTAATACTCATATGGGTAATGTCCTGACCGTCGAAGAAAATTTTTCCCTCCGTCGGATTCTCAATCCCCATGATCAGCTTGGCTGTGGTGGACTTTCCGCCTCCGTTGGGACCGGTAATTACCACAAACTTTCCTTCATCAATGGTCAGGCTTAAATTTTTAATAATTTCCTTTTCCCCTCTGTCATCTTTTACGTCAAAGGAGATATTCTCTAATGTAAGCATAAGATTCCCTGCCTCTCTGGTGCTTTCCTTATGTTCTCATTCAGTTACAGTGTACCCGGATTTTCCAAAATTATCTGGTGCATTTGCAACAATTTCGAAACTAATTTTCCGCAACTGTAAAAATAGACGGAAAACTCATCGAGTCTTCCGTCTACCTGAACTGCAGAAGATGGGAGTCGAACCCACAAGGTATTTCTACCACACGGACCTGAACCGTGCGCGTCTGCCAATTCCGCCACTTCTGCTTTCCCGCCTCTGCATTCCTGCAGACGACAAGGGAAATTATAATCCAAGTTTCCTGGTTTGTCAATCCTATTTTTCCTGTTTCATCCGCAAAGACGTTCCGGGATTTTTTCCCGTTCCTTTTCCCTCCCCAAACCGCAAGATCAGGTCTGTCCTCCTTTTTCCCAGGATATTGTTCAGCTCCCTGACGCTTAAATGGCCGTTTAAGTACATATTCGCAAGATCCACAGACTCGGCCCCGATCTGCGCTACAAGTTCCAAATTCGTCATAATCCCTCTTCTCCTGATGTTCTTTCAATTTTTGCCGGCATAATAAGATGACCTGAACTCTTACCAGTATATGAGGAACTTTCCGCAGATATGACGGTATTTTAGGGAAAAAGAGGATGAGACCTCTGCAGCCTCATCCTCTTTCTATCCTTCCTTTTTGAAATATCCTTTTCAAATGAACCCTTATGCTTCCTCGGTCTTCTCCGGAGCCTTCTTCTCCTCCTTCTCGTCCTCGAAGAAATCGTCGTCGAAATCATCATCGAAATCGTCCTCGAAGTCCTCCAGATAATCCGGAGTGAAGAAACGGTATACCGCATAAGCGATTCCCGCTACGGCAGCTACCGCGCCGATGATGGCCAGCACCCAGAGGATACAATTTTTCTTCTTATCCTCCTCTTCCTTGCGGTGCAGCAGATCATTCAGCTTTGTTGCATTTACGATCTCCTCTACACGGCTCATCGCATCTCTTCCCATGGCATCCAAACGCTCCTTATCGAATTTATTCATCATACTCCCACTTCCTTTCCCGGTTTGTTGTCTTTTTCATTATAACATGTCCACAGTTGTTTTTCTATCTTATTTTTTTCAAATTTTCAAAAAATATACGATTTTCCAGGGCGGTGTCGAACTCCGGAGAAATCTGTCCTAAATTTTTTCCAGCTTGGCAAAGGAGGCAAACATCCGTTTTCTTCCCGCCGTATCGAAATCCACTGTAACCTCGAAATCCTTTCCTCCATCCTTGATCTCCGCAACCGTGCCCTGCCCAAACTTGATGTGTCTGACCCGGTCCCCGGCCGCGTAATCCAGATGGTCCTTTTTTTCTACCGTAAAGGTTTTTCCAAAAGAAGGCTTGGAGCCGCCGAACCCTCCTGCCCGCCCGGAACTTTTGGGGGCGGCTGCCGGCTGGGGCGTCTGATTCCAGGGCAGAGCGGCCTCCTCGCTCTTTTTTCCAAAAGAGGGGGCAAACAGATCCGGAACATGCATCTCCACCGTCTCCTCCGGCAGTTCGTCGATAAAGCGGCTGACCCGATGCCAGCGGCTTTCTCCATTGACCATCCGTTTTCTGGCCGCCGTCATCACCAGCTCCTTTTCCGCTCTGGTAATCCCCACGTAACAGAGCCTCCGCTCCTCCTCCACATCGTTCGGATCTGCTGAGTATATGGACATGGCGCTGGGAAACAGCTCCTCCTCCATCCCCACCAGATAGACCTTGGGAAATTCCAGTCCCTTGGCACTGTGAAGCGTCATAAGGGTAATCCGTTCTTCCGACTCGTTCAGAGAGTCCACATCCGCTACCAGGGCCACCTGTTCCAGGAATTCATCCAGACTGGGGGAAGGGCTGTCGGCCTCATAGGCGGCCGCCTTGTTGATCAGCTCGCTGATATTTTCCAGGCGGGTCTCCGCTTCCTCCTCCCCTTCCTGCTTCAGTTCCTCCTCATACCCGGTTTTCTCCAGCACTGCCTGGATCAATTCCCTGACGGAGACTTTTCCGGATGCGGTCATAGCCCGCAGCTCCTCAATCTGACTTACAAAGCCCTCGATCTTTCCCGCGGTCCTGCCCATCCCGGGGATCATTTTTGCCTCCTCCAGAGCCTCGTAAAGGCTGAGATTATTGGCTGAGGCAAAGACCGTCGCCTTGCTCATGGAGGCCGCGCCGATTCCCCTTCTGGGTACATTGATGACCCGCAGGGTCGCCAGGTCATCCTCCCCGTTGGCAATGATTTTTAAGTAGGCCAGGATATCCTTGATCTCCCGGCGCTGATAGAAGTTCACCCCGCCTACCAGCCGGTATGGGATATTGTAAAAAATGCACCGTTCCTCAAACAGACGGGACTGGGCGTTGGTCCGGTAAAGCACCGCCTGGTCTTTCAGGGAAAACCCTTCTTTTTGTATCTCCTGGAGGACAAAATCTGCTTCCTCCTTCGCTGTATCGAACTGATAAAAGCTTACCTTCGGACCAGCCTCGTTGGCCGTCCAGAGCCGTTTCTCCTTGCGGCCTGTATTGTGCCGGATCACCTCGTTGGCCGCATCCAGAATATTCTGGGTGGAGCGGTAATTCTGCTCCAGCTTGATCACCTTTGCCCCCGGAAAGGATTCCTCAAAGTTCAGGATATTCCCGATATCCGCTCCCCGGAACTTGTAGATGGACTGGTCATCATCTCCCACCACGCAGAGATTCCGGTATTTTGCCGCCAGAAGGCGGACCAGCTCAAACTGAGCCAGATTGGTGTCCTGATACTCATCTACCATAATATAGCGGAACCGCTCCTGATAGGAGTCCAGGATCTGCGGATTGGTCCGGAACAGCTCCACCGTCTTGACGATCAGATCATCAAAATCCAGGGCATTGTTCTTTTTCAGCTGTCTCTGGTACTCCTGATAAATTTCTCCCACCTTTTTCAGGCGAAAATCCGGCCCCGCGTTCAGAAGGAACTCTTCCGGCCCGACAAGCTTATCCTTGGCCGAAGAAATCACCCCCAGCACCTGGCGTTCCTTAAACTGCTTGGTATCAATATTCAAAAGGCGGAATACCTGCTTCATCAGCGTCCGCTGGTCATCGCTGTCATAGATGGAAAAGTTTTTTCCATATCCAAGGGCTTCTATATACCGTCTTAAGATCCTTACGCAGGAAGAGTGAAAGGTACTGACCCAGATGCTCTCCGAGCCAAAGCCCACCAGCTGGTCCACCCGCTCCCGCATCTCCCCCGCCGCCTTGTTGGTGAAGGTGATGGCCATAATATTCCAGGGAGCCACATGGCGCTCTTCAATTAAATAAGCCGCCCGGTGGGTCAGGACTCTGGTCTTTCCGGAGCCAGCTCCCGCCAGGATCAAGAGCGGACCCTCGGTACAGCAAACCGCCTCCTTCTGCATTGGATTTAGTGAATCGTAAATACTCATTAAATTCTTACCGCCTCTGTAAAAGTTTTTTTCTATCTTATAACATTTTGATGGTTTTGTCATCTCCTGTTTTTCGCCCTATTTTCTTTCCGTCTTCCTGGATAGTTATACTTGTCATATGGTTTTCAATACTATATAATAAGGATATGAGGTGATAAAATGAAAACAAATGAAGAACGGCTGGAAGAAATTCTGGCATATTTGGACAGCCTGTCCCATATCCGCTCTGAGGAAATTCCGAACATTCCCCTGTATATGGACCAGGTCACGACTTTTATGGACGAACATTTAAAAGACATAAAGCGGCACCAGGAAGATAAGGTTCTGACCAAAACCATGATCAACAATTATGCAAAAAACAACCTTCTTCCCCCGCCTGAAAAGAAAAAATACAGCAAGAACCATATGCTGATGCTGATTTTTATTTACTATTTTAAAAATCTTCTCTCCTTCAGCGATATTGAGGAAATTTTCCGCCCCATTACGGAACGTCACTTTTCCGGCGATGACTCCGGCCTGAAACTGGAAGATATTTACAATGAAGTATTTACCCTGGAAGAGGAGCAGATGGCCCACTTAAAAGAGGACATCCGCCAGAAGTATGAAAAAGCCTCTCAGACCTTCCGCACTCATTCTGTTGAAGGGGAGGACCTGGAATACCTTCGGCTCTTCTCCCTGATCTGTGAGCTTTCCTTTGATGTGTATCTGAAAAAGCAGATGATTGAAATGATCGCAGACGAGCTGCGCTCCGAACATCCCCAGGAGAACGGACGCAAAAAGAGATAAAAGGATCCCGCCCGAAACCTGAATCTGCGGTATCTTCCGCAGATGCGTTTTCCGGGCGGGATTTTTACTGCCGGTACATGGGCTTACGGTTCTTTTTTCAGTTCCAGTTCGGGATTCAGTCTGGCAAATACCATATCGTATCCATCGCTTCCATAATTTAAAGAACGGTTTACGCGGCTGATGGTAGCGGTGGATGCCCCTGTCTTCTCCGCAATCTCCAGATAGGTTTTCCCTTCCCTGAGCATCTTGGCTACCTCGTAGCGCTGAGAAAGGGACAGCAGCTCATTGATCGTACATACATCCTCAAAAAACTTATAGCATTCCTCCGGTGTTTTCAGAGTCAGAATGGCATCGAACAAATGGTCCACTGCCTCAGTTTTGATCTTCTTATTCATATGGAACTACCCTCTCCTTTATTTCATCGTAAAATAACGCATACGGCTATTTTAACATATTAAAGTCTGAAAGTCCATATCTGGGAGAGGGTTTCTTTTTTTAATCCCTGCGGCCTCCCAATACCCATGATCCAGTTTCGTCCCGGAACTTTTTTCAGCCCAGAGCCTCTTCCACTTCCCTCCGCTCCGGGATTGATGGGGCTGCTCCTGGTCTTGTTACCGCAATCGAGGCGGCCTTCGCAGCCATCTCCATGGCCTTTTCCGGCCTCATCCCCTCCAGCATCCCGGCGATAAAATATCCGCTGAAGGTATCCCCGGCCGCCGTAGTGTCCACCGCTTTTACCGGAAATCCGGGCTGACAGAACTGTTTTTCACCATTAGCAAAAATCGCCCCGTCGCTCCCGATGGTAAGCACGATCACCCCTTGAGGAAATTTTGACGACAGATCCGACGCCAGCTCCTCCATGGTCCTTCCTTCCGGATGCCCGTCCTTCTTCAGAAGTCCAAATGCCTCCGTCTCATTCAGCAGGAAATAATCCACTAATTCCAGAGGAATGTCAAATATCTTCTCATCCATGGGCGATGGATTCAGTACGATTTTCATTCCCCTCTCATGGGCCTTCCGGGTCAAATAGGGCAGTTCGTTGATTTCATTCTGGAGTACCAGGAACTCTCCCTCATGAAACTTCTCCAGGACCTCATCAATCTGTTCTCTGGTAATCGCCTGGTTCGCCCCGCCGTAAAGGAGGATACAGTTGTCTCCTTCTTTGTCATTCTGGATAATCGCGTTGCCTGTGCGCACATCCGAACGGATCTGCACACAGGAGGTGTCCACCCCGGCCTTTCCCAGTATATCCAGCAAAAAATTTCCATCCTCGCCGACAGCGCCTGCCAGATATGTGGAAACTCCCGCTTTTGCCAGGGCAATGGACTGATTCAGCCCCTTTCCGCCGGAAAATACCTGGAGGGACTGGGAAGAAAGGGTTTCCCCTTTTCTCACAAAGTGGTCCACACGGTAGGTATAATCAATATTCAGCGAACCGAAACATAATACTCTCATATAATCTTCATCTACTCCTGTCCGCAGTCTGCTGCGAATTTCTGCAAAATCCTGATCGCAGCCTCATATTTCTCAATTTCAACATATTCATTGGGCTTATGAGCCATGGACGGCTCTCCCGGTCCAAACAGAAGAATATCCCGTTCTCCATTCCGGTCCAGGACGGAACCATCGGTAAAGAAATTGATGCCCAGATCCGCTTCCTCGTATCCGGCCTCCCTGAGTTCTTTCCCCAGCAGCTTCACCATAGGATGAGAGGATGAGATTTCGATCGCTCTTCTGTCATTTAGCACCGTAAAATCCGCCTCAAACCGGGAATCCTTTTCTTTCAGCTTTTCCAGCGCTTCCCTGGCTTTGCCCAACACCATCTCTCTGGTCATGCCGGGAACCATCCGGATATCCATCACCGCCCGGCAGCGGTCCGGCGTCATATTATTGGCCACGCCCCCCTCGATCATCGTAATCTGGGCGGTGGATGATCCCAGCAGCGGATGTGTGCTCTGCTCCACATATGCCTTAATCTGAGCCCCGATCTCCGCTGCACCGTACACCGCGTTCGCCCCCTCCTGAGGATAAGCGCCGTGACTGGTAACTCCTCTGGCAGAAATTTCCAGCCAGAGGCAGCCCTTCTGCGCCACTCCAAGCTTCATTCCAGTGGGCTCTCCCACCAGGATCCACTGTCCATCCGACATTTTTCCTTCTTTCAGCACCATTTCGGCACCAAGTCCGCCTTTTTCCTCATCGCAGGTGCCAAGAAACTGAATATTACAGGCCGGTTCCTGGTCCAGATGACAGAGGGCGTATACCATGGCGGCAAGGCCGCTTTTCATATCCGAAGCCCCTCTGGCGTAAATCCTTCCATCCTTCTCCACTGTCTTGGACGGATTGGTATCCCACTCCTGAAGCTCCCCGTAAGGCACGGTATCCAAATGTCCGTTCCAGATAACCGTTCGTTCCTGGTTTTTTCCAGGAACGAAGGCGATCACATTTGCATGGGTCTCATCCATCTTCTGAACTTCTGCCTGGATTCCATGGTCTGAAAAATATCGGGTCAGGTACTCTGCCACATTTCCTTCGTTATCCCGTGAATTGACCGACGGGATTTCCAGCAGCCTTTTTAAGAGCTCCAGCTCCTCCCCATTCATGGGATCACCATCCTTCCTTACAACTGACGGGTCAGCCATTTTGCCATATTCTGGAACAGCTTATTGTAGCCTTCCCAGCTGCAGAATTCCGGCGGAGCCCAGTGGGGCGCACAGTCTGTGGTAAAGGCGGCGGAACGTCCCTTGCCGTACTCTCCGATGGCGATGAAGGGATTGCCCTCCACCTCGGCCAGAAGTTCTGCTCCATCTCTCAAAATAGTCTTATTATATCCCAGGATCCTCGGCCATTGGCCCAGTCCTTCCAGAATCTCATGGTCCTTCACCGTAACAGGGCGGATTCCCTCGCAGTGCTCCATGCGGTCATCGGTGGAAAGCACCTGGACCGGCAGGACTTCCTGCACCGCCGTATCCTGCCACTTGCCCTTTCCGTCAATTCCGGAGAAGGTCATATATCCGCCCACCATCAGGAGGGCACCGCCTTCCAGCACATAGTCCCGGATCAGGTTGCAGCGGTTGGGCATCATCTCGCTTCTGGAAAAGGTTGCCCCCGGAAGCAGCAGAGTATTTGCGCCGATATCGGAAAGCACCAGCAGATCATATTTCTTCAGTTCTTCCATGGTAAAGGGGAATTCCTCCATCGCCAGGTGGTTCGGCATAAAGGTAAAGTCGTAGCCGCCCTCCTCCAGGGCTGCCTTCAAAAACTTTTCCCCCGTTTCATACACCGAAGTATAAAAGGTATCAAAACCTTTCACATGGGTAGTAAAACTCATCCAGGATTCACCTGCAAGCAGGACTCTTTTCTTGTCGCTCATAAAATGCTCCTCCTTTTGAAATCATCAAATTGAAATTATCAAATTAAATATGGCTATTTTCCCCACTCCAGGATCAGCTTAGCGTAAATCAGAATGGACTGGAGGTAGGCTTCCAAATCCAGCCATTCGTCTACCGCGTGGCACTGGGCCAGATTGCCCGGTCCGAACTGGATAGTGGGACAGCCGGCAATGTTTCTCCACAACCTGGAGTCACAGCCGGAGGGAGAACCTACAATCGCCGCTTCCTTTCCCCGCACCTGACGGTAGGCCTCTTGGAAGACCTTCACGAACTCATGGCCGGGGTCCATCTCAAAGCCGTTTCCTGCCTGGTACATGGTAATCTTGGGCGGGTGCTCCTCCATCCACAGGTCAGCCTTAGCCGTCCGGTTTACCGTATCCGTAAATTCCCGGACCACCTGGTCATGGCTCATCTGGCCGGGAATGAAGTGGACGCAGGTAGAAAAGCTGCAGTCCCCGGGCACCGTGGAGCCGGCGCTCCCCCCCTGGATCACTCCGATATTCAGGTTGGGAGCCGGAAGCAGGGGATGTTTGTACTCCAAAAGCCACCGATGCTCCATCTCATTTAATGCCTGTATCACCTTGATCGCCTTGTCAATGGCGCTTACTCCGTTTTTCTTTCCTCCGGAATGGCAGGCCTTCCCCACAAAATCCACCTTGAAGAACACCCATCCCATGTGAGCCAGGATCAATTCATCGGAGGTTCCCTCGCAGTTGACCACGCCGTCGGCCTTCAAGCCGCGCATCACCGCCTGCATGGAGCCGTTTCCTCCCCCCTCCTCATCGCACACGGAGGTAATGATCACATCTCCGGGAAGTTCAAAGCCCGCATCCTTTAAAAGCTGGACCGCCATGCCGGAGGCCATCAGCCCTCCTTTCATGTCTGCCGCTCCCCGTCCGTAGAGCTTTCCATCCCGGATGTGCGGTTCGAATGGCGGAGTAGTCCACTCCTCCGCCTCATCCGCCGGCATCACATCAATATGGCTGTTGAACAGCAGGCTCTTTCCGCCTTTTGCTCCCTTAAAGGTGGCATACACGTTGTAGCGGTCCGTCTGGTCGTGGCCTAAGTTTCCCTCCTGGTATTTCTCAAGGCACTCCTGGATCACCTGTTCCTCCATGGGGTCCTTCACCACCTCATCGGCTCCCATGGACTCAAAAAGGCGAATCATATAATCCTGCCCTTCCTTTTCCAGTCCTCCGCCGATGCCGTGGCCGATGTCATGGGTGTCAATGGCGATCAGTTCCTTCAGCCGCTGAATGTACCGTTCCTTATTTTTCTCCAGGGTTTCCTTTAATCTGTCCATAAACGGCTCCTTTGCCTAACTGTATTTTTTCAAATTGTCCTCAACCAGATCCCAGAATTTCTCCACATCGATATCGATGCCCACATTTGCGTTGGGCTCCTTCTTCTGATAGCCAAAATAGTCGCAGTTGGTCCTGCCGTAGGACTGGGTGCTGCGGATATCGATTTCCGCGTGCATGGGCTTTGTGGTCAGAATGGATGGGTCGATCAGATAAGCGATGGTGATGGGATCATGGAGAGGTCCTCCTTCCCATCCGAACACTGCCTTCTGGCTGGCGCAGAAATGCTTCATCAGATCCACAAACAACTTGGAAGCCTTATTTCCGATTTTTTCCATTCTCTCTACAATGGAGGGATAGCAGAGGGCTTTTCTCGTCACATCCAGCCCCACCATGGTAATGGGACGGCCGCTGGTAAAGGCCACATAGGCCGCATCCGCGTCAGCGATGATGTTGAACTCTGCCGCCGGCGTCACATTTCCGTTGGTGTAGGCGCCGCCCATCAGCACGATCTCCTGGATCTTTGGGATGATCGCCGGCTCCAGCCGCATGGCCATGCCCAGGTTGGTCATGGGGCCTGTAGTAACCACCGTGATATCGCCATCTGACTTCATCAGCGTGTCAATCATATAGAGCACTGCATGCTGATCCTCCAGCTTCTTTTTCAGAGGCTCAAAAACCGGGCCGTCCAGTCCTGTTTCCCCGTGAATGTCGGCAGCCACCATCTTCTCACGAATCATGGGTTGGCCGCAGCCGGCGTACACCGGAACATCCAGTCCCAGGCACTGGCACACGTTCAGCGCATTGACCGATGTTTTTTCCAGGGTCTGATTGCCTGCCACCACGGTAATTCCAAGCAGGTCGATCTTTTCATTAATTCCCGCCAGGGTGATGGCGACCGCGTCATCATGGCCTGGGTCACAGTCCAGAATGATCTTTCTTTTATCCATTTTACCTCTCTCCTTTTCATGATTTTTAGGTCAGGGAAGACTGCCGCTTCCGGCTGACGGAAAGCTTCACCACCATGGAGATGGCAAGCACGGCAACAGTTACAATGTAGGGCATCATCAGAACGAACTGGGATGGGATGCCATATGCCTGGAGTCTGGAACCGATGGAGTCGGCAAAGCCGAAAAGCAGGCAGCCCAGAGAGGTCAGAACGGGATTGGCTCCGCCAAAGTACATGGCCGCAACGCCCATAAATCCACGGTTGTTGGTCATATTTTCTGTAAACTGGGTGCTGTAACCGAGAGAAAGATGGGCTCCAGCCAGGCCGCCGATGAGACCTGCAATAAAGATTGCCTGGTATTTCACCGCGTTTACCTTGATTCCGGCAGTCTTGGCCGCCTCCTCAAACTGTCCCACCGCCCGGAGCCTCAGCCCCCACACAGTCTTGTAAAACAAAAACTGCAGGATAATGATCAGAACAATGACAAACCACTCCATCAGGCTCCAGTCGTTCAGCAGGCTTCCCAAAATGGGAACATTCTCCAGAAAACTCAAATGGATCCTGGGAATGGGGTCAATGTCCGGGCTGGTAAAGGAACCGTTGGTCTTAAAGATAACGTTCAGCAGGAACTTGGTAATGGCAAGGGCCAGCATATTGATGCCCATGCCGATCGCGCAGTTGTCCGCCTTGTATTTTACATGGCCTATGCCGATGATCATGGCGATCACCGCTCCTGCCAGCATGGCGGCCCCCACGCCGATAAGCCAGCTTCCGGAAAAATAGCTGACTGCCACCGCCGTAAAAGCGCCCACCAGCATGATACCCTCAGTACCTACATTCAGAATATTGGCCTGCTGGGTAATGGCCGCGCACAGGGCCGCAAATATGATCGGAGCTGCTGAGCGGAACGTGGCGTAGATCAGGGACACATTGAAAATCTTGTCCATATTGTCAAATATCGCACTCATGACTGTCCCTCCTTTTCCTTCCTGGCAAGACGCACATCTCTTCTCTTCTTAAAGGTAAACAGGGTTTCCATCGTAGCAATGATGATAAATACTGCCGCGATGGTATCTACCAGCGCTTTGGGAACGCCGGTCATCTGCTGCATGCCCATTCCTCCGGCGCTTAAAACCGCCAGGAAAAATGCCATAAATGGAGTCGCAAACATATTGTTCTTTACGATCAGAGCCGCCAGCATTCCGTTGCTGCCCAGTCCTGTTGCGAAGTTGTTCAGGAAGTATCCATGGACACCCAGGACCTCGATGCAGCCTGCCATGCCGCCCAGAACGCCGGACAGCATCATGGCGCCGATGAACACCTTTTTAGAACTGATCCCCACATAATCGGCGTGAATGGGATTGCCTCCCACCGTGCGGATTTTGTAGCCCCAGCTGGTCTTATACAGCATAAAGATCACGGCGATCACCGCCGCAATGGCGATAAAGATGCCCACATTGGCGCTGCTGGGAGTCATAAACTGGTGGAGCGTCACCGTAACCGGCAGGGTCTGGGCATTGGCCGTTCCGGCGCTCATGGGGCCGCTGACCAGATAGGAGGTGATGTGCAGAGCCACCGTGTTCATCAGGATGGTGGTACAAACCTCGCTGACATCATAGAATGCTTTTAAAGCCGCAGGAATAAAGGCCCACAGCGCCCCCACTGCCATAGCCCCAAGGAAACAGGCTATCATCAGAAGGGGCTTTGGAAGGAACGTCCAGTTGATCCCAATATAAGCCGCCACAATGCCGCCCAGGAAAACCTCGCCCTCCACTCCTACGTTGAAGGCACCTGCTTTTGCCGCGATGGCAAAGGCTGTGGAGGTCAGGAGAAGGGGCGTAAATCCGGCCAAAGTCGTTCCCAAACGGAATTTTCCGTTGAAAGCGCCGTTGAGCAGAGCCCCGTAAGCCTCAATGGGATTTTCACCAATCCCGATGATGAGGAGTGCGCCGATGGCAAGCGCCACCACCATGGTAAGTATCACTCTCAAAAAACCTTCTTTTGCCTTACTCATGCCCCGCTTCACTCTCCTTTCTCTTCTGTTCTCCGCCCATCATCAGAAGGCCCAGATTATTTTCATTGGCCTCGCTGGCCATCATCTCTCCGGTGATCTTTCCCTCATGGATCACGATGATGCGGTCGGACAGAGAGATGATTTCCTCCAACTCCGCCGATACCAGGAGAACGCCGGCTCCTTCCTTTTTGGCCCGCTCCAGAGTATTCCGTATCAGCTCGATTGCGCCAATGTCCACGCCTCTGGTGGGCTGGGAGGCCACAAGCAGCTTCTTTTTCATGGAAACTTCACGGGCCACGACCACTTTCTGGGCATTTCCTCCGGACAGAGAGGAGGTTGGAAGACTATAATCCGCAGGCCGGATATCAAACTCCCTGACCATCTCCTGTGCATAGGAATCCGCTTCCTTCTTGTTCAAGATTTTCCCCTTGGTAAAGGGCGGCTCATCCAGCCGGACCGCGATCAGATTGTCCTCAATGGTCATGGAGCGGTTCAGGCCCATGCGGTTCCGGTCCTCTGGTATATGGGCCAGGCCTGCTTTCCGGACCTTTCTGGGGCTCAGATTGGTAATATTCTGTCCGTTCAGCAGAACGGAACCTTTCTCCACTCTCCTCAGCCCGGTGATGGCCTCGACCAGCTCACTCTGGCCGTTTCCGTCGATTCCGGCGATTCCTACGATCTCTCCCTCCCGGACCGTCAGGGACATGCCTCTGATCTTGGAAGTCTCCTTTCCGCTGGGTACCCAGATATCCTTCACCTCCAAAATGGTGTCTCCTGCTTTCCCATAGGACTTGTCAATATCCAGGAACACCTCCCGGCCGATCATCCGTTTGGTCAGGTCCAGAGGGGAGGTTTTCTCCTTCTCCACCGTTCCCATGTAATTCCCCTGGCGCATCACGGAAATCCGGTCGGAAATCTCCATCACCTCGTTCAGCTTGTGGGAGATAAATACCAGTGATTTTCCGCCCTCCTTCAGGTTGTTCAGGATCTCAAAGAGGCGTCTGGCCTCCTGGGGAGTCAGGACTGCCGTGGGTTCATCCAGGATGATCACATCGGCGCCCCGCATCAGCGTCTTGATGATCTCCACACGCTGGGCCTCTCCTACGGAAATCTGGCTGATTTTTTTGTCCAGCTGGACCTCCATGTCGTACTCATCGATGTAGCGCTTTACCTCTTTCCTCGCCTTATCGAAATCAATGGTAAAACCTTTCTTTGGCTCAAATCCCAGAATGATATTTTCCAGGACCGTCAGCTCGTTCACCAGCATAAATTCCTGGTGGACCATGCCAATGCCGTGATTGATGGCGATCTTCGGGTCCAGGGCTCCCATTTTTTCTCCCTTTACGATGATCTCTCCGCTGTCAATGGGATACATTCCATAGAGCAGTTTCATCATGGTGGACTTGCCTGCTCCGTTTTCTCCGATCAACGAATGGATTTCTCCCTTTTTCAAGGTGAATTCCCCGTTTTTAACCGCCTGAACCTCGCCGAAGGTTTTGACAATGTTCTTCATCTCAACTACGTATTCACTCATTTGCTCGCCCTCTCTTAAAAAAGAACAGGGATCGGCAGATCCCTGTTCTTTTGTCGGTTCAACTCAGGTTATGCTTCAGGACCAAATCCCTCATAGTTGTCTACCACAATCTCTCCGGAAATAATCTGATCTGCCAGCTCGTTGCAGCGCTCTACGATATCCTCCGGGAACTGGTCTCCGAGGGCTTCCCTCATAACCGAGAAATCCGTCAGGCTGACGCCGCCTGCTTCCAGATCCAGGTATCTGGTAGAGCCTCCTTCAAAGGTGCCGTTCACAACAGACTCGATCACCAGATAGCAGGCGTTGTCCACGCGCTTTACCATGGAAGTCAGCACATGTCCGGGCTGGTCGGCATCCTGGTTCAAGTCAACGCCGATCGCATACAGACCAGACTCAGCAGCGCCTTCCAGAACGCCTGTTCCGGTGCCGCTTGCTACATTCATCACAATGTCCGCTCCCTGCTCATACTGGGCCAGGGTCAGTTCCTTTCCTCTCAGGGGGTCTGTCCAGGTTCCGGCAAATGCCTGCAGGATGGTGATATCCGGGTTGATGTACTTTGCGCCCTGCTCGTATCCCACATAGAAATCATGGAGAACGGGGATATCCATGCCGCCTACCCAGCCGATGATGGCATCTTCATTCACGCCCTCAATATCGGTCTTCTCGGTAAACATAGCGGCTGCCGCTCCTGCCAGGAAGGAGCCCTGGTTCTGAGCGAAGCTGATGGACTGTACGTTGGGCAGGTCAACGGTGGTATCGATGACCGCGAACTTGGTATCCGGATAGTCGGGGCCGTGCTCCACGATGTAATCCGCAATGTTGGAGGAAGCGCCGATAATCAGGTCATATCCCTCTTCGCAGGCGGCAACCAGGTTGGCTTCCCACTCTGCCGCTGTGGTTCCCTCAAGGCTTCTCAGTTCGATCCCGAAGTCCTCTACAGCACGCTGGGCGCCCTCGTTGCAGGAATCATTGTAGCTCTTATCTCCCAGGTTGCCGGTGTAAACGATGCAGACGCTGATGGGGTCTCCGCTGGCTTCCGGCGCCTCTGAGGATTCTCCGGAATCATCCTGGGCGGCATCCGCCTCAGCCGCTGTTGTGGAAGCGGCGGTGGTCTCACTGGATGAACTGCTGCCGCAGGCGGTAAGCCCCAGGCACAGGCTGGCTACAAGTAACGCGCTCATTTTCCTTCTCATAATATTCCTCCTTTTCATTGCTGGCCAGGAAACCTGTTCCCTTAACATTATTGGTATTTTTTGTTAGGAAACATTTTTCCTAAACATTTTTCCTTGTGAAGAAAGCATAGCACCATTGGCATAGATTTGTCAATAATCTTTTCCATTTTTCTTTTCTTTTTCCGATATTTGGGTTATAGTATAAGAAAATGAATGAAATCAGGAGATCGCATTTTATGACTATCAAAGAGATTGCCACCCTGGCAGGGGTTTCTGTTTCCACTGTTTCCAAGATCATCAATCATAAGGATTCCAGCATCAGCCAGGAAACAAGAGAACGGGTCTTAAAGCTGGTAAAAGAGTTCAACTATATTCCTTATTCCGGGGTATCCGCCTATACCGCTCCCAATCCCTACATCATCGGCGTTCTCATCCGCTCTGCCGGGACCAACCTCTCCTTAAACGGAATCATCAGTGCCGCCAGAGAAGCGGGGTATACGGTGCTGGTAGCAGAGAGCGCCGGCCAGGAAAAGCTTGAACTGAGAGGGATCTCCGCCTTCTGTCGCCACAATGTCAGCGGCGTCCTGTGGGAACCCCTGACTCCGGAGAGCACACGGTACGCTGAGCAGCTTCGCTCCTATGGAATTCCTTTTCTTTATTTCGATTCAGACTCCATTAAGGATGCCCTGAATATCGACTATGAGCAGATGGGCTACGATGCCTCCATGGCCCTGGTCCAAAGCCGCCATACGGATATCGCCTGTCTCCTCACTCCGGGCACAAGGACCGAACGCTTCTTCAGCGGGTACCGCAGATGCCTGTTTGAGTCCGGAATCCCCTATCAGGAAAATCTGGTGTTCCGGGAAATCAGCGATAATCTGATCCACAAAATTACCAGCCAGACCATTACCGGCATCGTATCCTCCCACTTTAAGACCTCTCTTGAGCTTTACCGGAATTTAGACACGCTGCACTATCAGATTCCCCAGGATGTTTCTCTGGTCTCTCTGCGGGATGACTCCAGGGATCTCACCGCCTTTCCGGAGATTTCAACTTTGACCATCCCGCATTTTCGTTTCGGGCGCCATATCTGTACCCAGCTGGTCTCCCTGATGGAAAATCCGGAGTATTCGCTGCTGCCGTTCCAGGAACGTCCGCCCCTTGACCATAATTCCTCCATCGGGATCCCCTGCACCAAACGGACCCAGTCCATTATCGTAGTGGGAAGCATCAACATTGATACCTACCTGAAAATGGATCAGCTTCCAAGCACCGGAAAATCCACCATTACCACCTCCTCTGCCGTGTACCCCGGCGGAAAGGGTGTAAACCAGGCCATTGGAGCCACCAGACTTGGAGCACATGTCATTTTGATCGGAGCGGTAGGCAGTGATGTGGATGCGGATCTGATCTACTCCTCCCTGCATGCCCAGGGCATCGACACCGGCGCCGTTCGCTGCTGCTCCGACAACGTCACCGGGAAGGCCTACATTTTTGTCCAGAAGAACGGCGATTCCCTGATCTCCATTCTTGCCGGGGCCAATGCCGCGCTTTCTCCGGAGGATATCCAAAACAACCGGAGATATTTTAAAAACGGACGTTTCTGCCTGGTACAGACAGAAATCCCGCAGACAACGGTTCTCGCCGCCTGCCGGACTGCCCGAAGCTGCGGAGTTTCCACCATTTTGAAACCTTCCGCCTGCTCCTCACTGGAGCCTGAACTTCTGCAGTATGTGGACATTCTGGTTCCCAATCTCAATGAGATCAGCCTTCTTTGCCCGGAAGGCACACTGGAAGAAAAGGCAGGTTACTTTCTGAGCCAGGGGGCAGGGACCGTCATTGTAACCCTGGGCGCTGACGGATGCTATGTAAAAAGCAGGGACTGGGAGGAATATATCCCCGCAGTCAACTTTAAGGCAGTCGACAATACAGGGGCCTGCGATGCCTTTATCAGCGCTCTGGCCGTCTACCTTCAGAAAGGGCGCTCCCTGCAGCAGGCAGTCCAGATCGCCACCTATGCCGCCGCCTTCAGCATCACCCGCGAGGGCGTCTCCCCCTCTCTCATCGACCAGCGGTCCCTGGAGGCCTATCTGCACCAGGAGGCGCCCCAGCTTCTGGAGTAAAAACGAAATCCCCCTCTGTCCAAAACGGCAGAGAGGGATTTCTCCATTCTGTTTTCTCCTATAGCATAAACTTTTCTACCACCAGCCCCACTCCGTCCTCATCGTTGGAGGCAGTGATATAGTTCGCTACCTTTTTTACCGGCAGCACCGCGTTCTCCATCGCTACGCCCAATCCGGCGTATTGGATCATCGTTAGATCATTGTAGCCGTCCCCGCAGGCGATCATCTGCTCCCGCTTCATCCCCAGGGAATCCAAAAGCCGCTCCAGGGACTGAGCCTTGTCAATCCCCTTGGGCATGATTTCCAGGAAATACGGCTCAGACCGGTAAACGCTGTAATCCCTTCCCAGGGCCGCTTTCACCCGCGGTTCCACCATAGCCAGATAATCCCCGTCATCCAGCATGATATATTTGGGAACCGGTCCGGTGACAGCCTTATGCAGGTCCGCCTGGCAAAGAGGAAGGTGGTTGATCTCTGCTTCGATTTTCGCATAGGGACATTCCTTGTTGTTGGTCAGGATCTGGCTGCCCTGGTAGGTGAGAAGGTCTACCCGGTGCTCCTCTGCCAGGCCGATGATGCGCTCATTGGCTTCCATCGGAAGGACAGAGGAGAAGACAACCCCGCCCGTGCGGCAGTTGGTGATCATTCCTCCGTTAAAGGACAAGATATAACTTCCAAAGCGGGAGAGCTCCAGCTCCCTCGCCAGAGGCTCCACTCCCGCCGTGGGCCTCCCGGATGCCAGCACCACGATTTTTCCCCGCTTCTGTGCCTCCATCAGCGCCTCCTTTGTCCGGGGCGTAATCTCCTTGTTCCGGTTGGTCAGGGTCCCGTCCAGGTCCAGTACGATCATTTCATAGCTCATCTTATTCTCTCCCCGCTGCGTTCCGTTCTGCGCAGCTGTCCTTTATCAAAATATTTTCAGTCGTCCAGGACCGTGCTTTTTCCCGCCTTCCATCCTGAACAGTCATAGGTATTGTATCAAAGACCGCAAAAGGGAGCAAGAAGAATTTGAGGGCTCTCTCACCATTTTCCTCTGCAGCTAATATACTAATGCTATACCGACATTCCACAAGGAGACTGTTTGCCTATGAAACGACTGTTTTCCGTCCTGGCTGCTTTATCCCTGTCCCTGGCCTGCCTGTCCGGCTGCCAGAATGGGGAGAGCGAAAAAGGACTTACCCCCGTTGTTCTGAGTGAGGTGGCTCACTCCATTTTTTACGCCCCCCAGTATGCCGCCATCGAGCTGGGCTACTTTGAGGAGCAGGGCATTGACCTGACCCTGGTCAATGCGGGAGGCGCCGACAAGGTGATGACCTCCATGATTTCCGGTGACGCGGACATCGGATTTATGGGATCAGAAGCCAGCATCTATACTTATGCCAACGGTTCCAAAGACTACGCGGTCAATTTTGCCCAGCTGACCCAGAGGGCCGGAAACTTCCTGGTGGGAAGAGAGCCCGATGAGGATTTCCAGTGGGCGGATTTAAAAGGAACGAAGGTGCTGGGAGGCCGGGCCGGCGGCATGCCACAGATGGTCTTCGAGTATATCCTGAAGAAAAACGGCATTGACCCCAAAACCGACCTGACCATCGACCAGAGCATCGCCTTCGGCCTCACCGCTGCCGCTTTTACCAGCAGCGATGCCGACTATACGGTGGAATTTGAGCCTTACGCCACCAGCCTGGAGTTGGAAGGCCAGGGCTATGTGGTGGCCTCCCTGGGAACAGATTCCGGGTATGTACCCTACACGGCCTACAGCGCCAACAAGAGCTTTGTGGAAGAAAATCCGGAGCTCATCCAGAAGTTCACCAATGCCATCCAGATGGGTCTGGAGTACGTCAACTCCCACTCCTCAGAGGAGATCGCCAAGACCATCCAGCCTCAGTTTGAGGAAACGCCCCTGGAAAATATCACCGCCATCGTGGAGCGCTACAAAGCCCAGGATACCTGGAAGGAGGACACCATTTTTGAGGAGAGCAGCTTCGATCTGCTTCAGAATATTCTGGAGGAGGCCGGAGAGCTTCCAAAGAGAGTTCCCTATGAGGACCTGGTAACCACAGAGTTTTCCAAAGAAGCGCTTCAATAACTTCTCATCAAAAATAGACTCTCGGCAGATCCGGATGCTCTCCTCCCCATCCGGTCTGAGGCAGGCAGCGGAGGAAGTAAAAATCCTCCCTGCTGATTTCAAAATCGGGCAGATCCAGGTTTTCCTTCATCCGCTCCATGGAGGAGGACTTAGGAATCACCGCAATATCCTGAGCCAGAAGATATTTCAGCAGAAGCTGAGCCGGGGAAACTCCGTATTTGGCGGCGATGCGGACTACTGCCGGCTCTTCCAATACTCTCCTGCGGCCCAGAGGGCTCCATGCCTGTACCTGGATGCCGTGTTCCCTGCAGTAGGCCACGGCGGCCTCCTGGGTATAGCCCACATGAAGCTCCAGCTGGTCCACTGCGGGCAAAATTTCCGCCTCTTCCATCAGGGCGTCCAGATGATAGGGCAGGAAATTGCTGACGCCGATAGCCCTCGCTTTTCCCTGACGCAAGAACTCCTCCAGCGCCTTCCAGCTTCCCCTGTCCAGCTCTTTCCAGTTCTCCGTATCCGGCTCCGGCTTAGGCCAGTGGATCAGGCACAAATCCACATAGTCAGTCTGAAGGCGCTTTAAGGACTGCTCCACGCTGGCCTTTGTCCGCTCATATCCCAGTTCCGTCTTCCAAACCTTGGTGGTGATAAAGATTTCTTCCCGGCCAAGCCCGCTCTCCTTTACGGCCTTCCCTACAAATTCTTCATTTCCATAAAAAGCAGCCGTATCCAAAAGCCGGTATCCCGTATCCAGCGCCATGTGGATCAGCCGTTCATCGCCGCCGTCCGTACTCTTAAACGTTCCATATCCAATAGCCGGCATCCGAATGCCGCCTTTTAATGTAAAATAGTTTTCCATTTTTCCTCCTGCTCTGTCCAAACGCGCTCTCTGCCGCCCTATCCAATGCGGACCGCGTATTTGATGACATTCTCCCTCTTATCCTCAAACAGCTCGTAGGCCTCCATAATATGGTCCAAATCGGTCCGGTGGGTAATCAGGCAGCGGGCATCCAGCCTCCCCCCGGCAATTAAATCCATAATCTCCTGGCAGCGGTTTCCATCCACACCGCCTGTTTTAAAGATCAAATTTTTTCCATACATATCCGGCAGCGGAAGGATCTGAGGCTTCTCATACATGGCCACCACGCAGACCACCCCGTTGGGCCTCGCCATCTGCCAGGACATTTCAAAGGTATTTTCCCCTCCTGCTGCCTCGATCACCGTGTCCGCTCCACGCCCCCGGGTCAGGGCCGCAGCTGCCTCTGCCGGATCCTCCCTCAGAGGATTCACCGCTGCATCTGCCAGTCCCTGCTCCAGAGCCAGCTTCAGCCGGAAATCGTCCACATCCACCGCTATGATATTGGCCGGGCCGTAAAGCCTGGCGCACATCATGCTGCAGAGCCCTGTGGGGCCGGCTCCAATTACTGCCACCGTATCCGCCGGGTGAATTTCCCCGATGGATGCCGCCCAATATCCGGTGGAGAGCAAATCCCCTGCAAACAGGGCCGACTCATCCGATACGGAATCCGGAATGGCCGTAAGCCCGTTATCCCCAAAAGGCACCCGGACATACTCGGCCTGTCCCCCGTCAATCCGGCAGCCCAGAGCCCAGCCCCCCTGAGGGAAGCTGCAGTTATTCACATACCCTCTGCGGCAGAAAAAGCATTCGCCGCAGAAGGTCTCCACATTTACCGCCACCCGCTGGCCAGGTTTAAATTTCCTGACTCCTGGTCCTGTTTCCTCCACAACTCCCACAAACTCATGGCCCAGAATGGTTCCCGGAACCGCTCTTGGAACTGCGCCGTGCTTAATATGCAGATCGCTGGTGCAGATGGAGGCGCAGGTCACCCGCACCAATACGTCCTGCTCCTCCTTCAGCACAGGTTTCGGCCGTTCTTTCAGACCGATTTTTCCATTCCCTTCAAATACCACTGCTTTCATGCGTTTCTCCTTATCTGTTTAAAGCCTCCAGGCCTCCGCCAGGCGCTTCAGATAATCCCGATACCCGGCCTTGGCCACGGCTTCCTTTGTTACGATATCAATATGGCCGATCATGTTCTCTCCCAGACGGTATTCCAGGATTCCCGCCTTCTGCCCCTGCTCTACCGGAGCCGGCAATGCCTCATCCAGCTTGATCTCCCGTTCTACCGCCGACAGATCCTCACCGCTGAGACTTAAATAGGAAAAGGTTCCCCCATATGTCAGTTCCACATCATCCACCACTCCTCCATCCACAGCAGCACGGGGCAGTTCCGGCGGCTGGGAGTCCTCATAGAGACGGCAGTTGGCATAGCCGTAATTGAGCAGCGTCTGGGCATCTGCAAACCGCGCCTTATAGTCCGGCGCCCCCATGATCACTGCAATGAGACGCACTCCATCCTTCTGGGCAGTGGCGGATACACAGTATTTTGCCAGGGAAGTAGAACCGGTTTTCAGTCCTGTCACCTGGAAATTGTTGTTCATCTTCAGCAGCTTGTTGGTGTTGGCAAGGCCAAATTCCTTGCTCCCCTGGGCCGTCACATGGGTGATGTTCTCCATCCAGATGGTGGCATAGTTGTGAATCTGCGGATAGCGGTTGATCAGCTCACGGCTCATAACAGCCACATCTCTGGCACTGGTTACGTGGGTGGGGGAATCCGTCAGCCCGCAGCAGTCCTCAAAATTGGTACTGGTCATCCCCAGACCCTTTGCCCGTTCATTCATCATCCGGACAAATTCCGATTCGCTTCCCGCTATGTATTCCGCCATAGCTACAGAGGCGTCATTTCCGGAGGCTACTACAATACACTTGATCAGCGTTTCCACCGTCTGAACCTCCCCCTCCTCCAGAAATACCTGGGAACCGCCCATAGACTTGGCGTAGGCACTGGTTGTGACCGAATCGGTCATTTGAATTTTTCCGCTCTCCAGGGCATCAAAAATCAGGATCAGCGTCATGATCTTGGTGATGCTGGCGGGACTGCGCTTCTCATCCCCGTTGTTTTCATAAATCACCTGGCCGGTAGAGGCTTCCATCAATACGGCGGATGGGGCTGATAAATGAAGGTCTGCCGGACTGTCCGCCGCAGCCGCCTGGCCTGAAAGCTCCCCTCCTGTTTCTGCCCCAGCCGTCCCTGCACAGGCAGCCATTCCGGTTCCCGCCGGCGGGATCTGCATTATGGCCATGACGGCGGTCAGCAGCAGCGCGCATATTCGTTTCCTGTTCATGGCATCTCCTAAAATATTCATTCTAAGAACAATTTACGCCGGTTATCAGGAAAGTATGCCCGCTGTCAAAAAAGGCTGCCCCGCCTTCCAAAATCATTCCGGTTCCGGGCGAAGCAGCCTTCTGTGTTGTTTTCCTTTGATCTGTCCTTTAAATTTCAGCCTTCTGCTCCCATCAGCCCTGAGCTTTTAAAGCCTGGCGGATGGACTCAGCCATCTCCTCATACTCTGCATCCGTCAGAATGGTGCGTCCGCTGTTCATCTCAAAGGTTCCGCCCCACTCTTCTCCTCCTTTATATTTGGGAACAATATGAAAATGCAGGTGGCAGCCCGTATCCCCATAAGCGCCGTAATTTACCTTGTCCGGATGGAATACCGCATGAACGGCTCTGGAAACCTTTGCCACATCGGCAAAGAATGCATTTCTCTCCTCATCCGTCAGATCGATCAGCTCGCTGACATGCTTGTTGTGAGCCAGCACCACGCGGCCTCTCTTGCTCTGCTCCTTAAATACATACAGAAAACCAGTATCCATCTGGCACACCGGATAGGCGAACTTGGCAACCAGCTCTCCCTGCATACAATAAGCGCAATTTGGGTCTTTCTTCAGCTCTTCCATAGATTGAAACCTCTCCTTCTGAAATATTCATGTCCAAAGACACTTCTAGGATACCACTAACCCAACTGGAATTCAATTCCTATTTAAATAGGGATACCACCTTTTAACATTTCGTGGTATACTATGAGCACTTAGCGAGGTCCTTTCGAGCTTAGTGCGAACAATACCTGTCCACTTAACGTGGTATTCCACGAGTTTAGTGGACATGGTATACGATGAGCACCCACTAAAAAACATTGATTTATGAGGTTATTATGAGCAGAAATGATTATAGAAAGCGAAAGAATCAGCGCCTGATGCGGCGTCTTTCCCGGCACTTGCCCACATTTGCCGTACTTTTTATTTTAACCGTTCTCATCGGCGGCGCCATCTTTGCGGCAGGCCGCTTCCTGCTTCATGGAAGATCCTCTTCCGGCTCCCCGGCAGTTCCGGCCGCGGCCCTTTCTTCCGCACCGGATTCTTCCGGCCAGAACGTGGAGGAACCTTCCCATGCAGCCACAACAGGCGAAGAGGCAGTTCCCTCAGATGAGGTCAGCCGTTTGATCGCTGAGGCAGACAGGGTGGCCGCCGGGTACGATTACGACCAGGCAATCCAGATGATCCAGGAAAATGAAAAGACGGCTGCAGACTCCAGGGGCCAGGAAGCCATCTCCCGCTATGAGACCGCAAAAGCTGCTCTGGTGGAGGCGGACCCCACCCATATTACCCACGTGTTCTTCCACTCCCTGATCATGGATACCTCCAAGGCTTTCGACGGAGATGCAGATTCCAAGGGCTACAACTCCGTCATGACCACAAAAGACGAATTTTTGAAAATTCTGGAGGCTATGTACGAGAAAGGCTACGTTCTGGTGCGGCTCCACGATGTCGCCTATGAGCAGACAGATGAAAATGGAAATACCGGTTTTGTCTATGGAAAGATTATGCTTCCGGAGGGGAAAAAGCCCTTTGTTATGTCTCAGGATGACCTGTGCTATTACGACTATATGCTGGACGACGGCTTTGCCTCCCGTATCGTAATCGGTGATGATGGAAAGCCTACCTGTGAAATGACGCTGGCAGACGGTACTGTCTCCAGAGGCTCCTACGATCTGGTTCCGCTTCTGGAAGATTTTATCGAAGCGCATCCTGATTTCTCTTACCGCGGAGCAAGGGCAGTCCTGGCCTTTACCGGCTACCAGGGCATCCTGGGCTACCGGACCGCCGCCTCCTACAGCGACAGTCCCACCTACGAGGAAGACCGCAGACAGGCAGCTGAGGTAGCACAGTGTCTCCGGAACAATGGCTGGGAGCTGGCCTCCCACAGCTGGGGCCATCTGCAGCTTGGCGTGTCCTCAGATGGCAGCGGCACCTTCGCCATCTCCGATGAGCGATTCATCACAGACACGGACAAATGGGAAGAGGAGGTTGAATCCCTCATCGGACCAACGGATATTTTACTCTATCCCTTTGGCAATGATATTTCCGATTTTCACCCCTACACATCGGAAAATTCCCGTTTTTCCTATCTGATGTCCAAGGGCTTCCGGTATTTCTGCAACGTGGATGCCAGCAAGCCTTACTGGATGCAGAAGGGAACGGACTATTTCCGCATGGCCAGACGAAATCTGGACGGCTACCGTCTCTACGAGGATATGGTCCAGACGGACCCTTCCAAAAAGCATCTGACCGACCTCTTCGATGCGGCCGATATCTTTGATTCCGCCAGGCCCACCCCGGTAACCTGGTATTAAAGTCCGGGACTGTCATTGCCCAATTCCAAGACGAACGGTTCCTCCTTTCGGTTCATATAATAGACCAAGAAAATACCTTTGAACCTGAAAGGAGCTTCCTCATGACTGCCAAATTGGAAGTACGCGGGGTCAGCTACTCCTACCACTCTCTGGAAGGTGAGACGCTGGCCCTTTCTGATATATCTTTTTCGGTGGAATCCGGCCAGTTCCTGGCCATTGTAGGGCCTTCGGGCTGCGGGAAATCCACCCTTCTTTCCCTCCTCTGCGGCCTGCTTTGTCCCGACCAGGGAGAAATTCTTCTGGACGGCGCGCCTTTATCACGGGACATGAGCAGCGTAGGCTATATGCTTCAGAAGGACCATCTCTTTGAATGGCGCACCATCCTCTCCAACGTTTCCCTTGGACTTGAAATACGCAAACGCATGGACTCTGATTCACTGAAAACCCTGCAGGAAATGCTCTCTGCCTATGGATTAAAGGGCTTTGAAAATTCCAGGCCGTCGGAGCTTTCCGGAGGAATGCGCCAGCGGGCCGCTCTCATCCGCACCCTTGCCTTAAAGCCGGACCTTCTTTTATTGGATGAGCCTTTTTCCGCCCTGGACTACCAGACCAGGCTTTCCGTCTGCGATGATATCAGCGCCATCCTGCGCAAGGAAAGAAAAACCGCTGTTCTGGTGACACATGACTTGTCCGAGGCCATCAGTGTTGCGGACCGTATTCTTATCCTCACCCCACGGCCCGGCCGCGTCAAAGCGGTTCTCCCCATTGAATTTCCTGATTCTTCCTCCCGCCCTCTGGACCGGCGGAACTGTCCGGAATTTTCTTCTTATTTTAATCAGGTATGGAAGGAGTTGAAGACAGATGAATGAGAAAAGCCAGCTTCCCCGTTCCCAGTCCCAGGAGGAATTTCTAAGCAGAGAGCTTCTCCACCGCAGGAGGGTGAAGATCACCCGCGTCATGCTGACCGTACTTTTACTGGCTCTGTGGGAACTCTCCGCATCGATGGACTGGATTGACAGTTTTATTTTCAGCAGCCCCTCCCGGATTTTCCTCTGCCTGGGAACTATGATTCGGGACGGCAGTTTGTTTCTTCACACCGGAGTCACTTTACTGGAAACCTTGATCAGCTTTTTTGCCGTGGTCTTTTTTGGACTTGTTGCCGCCCTTCTGCTCTGGTCCTTCCGCAGCCTGGCGGAAATCCTGGAGCCCTTCCTGGTTATGTTAAACAGCCTGCCAAAATCCGCTCTGGCCCCTCTTTTAATCGTATGGCTGGGGAACAATATGAATACCATCATTGTGGCCGCCGTTTCCGTAGCCCTCTTCGGCTCCATTCTCACTCTGTACACCGGTTTTGCCTCCCTGGACCAGGACCAGATCAAGCTGATCTACTCTCTTGGGGGGACCAAAAAGGATGTACTGTTGAAAGTACTCCTCCCTGGCTCCCTGCCCATGATCATCAGCAATATGAAGGTGAATATCGGGCTCTGTCTGGTGGGGGTTATCATCGGAGAGTTCCTCTCCTCCAAGGCCGGGCTGGGGTATCTGATTACTTATGGGTCGCAGACCTTTGCCATGACCATGGTCGTTACCTCCATTGTGGTCCTGTGCCTTCTGTCCGTAATTCTCTATCAGGGTATCGCTTTGGTGGAGAAGCGGCTGAAGTAGGGAGCCGCAGGAAAATTGTTATGAGCACTCAGCGCCCGTTTTTTGGGCGCTTACGTGCAATACATATAAAATGATTGAACGGCATATGGGAATAGTAAAGTTAAGACTCTTTTGGTGTGGAAGTATTCGCAAAGACTTTACTTTCACTCAGACTGCTGAAATTTCACCTACCGGAATCTCATTTTTAAACAAGTCCCCCAAGGCCAAATACCCCAATGGCCGCCATCAAGACATTCACGCCCACGTTTGCCACGGAAAGCAGGAACAGGGTCCGGAACATCCGGTTCATCTGCTCATTGCTCACCTCTCTGGCAGCAGAGTAAGAGGACATGATGATGGCTCCGCCGGTAGACAGGGGGCTGATGGCCGCCGCAAAGGAAGTCGCGGTAATAGCTGAAATCAGTTCCACATAATCGGCACCCTGTAAAGTCTGCGCGATTTCTGCCGCAATTGGGAACATCGTGGGCATAACCACACCGGTGGTGGAGCTGACCCAGGAGAGAATTCCGGAGCTGGCCGCCATGATAGGTGCAGCCGTATGCTCATTCATAAAGCTGGTGAGGAAATCGGAGATCAGAGCAATGCCGCCAAGCTCCGTAATCACATTCACCAGAAGGCCCACTCCTACGATCAAGATCAATGTACCCCAGGGAATCCCCTTGATGGCCTTCTTCTCCTCCACACATCCCAGCAGCACCAGCACGGTGGCGGCCGCAAAGGCAAACAGTCCCGTATCCAGCTTAAATCCAATGCAGCAGACCACCACGATCCCGATGACCGTCATGGTAATCCTCTGAGACCGGTTGAATTTGGGAATATCAGACCATTTCATGGGATTCTCCGCCTTTACCTGAAAGCCCTTATAGGCAATGTAGAGAATCAGCGTAAACACAAAGCCTGACAAAAGGGTGGATAAAAACAGGTGAAGGGCAAAGCCGCCGTATCCCAGAGGCTCGGAAAGATTTTTTGCCAGAACGCCGGTGATGGCAAGGGGAGAGGCGCAGCCTGCATTTGCCCCCAGTTTCGCGTACAGGGCGGTGGCAAAAGGATTGATGTCCATCTCAAAGGCCAGATACATGGCAAATGTGGTCATCAGGATGCCCGTCGCAATGTGGCCTGGTCCGATTGCGGAGATAAAGGCGGACAGAAAAAACATCAGGATCGGAATCAGGTAAGTGCGTTTTCCTACCAAGGCTACCACCTTTTTGGAAAACAGATCCGATGGCCACCACAACCGCCAGCACGATCAGTGACAAAACCGCCATATTCATATTCGATACTCCCCTCTTATCCTTCTATACTTAACAGCAAAATACCTCGCCCGCCATCAAAAGATTGGCAGTGCGGAAGCCGGTGGTAGATTCAATTTCCACCTGACCGTCCTTCTCCCGGAAGCTTACGCCTCCTTCCGCGATTCCTCCCGGATGTCCCATACGGATCCGGGAGAAATCCACATCCTGGCCCAGCACCTGATTTGCGATGCTCCCCTCCAGCACAGCGGCTGCCGCCGTACACATCACGCCGGTCATAGCCATGGCCGGGTGGGGCTTCTGCATGGACATCATCCGCACCAGCAAATCAATCTGCTCTTTCCGGACAGCAGATCCGTCGGAGGCCGTATAGTCCTTTGGCTCCGCCACCAGGGTCATCTTGGGCAGTCCGGGACACTCCCATGCAGATTTCTCATAGTCCTCAATGAGCCCCACCCGAACTGCCGCCACGCCGCGGATCCGCTCCAGCTTCTCCAAAAGTCCGGGAATCCCTTCCATCTGGGCCGGACTCTCATTTCCCGCCAGTCCCAGATCCGCCGCCCGGACGAATACCAGGGGATTGGCCGCATCCACAATGGAGGCCTGAATGGTTCCAACCCCCGGAACTTCCAGCTCGTCAAGTACATTCCCCGTAGGCAGCAGTTTGTCGGAAATGGTGCCCGCCGGCTTTATAAATTTCAGCCGGATGGGGGAAGCCGTTCCCTTCACCCCCGCAATGGCGTAATCCCCATCGTATTTCACGCTGCCGTTCTCTGCTGCGAACTCCGATTCAATCAGTTTTCCCGTATTCACATTGTAGATCCGCACCCTGGTCAGCGGCTCCTCCAGCTTCACCAATCCCCGCTCCGCCGCAAACGGCCCCACTGCGGAAAGAATGTTGCCGCAGTTTCCCTTGTAGCTGACCACCGGCTTATCCACTGACACCTGGGCAAACAGGTAATCTACGTCCGCATCAGGCCGTTTGGAAACGCTGACAATGGCTACCTTGCTGGTCACCGATGTGGCCCCTCCCAGGCCGTTAATCTGCTTCGGGTCCGGACTCCCCATCACCTTCAAGAGGGTCTGGTCCCGCAGCGCGGCATCCTGAGGCAAATCGTTTTCCAGAAAAAATACGCCCTTGCTGGTACCGCCCCGCATAATCATACATGGAATTCTCTGCTTCTTGTTCATCTGCTTATCTCCCTTTGAAAATACCTTGTTTTATTTCATCTGACTGCATAATAGCATCCAATTTTCCAGTCGTCTAATTCATATTTTCCATTAAAACTATTCTTCAAATGAATAGTTTGACGTAATCCATCCAGCCGGATGACAGTGCGCGCCTGGAATTTCATTGATTTTTAAAAATTAACAGTATATTAGGGAAAAAACAGTCTTTGAATTCAAACTATTGTTTTTATAGAAATCATAGATTTTATGAATAATTCGTGGTAAACTTGAAGCAGAAACGAAAGGAGAACGGTATGGATTTTAAAGATATGAGCTATGTTCTGGCGATTGCGAAGCATCAGAACATCACAAAGGCGGCGGAAGCCCTCTACATCACCCAGCCTACCCTGACCAAATTTCTCCAGAATCTGGAGCGAGACCTGGGACAGAAGCTTTTTAAACGGCTGGGAAACCGTTATGTCCTTACCTACGCAGGGGAACGGTATACAGCCAAAGCCGCCGAAATTTTAAACCTGAAAAAAGAGCTGGACCAGGAAATGGGGGATATCATCCGGAATAACGCCGGCTCCCTGAAAATCGCCTTTCCTACCATGCGGGGCACCTATATGCTTCCCTGCACCCTTCCCATTTTCAACAGCCTTTATCCCAATGTAAAGCTGGATATCCTGGAGGCCCATTCCAGCCTGCTGGAGGGAATGCTCCTTTCCGGGGAGGCTGACCTGGCCTTTTTTAACCTTCCGGTCAAAAGCCCCAACATCGATTATGAGATCATCAGCCATGAGGAAGTAGTACTGGTGCTCTCCGCCAGCCATCCTCTGGCTCACGAGGGAGCCAGGCGGCCTGGATGCCGGTATCCCTGGATGGATTTAAACCGGCTGGAACATGAGCCATTCATCATGCAGATTCCTGGCCAGCGTACCCGGCAGACCGTGGACGCGCTTTTGAAGCGCTGTGGTTTTGAACCCAAGATCAAGCTTCAGACTTCCAATATTTCCGCCGAGGTGGAACTGGCCTCCAAGGGTTACGGTGCCTGTTTTGTGACCGAAACTCATTTAAAACACCTCTCCCCCGGCAAAAAGCTGGCCTGCTTCTCCGTAGGAGAACCCTGCACGACCGTGGATTTTGTGGCTGCCTACCGGAAGGGCAGCTATATCCCCTACCATGCCAGAGAATATATCAAAATTGTAAAAGATTTCACCTGACCGCAAATTATCTGGCGGCCGCAAAATAAGCTTCCAGAATCCCTTTGATGTGCTGATATCGTCTGGCATAGGAATTTTCCACCCGGATGAGCTCCATGTCATGGGCCCGGCAGATTTCCTCCTTTTTGCGGTCCCTGGCCATGACAATTTCATTTTCATAGTGTTCCCGGCCGTCCAGCTCAATGACCAGGACCGGATATTTGCGCTGGCTGCTCCTCTCATATACCACGAAATCAAATCTTCCGGTATAGAACAGATCGCTGAGACTTAAATTGTCCTCAAACACCTGGGAGACTGCCACCTCCTTTTCCACGGAGAAACGGTTTTGGGACAGCCAGATATTATCCAGGGCATGATTCAGGGTGGTGAGGAACGCCTCTTCCGTAGCCGTGCTGTAGGGCTTGATTCCCAGGGCTCTTGAAGCGGTATTCTGGGGCGTCACCCTGGATTTTCCATTGGTCCGGACATACTGGACCAGATCATACAGGTCGTCCTCTTCTTCCTGTTTATGAAGACGCTCCAGATTTCTGGTGTTGGACAGAACGATCAGCTGCTCCCTGGCCCTGGAAACCGCCACATTAATCAGCTCCCGGTTATTTTTCAGCCAGCCGTATGTCCCCTCTCCTGTCTGACCAGTAATCGCGGTGGAAAAGAGAATGACATCCTTTTCATCCCCCTGAAAAGCATGGACGGTACCGCATGCAACCTGGTCCAGCCCTTCCTCCTTCAGCCGTTTTTCAATGGCATTCTTCTGATTCACAAAAGGCGTGATCACCCCAATGGTTTTATCCTTGTGGGCCGCCGCATACCGGACAATCTGCTCAATCTCCCCAGGAGCCGTATTTTTCTGGTCCGTCCGGTCATCTGTCACATCGACATAGAGCAACGGCTGGGCCTGCTGAGCCCTGGTACAGATTTTCAGCTTGGAATGGTAATATTTTTGGTTATTAAAATCAATGATCCGGGGGCTGCACCGGTAATGATAGCGCAGCAGGACCTCATCACTGACCGGGTCGCAGGCCAGAAACGTTTTATAGATGGAATTCTTCCGGTAGTCATATTCCGGCAAAATTCCGTACTTCTTCATCAGCTTTTCATTGTCCGCCTCATTCAGCAGGATCACCGGATTCAGCTGCTGAGGGTCCCCCACCAGCATCAGCTTCTTTCCCCTTAAGATCGGAACCAGGGCCACTGCAGTATTGCACTGGCTGGCTTCATCCATAATGGTCATATCGAAGAGACATTCCGGCGGCCCCAGCCGGTGAGCCGAAATACAGGTAGTGGCGATCAGGGGAAACAGATCCTGAAAACATTTCAGATTTTCCTTTTGGGATAAATACTCCCCAAAGGCCTGGAGCTGCTGTTCGGAATCCTCCAGATACACAATTTCCTTCAGCTGCTCAAACTGCGGCTCTCCCAGCCGTTTCATATATCCGGCCGAGGTGTAATAGAGATATTTCTTCAGCTCCTCCTGGTCGTCCGCCAGCAGACTTAAAGCCGCCTCATTGGTAATCTCTCCGGCTTTTTCAATCCGGTTTTCCACCCTTCTCAGCTGCCTCCCCCTTAAATCCGCCTCGAACGGGAGTCTCTGCGGAGAAAGGCCCTGGCGCTCATCGTAATCCAGAAGCCGCTTAATGGTTTCCTTCCGTTCCTTTAATTCCAGTACTTCATCGTACTGTTTTAAAAGCTGGGAAAGCTGGCGTGTCCTCTGAATCCGGTCATCCTTATTGCGCTCCAGGGTAGAGGGAAATATCGGGATCTTCATGGCCTCCTCGTAGGCATACCGGATGCGCTTTAAGGCTTCCTTCATTTTCTCCTGATTTCCCAAACGGATGATGGGAAACAAAATGGGCCTTCCCCTGTAAGTCAGGGATGAAAGCTTTTCACACACTCCATCGATGGGATGATTATTGTAAGATACAAACAAGACCGTCTTTTCGTTAAAGAAAGCGGTCACGATGGTATTCAGTATGGTATTGGTTTTCCCTGTGCCCGGCGGTCCCTGAATGTAAGCCAGGGGATACTGCATGGCATTGTGAATGGCGAGAAGCTGGTCCAAGTTCACCTTCCGGTTTAACAGGGCAATGGGCAGAGTACGGCCCCTTCTGGGACGGTTTAAAAGCTGTCCAAAAAATGCCCGGATGGGGACTGCAGCGGCCTCCTCCTGAAACATTTTCAAAATCCCGCCGTACTCTTTGTGAAGGTCCAGGACCATATCCATTCCCAGGCCGATGACGTAGGGAACGTCATCCACCCACAGGCCCCTGCCTTCCACTGCTCTGGTCAATGCCTCCTTAATTGCCTCCTGGTTCCCCTCAAAATCCGACAGCATCTCGTAATCTTCTCCATCCAGGAAACGGCGGATGCTCTCCTTCTCCCCATTAATCGTAAATTCCGTGCAGACGGTAATATGTCCGTCCGGGCGCATGCATTTTTCCTTCACATCCAGGTAGAGTCTCCGGTAGGCCAGCACATACAGCCCCTTAGGCGTATAAAGGCTCAATACATTCATGGCCAGAAGCTGCATCACCGGTCTGATCCGCTCTCCTCTCTCCTTTTTCTCAGCCTTCACCTGAAAATCCCGGACAATGGCTCCGAACTGCTCATCGCTTAACTGATAGACACCTCCCCTAAAGCTTTGCCGGTCCAGGTATTTGACCAGGGCAAAATCCTTACGGTACGGGGTTGTATCCATGCGGCTGCAGTCCTCCAGGTAATTGAGGATCTTTACGTTTGCCGCCTGGTCAAAAAGTGCCTGATATTTATGAGGATTGACAGCAATATCCTGAACCAGCTGCTGATTGACCGGCTGCCAGGTCCCCTCCAGCACCTGGGAGGAAAGGATTGAGTCAATATAAATCACATCGTACCGGTCCTGGGTGTACTGCCCCAGATGGAGGCCGTCTACGGAAAGGGTTCTCCTGACCGGGTTCAAGTCCCGGATCCCAATCCAGTAGCGGGTTTTCTGGTCCTTCTTGTTTTGATATTCAATGGTCAGCCATTTTCCCTCGTGAATGGCCTGAAATATATCGCGGTGGATGGGATTCAAATGTTCACCCCTCTCTTGTCCATTTGCTAAAGATTTTCTTCCACTGCTTACAGAATACCATATATGGACCTGGGGTGCAATCGAAGCTTTTCCTATCAAAAACAGGGACAGAAGCCGCTGCCTCTATCCCTTATGTTGCCCTTTTCTTATCTTTTTCCTCCAATCCGTCCTGCTGATTTTTCCCATAATACGCTTCTAAAAACCGGTCGTACAAATTTCGCTCTGCTTCCTCCCTCGCTTTCACCGCCTGCTCATATTCCTTATAGGACCCCAGATGATACAATTTCCCCTGAAATCCAATACATGCGCGCCAGCTGTTCTCATCCCGCTTGTATACTCCCCTGTGTCCGCTGGTATTATTGGCAGCTTCCTTCCTGGATGCAATCCGCTCAACGCAGGTTCCATCCACAAAATGGATCGATTTCTTAATATCCTGTTTTCTTGCTTCTTTCTGAAGGCAGCCGCAGCTGCGCGTACTGCCGGAGCACAGATTTTCCTTACTGCGAATCACAATATTTCCACAGTCGCATCTGCATTTCCAATTTCCTCTTATTCCATCCCCTGCGGTCCCCAGCACCGTCAAACGCCCAAACTGCTTCCCAGTCAAATCCTTTGCTGCCTTTTTAGGTGCCTGTCTGCGGTAGCAGCCACAGCTTTTCGTATGTCCGTTTTTCAAATGACTGCCGTCCACAATGGTTTGTCTGCCGCACTGGCATTGGCAAATCCAGCAGGTATATCTTCTGTTTTTCTTCTCCGCCGGCCCGATTACTGTCAGCATTCCAAACTTCTGGCCTGTCAAATCAATTTTTCTCATCTTTTTCGCCTAGCCGGGCCTTTGTCAATCCGGCCGTCATACAAAACAGGCCCGCCTATCAAAATTTCGATAAGCGGGCCTGCATATCCATGCTGCAAATTCAAGTTTACTGCTTTACTGATTCAGCAGCTCCGCAGGTACCTGTGCTCCTTCTACCAGAGCTCCTACTGTGCCGTTGTCAGCATTGTCATTGAAGAAATACCACTGGCCTTCCACCTGATTCCATCCGGTATACATTCTTCCGAAGGTACCGTCATGTACATCATGGAGGAAGTAACGATTGCCGTTCTGCTCAAACCAGCCGGAAATCAGATAGCCAGCTTCGTTGAAGTAATACCAATCTGTATTTCCTCTCCATACCAGAGAATACCATCCAGCTTTCGCATAAGTATTATCGGAATACTGATACCACCAGCCAATGTCATCCAGAATCCACTTGCCGCTTAACAGTGCGTGAGCGCCGGTGCTGGAACCAGAGCCGCCGCCGGAACCGCCTGAGGAACCGCCGCTGGAATGAGAGCCGCTGCCGGAGCCGGAACCGCTGCCACTTCCGGAGCCGGAACCGCCATTGCCTTCATCCCCTGTATTCGGGTCATCGGGCTCACCGGGAGTACCAGGATTGGGATTGTCCGGGTTGTCAGGGTTGTCCGGATTATCGGGATTGTCCGGATTATCAGGATCATCGGGATTATCGGGATTGTCCGGATTATCAGGATCATCCGGGTTTTCTGGTTCAGTGGGTTCTCCTGTAGACTTCACCTCTACTTTCACTACGCCGTTCTCGATTGCCAAGTCTCCGGTCCATACCAGTTCATAGCCATCCGGTACAGTAAGCTTGCTGGTATTTACATTGTTATCACCAACAGGAACTTCCATGGTTTCCGTACGTACAATCTCACCATTTTCATCTACGTAATTAATCGTTATGGTCTTAGTTTCAGGCTCAGGCTCCTCGCTGTCCTTGCTGATATTGATTACGAAGGTGCCTTCTGCTACAAACGCATCACCCAGTGTCAGCATGGTGTAGCCTTCCGGTACGTACTCTGCCAGCTCATTGTAATTGAAGATTCCATCTCCATCCTCATCTACAAAGTAGTCGCCTCCGGCAATCACATTGCCATCCTCGTCCACAAACTGTGCATTAATAATAGCCGCTCCATCTCTTACAACCTTCAGTTCGGTAGTCTTTCCAGCGAAGTCGCTTACGAACGCATCACCGGTTACAACCAGCTTATAGCCTTCCGGTACATCCAGCTCAGAGTAGTTGAAGATTCCATCTCCGTCTGAATCTACGAAGTAGTCTCCTCCTCCTACGTTGTTGCCCTGGGCGTCTACGAATGTAACGTTGATGATGGTGGGTTGAATCTTTTCTACACGAACTTTCAGTGCTGCGCCTTCCTCAGCAAAGAAGTCTCCGCTCTCTGCAATCTTGTAGCCTTCCGGTGCGTACTTATCCAGTACAGAGTAGTTCTGGACTCCAGCGGGTACGAAGTAGTCGCCTCCGGCAATTACATTATCCTCGGTGTCTTCGTAGAACTGGATGTTCATGATGATGTCTTTTTCCGTTGGCTCCTCAGTTCCAGTCTTCTCCACGCGAACTTTCAGCTCTCCACCTTCCTCAGCGTAGAAATCTCCGGTAACCGCAATCTTGTAGCCTTCCGGTGCATACTTATCCAATACGGAATAGTTCTGAACTCCAGCGGGTACGAAGTAGTCGCCTCCGGCAACTATATTCTCCTCTGTATCCTCATAGAACTGGATGTTCATGATGATATCTTTTTCCGTTGGCTCTTCTTCTTTCTTCGTCACATACAAGGAAACCTCATCGCCATTAGAAGCTGTATATTCTCTAT
>ERZ1643246.779-NODE-779-length-38786-cov-8.337249_pt1 | contig 38786 bp, 34 predicted proteins | sample MGYA00579265_ERZ1643246 | MGnify/ENA primary metagenome ERZ1643246 (study PRJEB29033, sample SAMEA4952261) | chicken gut metagenome | biome: Broiler Chicken; feature: Gastrointestinal Tract; material: Caecum | place: Ireland | collected 2018 | study: Broiler...
AGCAGCTCGGTGTAGTCGCTGGTCTTTTCAAACAGGGCGGGGAGAATCTCGTTCAGGGCGTTACACTGCTTGATGAACAGCAACCGGAACAGCTCGTCTAGTTTGTTTTCAGTTTTCAGGCGCAGGATAGTCTCTTCCTCTGCTGAGGTAAAGGTCAGCTCTGCGTCGAAGGGCGTTGTCACCAAATCCGGCTCAATCTTACCGCTCTCGGAGGACAAGACGCGGATGTGGGCAGGCAGATAGTCGTTGACCTCCATGAAACGGATGGCGATCAGCCGGTTGAACCAAGTGTAAGCGACCTCTTCCAAGATGTACTTGTAAGCCGTGGCGTAGTTGCTATCTTTCTCCTTCTTACGAATGATCTTCACCAGTTTTTTGCGCTGCGAGATTGCCTCGCCACTGATGGCATAGGGTTCAGAAGTTCCGACGTCATAGAACTCCATCGTTCCGGTAGACTGCGGGAGAGGGTCTTTGATTCCGTCCGTCGTAATCCCCATCAATCCCGCACGGTACTGAATGTCCGCAATGAGTTTGTTCCGAGCCCAGATTGCAAAATTTTTTATGGCTGTTTTGTTCATGACGATTCTCCCTATTGCATAAAGCCGTCAATAAATATTTCGGCCTGCTGAATCAATGTTGTCCAGTCTGTTCCCGTGACGGCGCTCGTTACTATTGAAACAGACGCTTTAGATAAAACCTCACCAACAAATTTCTTTATCCCTGCCAATGCCTTTTGCATCCGGTTCTTTTTCGGAGCAGGAGAATAAATTTGCTCTTGTAAGGATTCCAAGTCATCTTTAACACTTTCAATCTCATCGGAGGCAACATCATTGATGGCTGGAAGCGACGAAATCAGCTTTTCGATAAGCGAATTCAAGTCCGTTGCTGATACGCCGTTTTTCGTGTTGAGGGTAATGGAGCCATTACCTTGCTGGATAACCGGACCGTTGACCGTCCCAATACTTTGAGTCATTGATGTAACCTTTTTCTCATCCTCCAAAAGGATCATCTCCTTAGAAATTTCATCGTTAATGAAATTTATCAATGGCTTCACGATGTTATTTAAAAACTTCTGAATAATATCTGTATAAGTTGCTCCCTTTTTCCACAGATATTGCATAGCTTGCCCTAAAACATTCATTTCCGGTGTATCTAAAATATACCTCATGTAGTCATAAATTGCTTTGATGTGACAATTTTCATCTACTGGAATGCTCATGTTTGCCCATCCAAAGGAATGTGTAGGAAAACAAGTCTGAAAATCATATTCGACTTGATCCACAACACTATGAACACAGTCGTGGATAAATGGTGTTTTTTCGATATAATCCATAAACCGATGCAGATTCACATCTGCATTCCCATTGTCACTTGAGAGAAGATTGCTGGATATTCTTCGGAAATCAAGGCTGATAGTTCTTAATTCTCTATATTCACTCATAAATCTACCCCACAGTAAGGACAAAATATCTTTGAGGCACCAACGCAGTACAACACTTTAACCCTCCGATTGCAACAAGCACATTGGAACTCCGTTTCAGTTGTGTCTGTATTTTTAAGTTCCTTGACATATACTTTTTTCAAAGGCTTATATGTCATTTTTATTATGTTTTGACGATTGATTGAGCGAGCCATTTTCCCAAAAGCTTTATTTAACTCTTCAATCATATAGTTCTCTGCTAATGCACGAGCTTTGTCACAAACATCTTTTGACCAAAAAGCGGATTTCTCTTTTACAAGTCCGCAGTAGGGACAGAAAAGTTCCCAAACAGGTTCTTCATCGCTTTGGACTTCACCTGCTTGTAGCTTAAATTCCGACCCGCAATACGGACACTCAAAGGTGACATATCCTTCACTATCACCTTGAACGGTAAAGCTTAGTGTGATATTTCCCATGCGTACCTCCAATATTGCTCCTTAAAATTCCACATTGATAATCGTATCTTCATCCAATTGCGCTTCCAGCGTCTTTCTAAGGTTGTTTATGTATCGGTCAATATCTGCTTTGCTTTCTAGGCGCCAAGAAGTTGTCCCTGTCATCATTTTGATAGAAACATTTTTTGTTTTACGGATCTTCACCGGTGCAGGGGCAACAGTTACTTCAGGGACAGGTTTCCCGCTCTGTTTAGCTTCCTCTGCCTGACGGCGGGCCTCTTCTTCGGCTTTTTGCTTTGCCAGCTTGCGGTCAAGCTCATCCATTTCATTGAGCAGACGGATCTTCAAAGCATCCGCCTTGTCCGCATAACTTCTCAGCGTAGAGATATTGTTGCAACTGCTGGCTCCATCCCGAATTTCTTGGAATTTTCTATAATAAGTCATCTGCTTCTGGTCGTTGTACTCTTTGGTAGAAAGTACCTCCGAAACCCGCTTCCAAGCTTGATCAATCGAATCAAGAACAGGGGCGGACTCCTGCTGCAAGATTTCTCCATAGCAGAACATGAACCGTTCGCGCAACTCAGGCAGCTTCGGAATATTAGCATACGGATTTTCCTGTCGGGTGATAGTGCGCATCTGTGCGACTATATTTTCCAGCTCGGCATTGACGATATAGGTCTTGCTGTCATCATAGATGGCAAGCATATCCAGCGCACGCTCAAAGATAGTAGACTGCTCACCCTCAAAGAAAGTCTTGACCGGCTCATAGTCCTCCGCAAAGTCGAAGAAATCATCCCGCTTCTTGGAAACAGTTGTAAAGAAGTCCAAAGCAGATTGAATCCGAATAACTGACTGCATCAGTCTCTTCCCGCTGGACAGAACACGCTTGCCTGGATAGGGGTGTTGTTTATAATTTTCCTCCCGCTGCTCGATTTCATGAATCATATTTTGTGCATAGCGCTGGAAGTTCTTCATGATAGTATCTTCGTCTTCCGCCGCAGTGGCCATGCCGAAGGTCTCCTTCATCACATCCCGGACAGCCTTTTTGTCCTTATCGCTGACACGGACGCGCTCTTCCATCAGGAGCTTTTCTGCAAACGCTTTTTTGGTGATAAACCCGATGATCTCTTCCTCGGTCTTGTTATTCAGGCTGACCGCAGCACCGTTGACGGTGAAAGACAGGTCGCCGCGCTTAAAGAGCCGCGCTACCAGCCAATTCACATCGTCCTCCACAAAGCCGTAAGGAGCCTTCATGAAGCGATCCTTCACCGTCTTCATGGAGGTTTTCATGTGATTGCGGGTATTCATGGCGATAAAGCCCTGCACATCATCCAGCGCATGGGCGTTGCTCTCCGTACCGCCCTCCAGCCCAAGGGAAAGCTGATTGCTCTGATGGAACATCTTGCGGATTTCTGCCTCGTCCATCGGTGCATCAATATAGGAAAGCTTGTGATAAACCGTCTGTACCAACCGGCCAATGGCTTCATTGATCCGGCTGCCGACTTCCTTGCAATTTACGCGAACAACATCGCCGTTCACATAAATCGTCGATTCTTTCAGCGCCTCGGTCAGGTAGAGCTTAGCGTTTTGGTTGCGTTCCCGCATTTCCACACGCTTTGCCTCTTTGATCGTTTCGTACTTGGCAAGCTGCGTAGAAGTATTTTTCCGAAGGAAGCCTTCAATTTTCAAATAGGCTTGGATTTCTGTCAGGAACTCAGCGTCATTCGGGAGAACAACAAGGACTTCTCTGCCTTGGCCGGACATCATCCGAAGGGTGGCATCATCCGTGCTACCATCATACCACGGAGTCAGGACGCGAAGGCCAATATCATAGTTCTGATTTGCCTTATAGGGGCGGTCATCCACAAACTGATTGAATCCGAAAGCGTAGCGCCCATTGAAAGCAGGATAGGTATAGCGCTTGCCGGGGAAGATGTCCTCGAAGATCATCTCCGCAACTTTGGTGATGATCTCCGGTGTTTCGACATTTTCCTTTTCGATCTCGTTATTGATTTCCTGTTCCTCATCGGTCAGGAAGACATAGATACTGCCATTTTTCTGTACGAGCATCTGCCGCATCAGGACCTTCAGCGCTTCCCCTACGCGGCCTTTCAGCTCGATCCTGTCATCGTCGATATTTTCAATCATCAAGCTAGTGATGTTGTCAATGTTCGCTTCAATTTCCAGCACATATTTGATCATGAAGAGGGTCTTGAGAACATTGATTGCGAAGACATCTCTGTCCTTCTTCTCCGGGTTGATATAGCTGTTATCATAAGCGCGGATGATCACCCCACTGTGGCTGTGATCCAGAAAGTTTTCCAGCGCATCATAAAAGCGATGGAAGGGCACAATGACACCTATCTCTTCATTCATGACATTGACAGCAGACTCTTTGAAGAGCGCCAACATGGAACGCTCGCCACCGGAAAGGTGCTTGCCAGAAGCTCCATGAGTACGGATAGAAGTTAATACACTTGACAGCAGATTAAATTGGTATGGCACAAAGGGGTAGACTTCGGCAAAGTCTTTTTCATTCGCGTACAGTTTCTTTTCTGCAGTATCATTGAATACGATCAAGTTCTTGATAATCGTTGCTTTCTGCTCATAGAGCAACCGAAGCGTCTGCGCTGCCGGTTCGTTCTTTTCAAGGATTCTCTTCTTGATAACAGCATCCACATTAGCAGAAGAGAGGGAGAGACGGGTATCAAACCGTCCTTGAATTTTGGAAAAGTCGTTGCCTTTAACCTTGGTGATAGAGTCAATATCCTGCTGGCTGGTCACAATGACCCATGCCTTGCCCATGCACTCCTTGCCCAGTTCCTCGGTCACGGTTTGGAGATTGAGCATAAGCTTAGAATCGTCACCGATGTACTGACCAATCTCATCCACCAGAAATACAACATGATGATTGTTCCCCTTACGATCAATATAGGCTTTCACGCGCTTGGCAAAGTCCTCGATGCTGATGGCATAAGGTTCCACCGCCTTTTCACACCAGTTTCTTGCCGCCGCTTCGCTCATGAAATTCATCGAGACAAGAGCATCTACCACGCTATCTTGAATGAAGTCGAAATCCTGCCGGGAATCATCCCACGGGTCGCCATACGCTTCTTCAAAAGCAGCCTTGAACTCATCATAGCAGCCTTCTTCAGAAAGCCTCCGTTCCAAGTCAGCAACATGAGGGATAGAACCACAAAAGCCCTGCATCTGATTGAAAACCTTGAGGAATACATTGACAATAGCATCTTTATTCTGTTTGCCGTTCGTTTCGCTCTTGGAGTCGATGTTGAAGAGAATTACATCCGTAGGAGTGTCAGCCGCCAGCTTCATGTCGGCCAGCACCATCGGGTCTACGATCTTTTTATCTTCGACAAAATAATCCATCGCCTTCCTTTCCCCAACCTGACGGTTCTCCAGAAGGTAGGATAGTATTTTCAGGAAGTGTGATTTACCGCTTCCAAAGAAGCCGGAAATCCACACGCCCATCTTTGGCGTTGTACCCACGATTCCCTTTTTATAAGCAGCGTAGAAATTTGCGAAGTGCTTTTGTAGCTCCCGGGTAACGACATATTCCTCAAGCTCCTGAGATACATTTGCATCCTCACCCTGACCTACGATGATTACGCCTTGAATTTCGCGGTCGATTTTCTTGGCGAACATATCCTTTATTTTCATTGCACTACCTCCATCACTTCACAAGCCGGAAGGCTCTGTAATAGTTATCGTCCTTGATTTCGTTGAAGAGGATCAATTCCTGTTCGTTATAAGTGCCAGGAAAGAACATCACCACCGGTGCGTGTAGATAGGACTGATGGAGATTGTTCAGCACATTATGCGAACGAAGAAGCGGATAGCTCTTACCAACCCCTGTTAAAAAGACGATGGCATTCTCCGGGGTATGGTCAAGAATATACTGTACAATCAGACTGTCATCCTCACTAACTTTCATTGAGTTGCTGACTGCTTTGACAATTCTCTGAAAACCACGCTTCTTCTCAAATTCACAGCACTTCTCTATAAAGCCCTTACCTTCGAGAAAGTCAATGATAATGTCATAAAGGTCAAACACGGCAAGCTCGAATCCGTCTGTCCCCCTTGAGTTCTTATGCTTCATATATTTGATACGCTCGCGGACTTCCAACTCTTTTTCTGGTGGATAGTCAAAAATCCAGTAGTTAACCTCGTTGGCTTTTCCGCTGCTTTTGCGAAAAGACGGCTTTCGGATCACCGCTTCCATTGTATCCAATCGTTCTGTTAAATCCATTATCTTACCCCCGCAAGCGCCTTAACATAAACGCCCATGTCATTCTGTTCCAGCCAGCGTACCAATTCCGGGTCTAAAATGGGTCGCAGTATTTTTCTGGCAGCTTTTGCTTTGTCAATTACCCCGGCTTCATACAGCATCGTTTTATAACATCGGCCAAGACGTACCAAAGTGGCATCTGTCCATCCCGACACTTTTTCATTCTGTTGCTGTTTATCCTTAAAGAACACGCGCACATCACTGTCCGCAAGCTCGTTACTGCCGAGGACCATCTTTTCGCGTATTACCTCATAGACGAAATCAAAGAACAGCGTGTCATACGCCATAGCAGCAACTAATGCAAATAGTTTCTGTATTGCAAGGTCACTGCACACGAAAAGCGGAATAAAGCTTTTATCCAAAGCTTTAATACGGCCTGTAACGGTATGATAAATTTGATTGGCTCGCAGAGTGGTCGGAGTTGCAAACAGGTTCTCGTCCAGGGCAAGGGACCTTATCTGATCGTAGCTTTTTCCTTTATTAAGCAGCTCCACTACTTTTCGGAACTCTATGAACCAAAAAGATAGCTTTACCGCGCTCGCACTATATTCTTTTCGTTCCATCTCAATCATTGACCTCCTTGATTGCAGGACTGTTTTTTTCGCGTACAGCCTCGCAGATGTCCCCAATATCGCAATCAAGATAATCGCAAATGCGTAGCAAAATAGGAAGGGCGACTTCCTCACCCTTATTGAGTTTGGACATCGTACCGGCAGCGATACCGACCTCTTTGCGCAAAGTCACCTTCGAGATGTCTCTCTGGATGAGCAATACCCACAGTTTCTTATAACTTATCTTCATGTCAACGCTCCTTGTTTTCTGAGATGCAGCGAGGATATAAAACTTAATTCAAGTATAGCGGAAACGCTTGAAAGCCGCAACCGATTCTTTTGCGTATTCATAAAAAAGTTTCAAGTTCTTGGAGCTTTAGGCTAAAAACAAAACCTGAGCGTCTTTCACTCACTCAGGTCTGAACACTTTGGTTATATATGCTATTTTCTTTTAAATACTTTTTTATATAAAGACCTAGTAACATGACCAATCGCAGCTGTCAACATGGTCAAAGGAAGAAATGTCATCAGACATCCCAATGATACTTGTCAAAAAGTCTGGTACTATGTCACTAGCGCTATCTGCAAAGCTCACAATCTTTTGTTCAGTTTCATTTATCGGTTTCTTTCGAAACCGCTTCTTGTAAATTATCTCTCCCATCTTTTCTTTCTCCTAAATTGATAATTACAAGTCTTTTCTTTGCAACGTGTTGAAATGTTTTAGCTTCACCTCCCAAATCACGCATCACATAGCAAATTGCATATGACACGAGTTATCTGCGATATACCGGTTTCGTGCACGGATAGCAACTTTGAAGCAGTATCTTTCAACACTTTCCGGACAGATAGCGGCATCGAACCGTTTGGGATTCACTATGTTAAATATGAGATAGGGAATGACAAGTCTCTTTTTTTCCTGTTCAGGTCAACATTCGCTTCTTCTCGTTTCTCTGCCTCTACCGCACGGTCCTGGTCTTGATGCGGAAGATGAAATAAAACACATGGAACAGCCATGCGCAGATGAGCACGATGCGGCCGATCATGATCTCATCCATCATGATGAAGGCAATGGTCATCATGATGGTCGTGATGCTCATCATCGTGACCTTCTGCCGGATGCTCAGCCCTTCACCATTGAAAAAAGGCGTCATGTGCTTCTGATACAGCGGCTTGGCATTCAGCCAGTCATGAAGACGTCGTGAGCTTTTCGCGAAGCACCAGGTTGCGAGCAGATAAAACGGTACGGTGGGAAGGATCGGAAGCACGGTACCGAGCGTGCCCAGCGCGAAAGCGGCGATGCCGCACAAGATATAGATGGTTCTCATTGATCTTCCTCCTTCAGTCTTCGCTGTTCTTTCTTTGATTCGATGAGGTGAGAGATGGCCAGCCATGGATGATGCAAGAGCATCCGCGGGCCGCTGAAGCGCATGACCGCCTTGATCCGTTCCCGGTGCACCGCGTCATAACAATGCACCCGGCAGTTGGAACAAAACGTCTTTGTCTCCATGAACGGACATTTCGCGGTCCGCATCCTGGCATATTCGGCCAGTTCCTGACACTGCGAGCAAAGGTCGTTTTTCTGATGATGAGCGTGGCAGTACAGCGCGATCATCTCTTCGACCACGCGCTGTTCCCGCACCCGTTTTTTCTCTATATGCCGCTTGCTCATCAGCTGACCCTCGTCGCGTTCATTTCAAAGACATCATCACAGAGCCGCAGCGAAGATTGACGGTGAGAGACAAGGACGATGGTCTTGTCGGCCTTCTGCTCATCGAGCGATTTCAGGATGACCGCCTCATTGAGAGAATCCAGGTTGCTCGTTGGTTCATCCAGCAGGATCAGCTCACTGTCATGGAGGAAGACGCGCGCCAGTCCGATGCGCTGTCGTTCTCCGCCGGACAGCGTATCGCCCAGCTCCCCTACTTCGCTGTCATAGCCATGGGGCAGGCTCATGATGAAATCATGGATGCTCGCCTTGCGGCAGGCCGCTTCGACTTCCTCACGCGAAGCGTCTGGCTTCACAAGACGGATATTATTCAGGATGGAGTCATGGAACAAGTGCGTTTCCTGGGTCATGAAGCTTTCATGGCTGCGCAGCGAGGCAGTCTTGAGCGCGCGCACATCGTGTCGTCCGGCGCGCACCGTTCCGCTGTGCACATCCCAGAAGCGCATCAGCAGCCGCAGCATCGTCGATTTGCCGCTGCCGCTCTTGCCGCAGATCCCGCTCATCTTTCCCGGCGCGATGTTTAATGAGAAGCTGCTGAGGATCGACTGATCCTCATAGGCAAAATCAACTGCTTCAAATGACGCGCCGGCGCCGCTGAATGTCTCTCCTTCGCTTTGCTCTGCCACTTCCGGTTCTTCCTGCAGCAGCGCCAGCACCCGGCTGCCGCTGGCAAGGGTATTTTGCAGCGTCGTGCCCAGGTTGGCGATGGCGGTGACCGGACCGAAAGAAGAAAGCAGCGTGACAAACGGCATGACGATCCCTGCCAACGAAAGCATGCCCTGCTGATATAAAAGACAGGATACCGCCAGCATCAGCAAACTGAGCGTCATGATGGCGGTATTGGCCAGGGCCATCCCTTCACCGCTGCGCACGCGCAATGCGCCTTCCTGGGCGGAAAGCGCGCTGCTGCGCTGGTTCAGCTGTGCTGCGCGTGCTTCACCGTTGCCATACTGGATCGTTTCATCCAGACCGCGCAGCGACTCCAGCATGAAGCTGCTGAAGGCGCCGGCCTGCGTGCGGCTCTGCATGCCCAGGTCCGCGCAGCGCGAAGAGATGCGCATCGGTACAACGATGCCGACGAGTGCGTAACTGAACAGAGCCAGCACGCCCAGCAGCGGATGCCACATGCCGATGAGCACGCTCATGGCCACGCTCATGATCAAGGCGATGAGCACCGGCGAGATCGTATGCGCATAAAACACCTCCAGCAACTCGACATCGCTGGTGAGCATGCTGATGAGATCGCCTTTCCCTCTTCCTTCAAGCTTGGCCGGACAGAGCCTGCGCAGCGCCGTAAACACATGGTCGCGGATGAGCGCCAGCAGCTTGAAGGCGATATAGTGGTTGCAAGCCTGCTCGCCATAGCGCAGCAGCCCGCGCCCGATGCCAAACAGCGCCAAGAGCGCGAACAGCAATGTCAGCGCGACCGGCTCGCTCAGCCCCAGCAGCGAGATCAGCCCGTAAGTGCCCAGCACCGTGATCAGGATCGAGCAGAAGAAGCCGGCGACCCCCAGCAGGACAGCGAGGACCATCCATGCCCACAGCGGCCTCACCAGCTTGAGCATGGCCGTCATGATCTTCCATTTACTCTGCATCTTGCCTCTCCTTTCCATAGTTTTCCAATGCCTGCTGCGCGTCCCACAGGCGGGCAAAGCTCCCTTTGCGCGCGAGCAGCTGCGCAAAGGTGCCGTTTTCCGTGATCTTCCCCGCTTCCATCACGAGGATCCGGTCTGCATGCACGACATTGGCCAGGCGATGCGTGATCAGCAATATGGTCTTGGTACGGGCCAGTTCCTCGATCAGCGCCATGATGTCATTCTCACTCTCTACATCGATGTTGCTCGTCGCTTCATCGAAGATATAGACCTTGGCATCATGCAGCAGCGCCCGCGCGATCGCCAGACGCTGCCGCTGCCCGCCGGAGAAATTAGCTCCTTGTTCACTGAGCTGCGTGTCCAAGCCCTGTTCCCCGCGCAAGAACCCTGCCAGCTTCACTTTTTCCAGCACTTCCCACATGCGCGCATCGCTTGCGTCCGGGCAGGCCATACGCAAGTTTTCCCTTACCGTGCCTGAGAACAGATAGGCGGCGTGAGAGACGATGGTGACCATGCGATGCACATCCGCTTCCCGAATGTCACGCAGATCCATCTCATTCATGCTGATCTCACCTTCATAACCGGTGTATCCTTTGATGAGCAGCGCTGCCGCGGTGCTCTTGCCGCAGCCGCTTTCACCGACAATCGCGGTAAAGCTGCCGAAGGGCAGCACAAGATCCATGCCTTCAAGCACCTGCTTCTGGCCATCATAAGAAAAGCGGACATCTTTCATCACGATCGGAAATGGCGAAGCGCAGGCAAGCTCTCCTTTCGCGCCGCTGTCCAGGTCGATGAGACGGAAGATCTTGTCGCTGGCCGCCATGCCGTTCATGGCGATATGGAAAAAAGAGCCAAGCGTGCGCATCGGGATGAAGAACTCTGCCGACAGCAGGATGAACATGAGGCAGCCGGCGACAGAAAGCGCATGATGCTGAAATTCCATCAGCGCGATGACGATGCCTAACGCGGCGCCGCCAAAGGCGACCAGGTCCATGATGGTGATGGAGTTCAGCTGCATCGTCAGCACCTTCATCGTGATCCGGCGGAATTTCTCTGCTTCTGTTTGCATGACTTCCTGACGAGCCTCATCCGCCTGATAGATCTTCAGTGTGGTCAGACCCTGCAGATTTTCCAGAAAATGATCGCCCAAAGCAGTATATTGCCCCCAATAACGAGAAAGCAGCTTCTTGGCAAAGGTCTGCACGGCCGCGATGGCGATCGGGATCAGCGGCACGCAGATGAACAAGACCAGTGCCGCCTTCCAATTCAGAAAGAGCGTGAAGAAAAACAAAGTGAGCGGCGCGATCATCGCGTAGAAAAACTGCGGCAGATAACTGGAAAAATATGTTTCCAGCTGATCGACACCTTCCACGCTGACTTGCACGATCTCACTGGTAGAAACGTGTTCGCGATAGCCGCTGCCCAGCTCAAGCAGCTTGCGATAGATGCGCCCGCGCAGCTTCTGCTTGACCTCACGGCTGGCTGAATCGCTGAAACGGGCCGACAGCCGGCACAGTGCCCATCTGCCCCAGATGACGATGAGTGCCAGCACGATGGCCGCTGCCGCCTGGGCAGCAGGAATGCTTTCCTGCCGGATGATGTCTTCCAGCAGCATGGCCACGGCAGCGATCAGCGCAATGTTCAATACGAGCATCCCCCACTGGCACAGCACCGTCAGACGTACATATTTCATGGATGAATCCACTTCACGGATCAACCGCTTGTTGATCATCAAAACGATCCCCTCCTCATAGTTAACATCGGCTAACCAATAAATTAGCATGGACTAACAAATGTGTCAAGGCTTTCTTTTCCAGACCGCCCTGGTCTGCGTTCTTGAAAACTCACGCAAAAATGCTATAATTATGCATATGCTTTTCACACGACTGCAAATATGTCATTTTTTACATGCTGAAAGGAGGCGCAGATCGTGAAATTCAGACAGCTGTTCTCCATCCCTAACCTGCTTTGTTATTTCAGGATCTTGTTGATTCCTTTCTTTGCCTATTCTTATCTGCATGCGCAGACATCAGCGGACTATCTGGGCACCGCGCTGATCCTGGCTGTCATGGAATGTTCTGATTTCCTGGATGGCTTCATCGCCCGCAGGTTTCATATGGTGACTGAATTGGGAAAGATCATCGATCCGATCGCGGATAAGCTGCTGCAGCTCACGCTTCTGCTGCTGATCGTGATCCGACATCCGTTCGCATCGCTCGTGCTCATCCTCTTCCTGATCAAAGAGGCGAGCATGGCCGTCTGCGGGCTGGTATCGATCAAGCGAAAATGCCGGCTGGACGGGGCATTATGGTGCGGCAAAGTGTCGACGACCGTCTTTTATGTATGCATGGTGCTGCTCATCCTCTTCCCGGGCATCGACAGCGTCTGGGCCAACATCCTGCTGTGCGTCACTGCCGGTTTCTTGTTATATTCGTTCATCATCTATATGAAGACTTATTATCACATGCTGAGAAAGGACGGTCCGAAACATTTTTGACCGTCCTTTTCGTTTGCAGCTCATATTCATTTTTCTTTTATGTTCATGATTCACACACACATGTCGCCAATCATGAATTTTTTTCTTGCATTTATTACATGTGCTTCGTATAATAAAGAACGTCAATCAGGAAGCAGCCTGCGAGAGAGTCCGATCGGACACCGAAGAATGGAAAATTTCAGGTCAAAGGATCGCACGCTGCGCACACTCTGGAGAGTTCTGAAACAGACGCCGAAGGGGCAAGCCCGCATATGGGTGAATCTCTCAGGCAAAAGGACAGAGGATGCACCGGCGATCACCGTTTTTTCTTGTGCCTCTGTCGATGAATGGAGGTTTTTTTATTGGAACGGATAAACGAACTGCTGACACAGATCAATGACTTCGTCTGGGGTGCCCCGCTGATCATCCTGCTGCTGGGCACCGGCATCTATTTCACTTGGCGGCTGAAGCTGCTGCAGCTGACACGTCTCAAGCTTGCGTTCTCGCTCATCTTCCGCAAAGAAGAGAAAGATAAGGAAGGTGATGTCTCCAGCTTTCAGGCGCTTTGCACGGCCTTATCGTCAACGATCGGCACCGGCAACATCGTCGGCGTTGCCACCGCGATCATGGCTGGCGGGCCAGGCGCGCTGTTCTGGATGTGGGTAAGCGCCTTCTTCGGCATGGCGACCAAATATGCGGAAGGCCTGCTTGCCATCCGTTACCGCACCCGCGATGAAGAAGGCGCGATCGCCGGAGGGCCGATGTACTATCTGGAACGCGGGCTGCACAGCCCGCTGCTTGCCAAGCTGTTCGCATTCTTCGGCGTCTGTGTCGCGCTGCTGGGCATCGGCACCTTCACGCAGGTCAGATCGATCAGCGACGCGCTGAGCCTGACCTTTCAGGTCCCGCCTGTGGTCACTGCGCTGGCTCTTGCGCTCATCGTCGGCTTCATCACTATCGGCGGCATCCAGCGCATCGCGTCTGTCTCTGAAAAAGTCATTCCGTTCATGTGCATCTTCTACATCGGCGGAGTGCTGATCATCCTCTTCACGCATCTGAGCGCGATCCCTTCGACACTGGCCGAGATCTTTGCCAGCGCGTTCGGCCTGCGTTCACTGGTCGGCGGCGGCATCGGCATTGCCATCCAAAAAGGCATCAGCCGCGGCATCTTCTCCAATGAAAGCGGCCTTGGCAGTGCCCCGATCGCGGCAGCGGCTGCCCGCAGCGACTCTTGCGTGGAACAAGGGCTGGTCTCCATGACCGGCACTTTCATCGATACTCTCGTCGTATGCACGATGACCGGACTGGCCATCCTGATCACTGACGCGCACCTGAGCGGACTGGAAGGGACGGCTGTCACTACGCTGGCTTTTGAAAGCGGGCTGATGATCCCTCTCATCGGCCGCTGGATCGTCAATATCGGCCTCATCTTCTTTGCCTTCACCACCATCATCGGCTGGAATTACTATGGCGAACGCTGCATCTATTATCTGCTGGGCATCCGCTCGATCCGCTGGTATCGGATCATCTTCATCTTGTTCGTCGGCATCGGGCCTTTCATGTCACTGGACATGATCTTCATTCTCGCGGATATCGTCAATGGGCTCATGGCGCTGCCTAACCTCATCGGACTGATCGGCCTGCGCAAGGTCGTCATCGCGCAGACCGAGCGATACTTCCAGAAAGAACCATCCTTCGTGCTTCAGGAAACAGCAGAAGAAAGCGTCTGAGGCGTGCCGGCCGGCACGCTTTTTTTCATCCTTGCGGCTGCTGCGCGCCTCTGTTATAATCCGGTCAGGAACACTTGATCGGAGGGATGATCATGACCATCGTTTCTTTATCTGCCTTATTCGCGGTTCCGCAGATCAAAGCGGCCTTTGATACGGCCTGCATCGGCCTGTTGAAGAACAGGGGCTATCTTGACATGAGCATGTACATCAGCGGCCGGCTGAAAAAAGAAGATCTCTATGCCGCCCTGAAAACGCAGGATTCTGCCTATGCCGCGCTGTATGCAGGCGCTTATCCGGATCCGGATACGCTCGTTTCTCACTGGCATGCGGCGCTGCGAGGCAAACACTGCCCTGCGCCAGATGCGCTGGAGGCCGCCGCCATCGTCAACTGGGCGTATCGCGCGATGCGCAGCGTCAAGATAAGAGAACATTTCACCAAGGACATGCTCGGCCAAATGCTGCCTGGCTTTCGGCTGAAGCAAGGGGTGATCTATGAGGAAAAGCTCATCGACCTGCATTTTCTCTCATCTGTAGCGGAAGCAGGTACGTTCATCGCTTCACTTCAAGAAAGCGATGGCATGCTGTTTTACCGCGGGCACGCCAGTGCCAATTATTCGCTCTCCCCTTCCATCATGCGCAGTCCCGCGCTGTATAAGAATGAAAACAGAATGTACCATGAGCTGCAGATCGAATGTCCCCAGGAATTCACGCATTGCCGCACGCATCTGGAAAAGCTCGTCAAGATGCAACACTATGGACTTCCGACACGCCTGCTTGACATCACCCGCAATATGCTCGTCGCATTATATTTTGCGTGTGAGAGCCAGCCTGACACTGCCGGCGAGCTGTTGCTGCTCAACATCCAAGACAAACAGATCAAATACCCTAGAAGCGATGAGGTCGCGGTGCTGGCCAGCCTTCCCGCCTTATCAGATGAAGAACAGTCAGCCTTGGTGCATGAAGCAGATGCGCGTGCGTTCAGCCGCCTGATCGAGGAAATACGGCTGGATATCCCATCGTTTTCACGAAAGCTGACCAAGAGCGACGTGATGAACAGCTATGTCGTCTTGCCGCTGAAAGACAACCCGAGGATCGTCAAGCAAGACGGCGCGTTCATCCTCTGCGGCCTGCCGGATGACACAGCTTCACTGGACGTGTTTCGTCATCACGCGAATGGCAGAAAAACAGTGCTGCTCATCCGCCAGAAACAAAAGATCCTCAAGGAGCTGGAGGCGTATTCGATCAACCGTGCCGCATTGTTTCCGGAGATCGAATGCGTGTCTGAATACTTGAAAAGCAAATATCAAAAAAACTGAAGCGCCTGATGCTGCTTCAGTTTTTTTCTATGGTCATTCTACGCTGACGATAAAGGAATATACCGGCTGCTCGCCGTTATTGACTTCTACTTCCACATCGTATTTGTCTTCGATATACTGCGCGATCGTATCCGCTTCTTCCTGATTCGTGCCTTCCCCATAGATGAGGGTGACGATCTCACTTTCCTCATCGATCATATGGTCGATCAGGGTGCGGCATGCTTCCAGTTTATCCGGCACGGAAGTCACGATCTCTTTTTCCATGATGCCCATGAATTCCCCGGCCTTGATCTCCATGCCTTCATATACCGTATCCTTGATCGCATAAGTGACCTGACCGGTCTTGACCATGGTGATCGCATCGCTCATCTCAGAGAGATTGGTCTCAAAGTCCACATCTGGGTTGAACATGATGCAGGCGCACAGTCCCTGCGGGATGCTCTTGCTGGGGATCACATGAACATTCTCTCCGTCACAGACGGACGCGGCCTGCTGCGCCGCCATGATGATATTGGAGTTGTTGGGCAAAATGAAGATATGCTCAGCATTCAGCTTGCCGATGGCCTCAACGAAATCCTCTGTGGACGGGTTCATCGTCTGACCGCCGCTGATCACATGATCCGCGCGCAGATCGAGGAACATGTTCTTCAGCCCTTCACCGGCCGCGACCGTGATGATCGCATACGGCTTGCGCTCCTGCACCGGCGCTTCCTCCTGCGCAATGAGATTATCGTGCTGTTCCTGCATGTTTTCCGCTTTCAGCTTCAGGAAAGTACCATGCCTTCTGCCCATGCGCACTGCCTTGGCCGGCTCGAGCGTATGCACATGCACCTTGACGATATCGTCATCGCGCACACAGACGATGGAGTTGCCGATGGTCGCCAGCTCTTCCCGCATGCTGTTTTCATCAAAATTGAGCGCGCCTTGCTTGGAAAGACGGATGATGAATTCGGTGCAGAACCCATATTCCTCTCCTTCCATCGCTGCGCCGGCCTTCTCCACTTTCGCGGCCGAAGCTTCTTCACGACCATAAGGCTTTCCTTTCAGCGCGGCGAGGAAACCTTCCAGGATCGTGCACAGGCCTGCGCCGCCGCTGTCGACCACGCCGACTTCTGCCAGCACCGGCAGCAGCTCCGGAGTGCGCTGCAATGATTCCTTTGCCTCTACGAGCATCTTCTCCAGCACTTGCTCGCAGCTGATATCCTCTGCCTCCATCGCAAACGCGTAGGTGTAGTCAGCCGCCTCGCGCACGACCGTCAGGATGGTGCCTTCTACCGGCCGCATCACGGCGCGGTAAGCTACGCGCGAGCCATTGACCAGTGCCTTGGCCAGCTGCGTACCGTTTATGCTGTCCAGTCCTTCCACGCCCTGATAGATGCCGCGAAAGATCTGAGAAGTGATCACGCCGGAATTGCCGCGGGCACCCATGAGCAGTCCCTTGGAGAGCACCTTCATGATCTCGCTGACGCTGCCGCTCTCCACTTTCAGCGCATCCTTGACCCCGGCTGAAAAGGTCAGAGACATATTCGTTCCCGTATCGCCGTCAGGAACCGGAAATACATTGAGGGCATCAATTTCCGAAGCACGGTTGGAAAGGTGGTTCATCCCGCTTTCCAGCATCTGCTTGAGCATTATTCCATTTATCGTTTCCATAGCCATCATCCTACTTCATCACCTTGACACCCTGGACATAGACATTGACCGCATTGAATTTCAGCTCCAGTGTCTTTTCCATCATGTACTTCACTTTCTTCTGTGCCTCATGCACCACTTCGCTGATCTTGATGCCATGGGAGACGATTATATAAAGATCTAGTTCCAGACCGTTCTCACTCTGACGGACGACGACGCCCTTTGCGTAATTCTCCTTTTTCAGAAGCTCCGCAATGCCATCCTTTACGAATTTCTGGCTGGCCATACCTACCACGCCGTAGCATTCGGTCACGACTCCGCCCGCAAGCGCAGCCACGGCATCGAGAGATATGCTGATGTTTCCGTATTCCGTACTCTTAGAGATTGACATACGATTCCCTCCTCTATATCAGAATAATTATATCATACCGCCGCTGAAATGCAATCTTTCCGCCGCTTGAACAGCACCAAAGAGCAAACAGCTATATTCAAAGGTTGATCTTTTTTCGAAGAATGCACCGTCTTTCACTTAGAAGCTCTTGGTATCATCAGATTTTCTTCGATCACAAGATATGCTGTTACTGATATCGTATGATATGTTTTGCTGCCGTCCTCGCGAGTCCTGGTCAGGCTTCTTTCGATATGTTCCTGATCAAAAAAATGCAGCTGTGTTCCATCGATCACCAGTTGATAGCACTTCTTGTCATAGCGATATCTTTCGAAGAACCTGCTCTTGATCATCCCTTTTGCTATTTTGATCAGATCATTTATCGCATCTCATGCGAAAGGTTTTCTACATCCTCATGGCAGATGAGCGAAACGTTTTTGATCACTTCATCCTTGTTAAATGCTTCATTCATTTCTGCCATGCTTTGTACTTGGCAGAAGAACATCAATTGCCGAGCAAAGATCATCACTTTTATCGAATATACAACATATGATTGGCATCTCGGATCCGTGATCCTTTCCACATTATCAAAAAAATGGCTTGTAATTGCTCTTTTTTCTTGTTTCGTTTTTCCTTTCTAGTTACAGCGTTTCATTACGATCTTCCTTTCTGTCTTGTTCTTTCCTATAAATAATTTGTTCAGTTTTTTCCCTCGAAAAATTTTACTCTTTGATGCTGCCGTCTGAAAAAAAGGGAAGGAACGCCTTGATCAGGCTGTCTGCTCGCCCTGATCCGCATTCTCTTCCGCTTGTTTCTCCTCATTTTGCCCGCTTTCCTGTGTCTGCTCTTTCTCATCAGCACTGCTTTTCTCGCTGGTATCCTTTTCATCTTTTTTCTCGCTGCCATCATTCTCAAACTCGCTGCAGGAGATCTTGGACATTGCCTGATTTTCCCCATCCATGTAGAAGCACACGTTTCTGCCTTCCAGTTGTTCCAGCGCAGCCTGATAGATCTGCAGCAGACCGACCGAATCATAACTGCCATACAGCGTATTGCCATCACGCATGACGATCTTCATCATGTTCTGATTAAAGGACGTTTCATAAGGCAGGATCTCAGAGATCCGTTCGATCAGATCCGCGCTCACCTTGTCGCTGACCTCATCAAACGCTTTGGCGATGCTGTCCAGCTGCTCATCGCTGAAGCCATTGAGCAGCGGATAATTCACGATGCTGCCGATCTCATCTTCCTGCAGCTCGATCCGCTCTCCGTTGCCGCAGAGCAGCGCATATGCGTTTTCCTCGACCAGATAACCGATGATCTGCTTTTCTGTGACTTCGATGCGGATATCGCCATTGAGCGTCTTTTCCACGCGTGCGTCCTCGATGAGGCTGCCGCCTTTCAGCGCATTTTCCATCAGGAAGGAAGGCTTGAGCAGATAACGGGTCTCATACCCCACATCCGCCATCTCATAGATCTGTTCGTCGCTGTAAAAGCGGTTGCCCTCCACTTTCAGGGAGCGCACCTTTGAGAGATCACTCAAAAAATACAGCAGGATGAGCGCCGCGGCCGCCAGCGCGATGAGCAGATACAGCCGGTGCCTCCTGCGGATCGTGCGCCGTCGCCGCGCCTTTGTCTTCTTCAGCCGTTCCTCGTGTTCATCATAGAGGACCTCTTCCTTGCTCAGCTGTTCCAATTGAATTTCTCCACTTCAGTGATGAGCTCGATCCCATAACGCTCGCTGATCTTTTCCTGGATCTCCCTGATCAGACGATCTACATCCCGTGCCTTAGCTTCGCCGACATTGACGATGAAATTGGCGTGCTTGTCGCTCACCATGGCGCCGCCGACCCGCTTGCCGCGATAGCCGATCTCCTCGATCAGCTGCCAGGCCGGATGCTGCGGCGGATTGCGGAACACGCTGCCGCAGTTGGGCAGATCCAGCGGCTGTGAGCTCATCCGGCGCTCTCGACGGGCATCCATCAACGAGCGGATCTCCCGCTGATCGCTCTTGGCCAGCTGCAGCTTGCCCGCGATGATCGTCCACTCCGGATGCGACTGAAACGCGGAATGCCGGTATGCGTAATCCAGCTCTTCCTTCTTCATCCATACCAGGGAATGGTCCCGGCATACAAGGACTTCCTTCAGACAAGCGGAAATATCGCTCTTGTACGCGCCGGCGTTCATATACATGGCACCGCCCAGCGTCCCCGGGATGCCGCTGGCAAACTCAAGGCCGCTGAGGCCGCGGCGCATCGCTTCCTGTGCCAGCAAGATGATCGAGCAGCCCGCTTCTGCGATCAGCGTGCCGTCTTTTTCAAAATAGAAGTTGTTCAGGTAGCGGTCCAGGCAGATCACCACGCCATGATAAGGATCATCGCTGCAGAGCAGATTGCTTCCCTTACCGAAGACAGAATAAGGGACATCGCGTTCCTGCAGCAAACGCAAGATGCGCATCAGACAAAGGATGCTTTTCGGGTATATGAAATAATCGCATACACCACCGATACGAAACGTGGTATGCCGGGTCAGCGGCTCATTTTCCAGCAATTCCGCATACGGTTTCAACAGATCTACTATATTCATTTTTTTATTCCACCTTTTAATTCTTCGCACCAATCCAGGATATCAGCACAAGCATTTGGTTTTCCCAGTTCCCTGGCACGTACCTTCATTTCTTCCAGACGGATCGGATCATCCATGATCGCCGATATGGCCTGATTCAAGGAATCTGCGCAAAGATCCTTTTCTTCGATCATGAACGCGGCGTGCGCGTCCACCAGCACGCTGGCGTTGTAATACTGATGATTATGCGCGACATAGGGACTAGGCACCAAAATGGCCGCCACGCCCAGCGCGGTGACCTCTGCCAGGGTGGTCGCCCCTGCGCGGCAGATGATCAGGTCAATGTGGGGCAGCACTGCCAGCTGTTCCACAAAGTTGACGACATGGACATCCGGGCAGTCCGCAAACGCGGCCGGATCCATCGGATTGTTGCGGCCGCACACATACAGCACCTGATAATGAGGATCCACCTTGCGCAGCGCATCCTTCATCACATCATTCACGGAACTGGAGCCTAACGAGCCCATCACGACCATGATCGTAGGACGCGTGGGATCCAGCCCCAGCGAGCGAAAATAAGCTTCGTCAAAAGCAGAGCGTGCCGCCACGCTCGCTCTGGGGTTGCCCAGCAGCCGGGTCTTTTCAGCATATTCCTCACGGATGACCCGCTCATAACAGCAGACGATCGCGTCTGCTTTTTTCAATACCAGCTCATTGGCCTTGCCCATGATCGAATTCTGCTCATGGATCATGGTCTTCACGCCAAGGCTGTGCGCCGCCAGGATGACCGGGGCGCTCACATAGCCGCCAAACCCGATCACGATATCGGGCTGAAACGATTTGATATATCCGCCGGCCTTGCGGCGTGCCATCAGCATCTGTGCCACGGCCTTGCTTTTTGCTTTTATGCCGCCGACAAGTCCGCTCGTGTGAAGCGGCAAGAACGCGTATCCTCTCTGAGGAATCAGCGTTGCTTCCATACGGTCATCATTGCCGACGAAAACGATCTCTGCTTCTTTGCCGTAACGCTTTACGGCGGCATCCGCCAGTGCCAGCGCCGGGTAGATATGACCGCCGGTACCGCCGGTCACAAGCATCATTCTCATCTTATACACTCCTCATACCAGTCTATTCTGTCTGCGGATGAAAAGCTCTTTTTTCCATCTGTTTTGTCGTTCGTTCAGGTTCGCATTCGTATTATAACACAGAAGTGTCTGCTTGTAAGATGAAAATACATGAAATAATGCACCCGGCAAGGGTGCATCACTGGTTTGCCACGGCAATGAGCAGGCCCATGGCGCTCATCATCACGACCAAGGAACTGCCGCCATAAGAGATGAAGGGCAAAGTGATCCCGGTCACCGGGAACAGACCGACCACCACGCCAAGATTGATCATCACCTGAATGGCAAACAAGGCGGTAAGCCCGACCGCCATGTAGCTGAGAAACGGATCTTTCTGCGCACGGGCGATGCGCACGCCTTGATGGATGACGGAGAGAAACAGCCCGATGAGCAGCACGCAGCCGATGAAGCCAAATTCTTCCGCAAACACCGCAAAGATGAAATCAGTCTGCGGTTCCGGGAGATAGAAATGCTTCTGCATGGACCGATCGAAGCCGCTGCCGAGGATACCGCCTGGTGCGATGGCAAAGAGCGACTGAATGATCTGAAAGCCGCTGCCAAGGGGATCCTGCCATGGGTCAAGAAAAGAAGTGATGCGCGCCATCCGATATGGCGCGGAAATGATGAGAGCGCCCAGCGCGCTGAGCGCGGCAAACGCCAGCCGCACGAAATAACTGATCGGCGCGTCAGCTGCCAGGATGATGACCACGACCGCGCAGGCCATGACGATGCCGCTGCCGAAATCCGGCTGCATCAGGATCAGGCCAAAGCCCAGGGCGATGAGCGCAAAAGGCACCAGCAAATCACGGCGAAAGCTCTTGACGCGCTGCCGGCGTGCGAGATGATCCGACACATACAGGATGATCGCGATCTTGAAAAATTCGCTGGGCTGAATGAGAAAGCTGCCGATGCCGAACCAGCTGCGGCTGCCGTTGCGCATGACCCCCAGGCCCGGAATGAGCACCAGCACCAACGTCAGCGTGCTCAGCCAGAACAACAGCCGGGCATGTTTGCGCAACAGCCAGATCGGCAGATGCGCGCAGATCCACATGCATCCAAAGCCAAGCAAGGCAAATATGGCCTGGCGCCAGGCATAATAAAACGGATCATCAAATTTATATTCGGCCCATACTCGTGAGCTGCTGGCCACCATGATGATGCCGATCATCACCAGAAGCAGGATCTCCAGCGTCAGGACACGGCATTTGCGTGAGAACATGTGATCACCTTCGCTTCAGTATATGAACGCCTGTCAAAAAAAACGCCTGACTTTCATCAGACGTTTCATCTTACTGCTCGTAACGGATCACGCCGTCAAAGTTCTGCAGCCGCGCGTGCAAGAGGATCCGGTATTCTGAACCTACGCCATAATCAAGATCGCATGTCGAAAGCATCACGACCCGGTCATTCTCGCTGATCTCCCCCACATCATGCGTATACATCGCTTCCGCCATCATCTGATCGAGATAATCGGTCCAATAGTGGTTAGGCGCGAAGCCGATCTGATAGAGGAACGAATCCGACTTGGTCTTCGTCAGCGCCATGATCTCACAGCGATAATTCTGTGAAGGCGTGAGGATATAGATGTAACGATGAGATTCGAAGAAGCTCTGATCTTCAAACAAAGCGAGCTGGGTGAACATGGCATTGCTCTGCGTCACGCTGTGCCCGTAGACGATCGTGTTCAGATCGGTAAAATCCGCAGAAGCCGCCGCATCCAGGAAGATCGATCCGATCGTATTCGTATTGTTCATGGAAGAATGATCAAGATAATAATCATTATCGCTGCCTTGTACGATCGGATAATTGATCACAGTATCCGGAATATAGATCCACCCCACGATATCGGGATTGGTGCTTTGCAGCGCGTTCCAGTCCGGGGAAAGCACGACGCTGACCGGCTCCTGGTCTTCCTCTTCTCCATCGATCTCCTGCTGCTCTTCTTCATTCGGCTCGCGCAGGACGAGGCTCTCCCATTCCTTCTGGGTCTCATTATCCTGATGATCCTGGATCAGCAGCGGGATCAGGTTGCATGCGGCATAGACCATCACGCCGAGAAAAAACAGGATGGCGATATTATACAGCCATTTACGAATGTTCTTCTTTTTCTTCATATCAAACACCTCGTTACACTTATACCACAAAAAAAGTCATTATTCCACACATGGGCGTGTAAAATAATGACTTTCCGATCAGCGGGTCAGCTTGCTTGCGGCAGCCTCATCCACGATGACGACAACGTCCTTGTGGTTCTGCAGCACAGAAGCCGGGCATTCCGGCGTAGGCTCGCCTTCCACCATCGCCTTGATGGCATCCGCTTTGTTCTCACCGGTAGCGACCAGCAGGATCTTCTTTGCCTTCATGATCGTGGCGATGCCCATCGTGATCGCATGAGTCGGCACCTTGTTGATGTCGCCTTCGAAGAAGCGCGCGTTGTCCTGACGCGTCTTTTCCGTCAGCGTAACGATATGCGTCTCTTCCGTGAACGGCGTGCCCGGCTCATTGAAGCCGATATGGCCGTTTGCGCCGATGCCCAGGACCTGAATGTCCACGCTGTAATCTTCCATGGCCTTTTCATATGCTTCACAGTCAGCCTTGGTGCTGCCATAAGGCACATGCACGTTCTCTTCCTTGACATCGATGCCCTTGAACAGGTTTTCATGCATGAATGTCCAGTAAGACTGTTCGTGATTGCGGTCGATGCCGACATACTCGTCCAGGTTGAACGTCACGACATCCGCATAGCTCGTCCCATTTTCCTCATGATCCTTGATCATGTTCTTGTACAGTCCGATCGGGCTGCTGCCGGTAGCCAGTCCCAGCACTGGTGCTTTCTTGGAAGTCACGACTTCCTTCATCACCTCAAACGCTTTTTCACTGACTGCGTCATAGTCTTTTACAACAATTACTTCCATGTGATCTCCTCCTATTGTTGATTCTTTTATCATTATAGCACAGCTTTACAGGTACAGAAACGCTTTTTCAAAATATTAAGATACGATCAGAATACCTCGATCGCGTATGCGGTGGTAAAGGTCTTGCCAGGCGAGAGGATCTGCGTTCCTTCCCGGTGATAGAAATCCTCATTTACCGCGGAAAAGTCACTGTGTCCATACCAGGGCTCAAGACAGATGAATGGCGCGTTCGTCGCCGCGGTCCATACCGCGAACAGCGGATAGCCGCCGATCTCCACTTTCACCCCATGTCCCTGTTTGCCCTGCAGCGTGACCGAGGTGCTCTTCATGCCTCGATAGATCAGCGTGGAGTACTTTTCAAACAGCGCATAATCGCAAGGGATCTCCTGAAGCGAGACGCTGACGTTTTCATAAGGGGTCTTGCCGCTGAGGTCCATGACGAGCTGAGTCATTTCCTCCGGAACAGCAAAGCGCACAACGTAGTCCTCGAAGCGTTCGCCTTCGCACAGCGGACAGCGGAAGCCCGGATGCAGCCCGAAGCTGAAGGGCATCTCGCGCTCTCCGGTATTCGTGATGAAATAGGTCACTGTCAGCCGGCCGCCGTCCAATCGGTAGTGGATCTCATAATGAAAGGAAAATGGATACTTCGCCAGTGTCTGCTCATCGCTGTCGAGTGCCATCACCACTTCATCCGCTTCACCGTCGATCTCATGCAGCTGCGCATAGCGGATCAGCCCGTGGTTCTTCATCGCGTATTTCTTGCCATCGATCTCATAGTCTTTCGTAAAGGTGCTGCCGACGATCGGGAAAAGCGTAGGATTGCTGCCGCCCCAGTATGGCGTATCGCCCTGATACATGTACTGGATGCCGGTCTGCTTGTCAGTAAAGCTTTCAATCTCCCCGCCCTTGGTCGTGAATGTCACCAGATATCGTTCATTTTCAAGTTTCATGAATCATACCCTCTTTCTTTCTTCATTATACATCATCCGCGCCAAAACGCCATGAAAAAAAGACAGGCGCAGTACCTGTCTGAAGCTGTCTCACGATTTTTCCGGATCTTTGACAAAAATCAGCAGCAGACCACCGATGAGCATCATCGGGATGAGGCCAAGGATGCCTAAATTCGTCTGACCTGTGATCATGATGATGATCGAGATGGCCATCGGTCCCAGGATCGATGAAAACTTGGAAAACACCGAAAAGAAACCAAAAAACTCGTTGCTGTCCTCTTTGTCTGGAATCAGCCGGGCAAAATAAGAACGGGATGTAGCCTGGATGCCACCCTGGAACAGTCCGACCAAGATGGCAACGGCCCAGATGAAGTTCACATTGTAAGGAATCAGGGCGCCGCAGGTGATCACGCCGATATAGCCGATGATGCCGGCATAGATCATCACCTTGGAGCCGAAGCGTTTGACCAGCCTGCCATAGCAGATGGCGCTGGGGAAAGCGAACAGGTTGATGAAGATGACCACGACCAGGCTCAGCACATCGCTGATGCCCATTTCCGTAGCTAACGAGACTGCCATCTTGATGACCGTATTGACACAATCGATATAGAAGAAATAAGAAAGACAGAAAAGAAAGATATTGTGGTTGCGGCGGATGTCCTTGAAGGTGCGCCACAGTCTGCCAAATGATTCACGCACCACATGCTCCACCGGCTCATGATATTTTTTCTGTCTGACATTTTTCAGCATCGGCCTGGAGTAGATGAGCCACCAGAGCACGGCCATCGCCATCGTCAGCCCGCACCCCCAGCGGTAAGTCAGCGTAAAGGGGCCGATCTGCACATCGCCCAAAAGCGTCACCAGCGCAAATGGGATGACGAAGATCAGAAACGGCAGAGTGGAGCCGACATAGCCCCAGGCATAACCGGCGGCCGAGACCTTGTCCACCCGTTCATCGTCTTCGCACACATCCACGATGAACGCGTCATAAAAGATGATCGTGCCGTTGTAGCCGACCATCGCGATCACGAAGATGATCAGTGCCATGCGATAATCGATGAAGGGCAGCGCCAGCGCAAAACCGGCGATGATGCCGATATACAAGAAGAAACGGAAAAGCTGCATCTTCCTTCCTTTATAATCGGCCACCGTTCCCAGGATCGGCGACATCAGCGCCAGCAGCAGCCCGTAGACCGTATTGGCCCAGCCGACATAGACACTGGAATCCCCCGGCGTGATCTGTGCGATCAGCAGCGGAAAGATGACGGTACAGGTGGTGAGCACCTGCGCGGAATTGCCGATATCATAGAGGATCCAGCTCATCTCCTCTTTCGTATATCCCATTTTTGTCAATATCTTTGTAAACATGCGCATTCCTCACTTCACAAAACGTTATTATTATAGAACAAAAAAGCGCAAACGAATATCAGATTTATGTCAAATTTCACACAAATATGCGATTCAGGATAAAAAACAACATGTTTTTTTGCATCATTCACCTGAAAAACACAATTTCCTGCTATAATGCTTCACATTGATGTAGAACAGGAGATGCAAAAGGATGTACCAATTCACCGATTCCATCGATCCCCGCGAACATGATGCCTTTGTCAGCGCTCACCCGCTCTGCAATCTGCTGCAGTCTTCCGCTTGGGCAGAGGTGAAATCTAACTGGGATCATCAGATCGTCGGCATGCGGGAAGGAACCGCGCTCATCGCCTCGGCCCTCGTCCTGATCCGCAGGCTGCCGCTGGGACTGTGCATGATGTATGTGCCCCGCGGTCCGATCATGGATTACACTGACCGGCAAATGACGCAGCGCTTCTTTGACGCACTGAAACGATGGGCAAAAAAACAGCGCTGCATCTTCATCAAGATGGATCCCGGCATCTTGCTGCGCAGCTATCCTTTCGGCAGCGAGACACCTGATGCTGATCCTGCCGCGTTGCGCTGCATCGACAACATCAAAGCAGCCGGCGCGGTGCACCATGGATTTCCGCTGCTGATCAAAGACAGCGTGCAGCCGCGCTTCGCGATGGGCGTGGCAGCCTGCGATGATCTCGACAAGCATCTGCCGCAGGCAACGATCCGCTCCCGCAATGTCGCCCTGCGCAAGAATGTAAAGGTCTATGAAGCGACAAAAGAAGAGCTGCATCAGTTTGCGGAAGTCATGCACAGCACTGAAAACCGCAAGCACATCCATTTGCGCGATGAGGAATATTTCCGCAAGCTCATGAATGCCTATGGAAAACATGCGCATCTCTTCCTGGCTCGCATCGACGCGCCTGCTTACCTTAAAGGGCTGCAGATGCAGGCAGCAGACATCCAAGAGCAGCTCGCTGATCCGCAGCTGGGGCGCAAAGCCACCCGCAAGCTGAATCAGCAGCTGGATCAGCTCACAAAAGAAATGACCTCTGTCATGCCGCTGGCAGAAAAGTATCCGCAGGAATGCGTCGCGGCCGGCGGCCTCATGGTGGGCTTTGGCACGACGATGGAGATGCTGTATGCCGGCATGAATGAAGATTTCCACACTTTCCGTCCTCAATATCTGATCTACTGCACCCAGTTCGCGTTTGCTTTCCAGCATGGCTATCAATACGTATCGATGGGCGGTGTGGAAGGGACGCTTGATGATGGCCTCTCTATCTATAAAGCCAACTTTAACCCGATCGTGCAAGAGCTCGTCGGCGAATTTGACCTTCCCATCCGTCCGCTGATCCACCGCATCGGCATGTGGCTGTTGAAAAAACACGGATGATGCGGATCTGATTTTGCTTGCCATCGCATGAAAGTATGCTATAATTACAGCACATGCGGGCGTGGCGAAATTGGCAGACGCACCAGATTTAGGATCTGGCGGGCAACCGTGCAGGTTCGAGCCCTGTCGCCCGCACCACAGACAAGATTCCTCTGGGCATGGCCCAGTGGTCCGATATGCGCATCTTGCCTTCCATAAGGCTGTCGGCAAGAAGCGACAAACAAAAGAGCGTGGATCCTCACGCTTTTTTGTTTCGATATGCCCGGCCGGCCGCGTTTTGTTCCCGCATACACTGGATGAACGCTTCTCTGGTCACATCCTTGGGACGAAACTGCCATTCCGTGCTCGTCTGTGCCTTATCGGCCATCAGCGCAAATTCGCTTTCCTCGATCTCCAGATCATCAAAGCAGATCGGGAAGCCCAGCCTGGCATTGAAGGCCATGATCCGATCCCGCTCTTCAAGCTGATGCGCATAAGTGAGCAGGCAAAGCACGCCCAGCGCCACGATCTCGCCATGCAGATGATGATGTCCCTCCTTGGTCACTGTCGCCCCATAATAGACACAGTGTGCCAGCGAAGCGTTGTAATAATAATTCGGCATCTGCGTGGTCATATTGGAGACCAGCCCGGTGGAGACGATGATGTCAAGCACGACTTGCTCCAGCGCCTCATCAGATTGTTTGGCCTGGCACGCCTTCAAGGCCTGTTCGCCATATTCCAGAAGCGGCTGCGTGCAGATCCGGCTGAGCTGTACGCCCATCAGCGGCGTATGGGAGAGCCGGTCGTCTTTGCTGGAGAACACTGCTTCATACTCTTTGGAGAGCGCATCGCCGATGCCGGCCCAAAGCAGCTCATAAGGCGAATCCGCAATGATGCCGGAATGGATGAACGTGTGCTCCGCGATCTTTGGATAATAGTATTCCCTGAAACTGCCATCCGGATGATAAATGACGCAGATGGCCGTCACGGAAGCGCAGTTGCTGCCGACCGTCGGGAACGTGAACAGCGGCTTATCCAGCTTGTCCGCAACATATTTGCTCGTATCGCAGGCTCTTCCGCCGCCGACGCCGAAAATGATATCGGCCTGCTGCACCGTTTCATTGGCGATCAGGGCATCCCCGTTTTCATAAGTGGAATCTCCGCCGAACCACAGATAATCCAGGATCGTGACCGCAGAACCTTGCAGCGCTTTTTCCAGTTCCGGCTTTGCCTTCGCCATCGCGGTCTTGCCGCCGATCACGACCGCCTTTGTTCCATAGTAACGGGCAAAGTGAGGAATCTCGCGATAACAGTCCGATCCGATCGAATAATTTGGCAGACATACATCATAACTCATCTTTTCCAATCTCCCTTCTGCATGACTGTAAGCTCATTTCCTGCCATCGATATCACCATGATGGCTGCAATATTCATTATAGAGCTTTTTCATGTGCTTTCAAGGATCGAAAAAAAAGCGCGGCAATTTTCATCAAACCGTCACACTTCCTGTATCTGCTTTTCTGCAGCGCGCTGGATCAGCTTTTTCAGCGAACTTGCGAATGCTTCGATATAGACACTGCTTTGCCCTTTGCGCCAAAATGCGCAGTATCGGCGTTCCAGCTGTGCTTCATCCCGATATAATGGCAGCCTGCGGATATAGGCGCTTTCCGCCGGCAAGGTGCCCACGCGCTCCACTGGCAGAAAGCCGTGATTGCTGATGACCATCAGCCGCGCTTCCTCCAGCGTCTCCGCAAACAAATAGCTGCCGCCAAATTCCAGCGTATTCTGATAGTACTCCTGTTCCGTGGCACGCTGCTCCTTGGAGGAAACCAGGATGCAGGGAAGATGCTGGAGCTGCGTGATGCTGACCCAGGACTGATGGGCCAGCGGATCTTGCGCGGACAGCTCCACATAACAGCCGCAGCGGGTCAGCTCATCATTGACATAGGCATCAGAAAAAGCACGGCGCTGGTCGCTGAAGATGAGGTCAGCGCTTTTGGTGCGCAGCAGATCATAAAGTTCCTCATGCGTGCCATTTACGATGCTGATGGAAACTTCGGGATAGCGGCTGGAAAAATCGGCGACGGCCTGCGAAAGCTCGATCCCGCTGTAACTGCGCAAATAGCCGATCCGCAGGCGCACGCAATGACCATTGCCTTTCGCTCTGGTCTGCCGCACCAGCTCATCGGCATCTTTCAGCAGCTGTTTGCAGCGAGAATAAAAGAACGTGCCGGCCGGAGTCAGCGAGAAATGCCGGTTTTCCCTGTGGATCAGCTCCACGCCCAGCTCCTGTTCGAGGGAACGGATCTGCTGTGAGATCGCGGATTGCGAGATATAGCATTGCGCGGCTGCCTCGGTAAAACTGCCGCAGTCCACCACTGCCGCAAAGTAGCGCATCTGTTTCAGCAGCATCATGATCACCCTTTCCGTTTCCTTTATATTTTAACATATCCGCGTCTGAACCATCATCTCTTTCCGATATTCCGCCTGATCGGATTCATCGCAGCTCTTCCTTCAGCGTGTATTCATACACAAGGGACCGATGGCCGGATCCATCTTGAAACGTTTTTTCCGCGACCTTTTGAAATCCATAATTTTCATAAAACGTCCACGATGCAATCGTGTTTGTGAAAAGACGCAAGCGCTGCGCACCATCCGCTTGCGCCCGATCCAGGAACTGTTTGACCGATGTCCCCAGACCTTTGCGATGATGCTTTTTGGAGGAAAGAGCAACAAGCTCCAGATCGCATTTCCCGAAGATATCCTCATCTCTTTCTTGCAGCTGACGAAAAAAGGCATCAAACTCTTTCTGGAATGCGGCTGACAGCTTATACCTTTTCAGATAGAACTTGAGGAACATCCTGCACCAGCTGCCAGAATCTTGCTGAAATGGCTGTCATTTTTGCCGCAGACACATCCCACGACTTGATGATCCGTGGTTTCCGCGACATAGGCAAAATTGCATTTTTCGATCAGGATCCGGGCATAATCACGCAGCAGCCTTGATCCACAGAACAAGCAAAAAAGCCTTCATAGAAACGATCCCTGCATGCTGCGGCGTCTTCTTCCTGATACAGTCGAACAGTAAACATGGGCATGATCTTCTATGCAAAAATAAATTAGCTAAAGCTATTCGCATTATATCAGGTCTTGCACGCGATGACAATTTGTCTTTGTCAGCGATGCTTGCTGCAGGCGATCAAGGGAACGTGGACCTTCTTGTATCGGCTCATTGGTGTTTCACAATACGGATCAACGATCTGATTTGAAGGAAATGCTTATGACAAGAAATCCCATGGTCAATATCCGCGTAAAAAGGCCGTGAGACCCTGATTTCGATCAGAGGTCCTGCACAGCCCTTTCTTTGATAAACTTACAGTCCCAGGCTATCCAGCCATTCCTGCACGGTGTCTGCGTCAGCGCCCGAGGAGAAACGCTCTCCTTCCTGCCAGTCGCCGCTGGCTGCTATTTCGGCCAGCCATTAAAAGCACTGGGCTTAACGAAAAGCACAAATGCGTCTTGTGTATTGACCCACGCAAGCTGTCTTTCAACAACTTTCCATTTGGCCCGCTGCCTGATCATAAGCGGGCAGCAGAATTTTTTCCCATCTTCCCTGCATATAGGTCTGATAAAACGTGCGCTGCAGTTTGGAAAGATAGGGAATATCTTTCAGAAAATTACGAATCATATCCATCTGGATCCTTGGCACAATCCGTAATAGTGCCTCATTGCACTCCTCATGCTGTCCTTCCATAAGGAAATCATAGTAATGGATTTTTCTTCCCTGCTCCTTGACAGCGGAAGTAGGAAATTGGAAAATCCGTGCATTCATCTCATTCTCATCCCGCAGGACTCGTTCCATAACAGCCTCATCTGCCTGGGGCAGTAAACAGCTCCCACAGTCAAAGACTGGTGCAATCTCTGCGTTTTGAGAAACCGGATCATATAAAAATCCCCAGTTTCCATTATGCCTGTCAAAATTGCCGAGAAAAGCATCCGCCACAAACATATTCCAAAAATGTTCTTTCAGCATGACCGGATTGACAAATTGCTGCTTTTCTATGCTTTCCATAATATCGGATAGTTCTGTGCCTGTGCCTCCATGCTCCGAATCTAAAATTGTGTTTTTAATGGAGCAAAAATCATACAGGATTTTCCCATCTGCTGTAAAATCCCTGCAGGCACAGACCACCTTGGTTTTTCCTGCCACCTGAAACGTACCGAGCAGTGTTTCCTGCGTCCGGATACCAAGCATACGGAAAATGCTGCTTGCGATATGCTCGCTGAAACAACTGTTTGTATAAGACAAATCGGTTGGCCTGTTTTTCGCAGAAGGCGGAAATTTAAGCATATAAACTCCGCCGCCATATTCTACAGCAATCTTTTTCCCATTGGCTCCATTATAGGCTTTGCCGAAAATACGCCTGCACTTTGTAAAGTCAATGCGCTCCATCTGTATTTCCACCTCCCCATAAATATTTTTGTCTGAGATAATCAGCATGTTCCGGTGTGATTGCGCCATCACTGATTTCTGCCATATTGATACTGCCATACAATTCTCCCCACAGACAATCGATCAGAGAGGAATCATTTTTTAACCCTTCCTTAAAAGCGTCCAGATCCTTCTGAAGGTATTCCGGCAGCCCGTATTCATAAGACTTCTCCCGAAGCTCTTCTCTGGAAGGCTTAGGCTTAAATGCGTCCTCCACCAATGTTTCCATGGATACGCCAAGCGCTTTGGCCAGTTTATAAATGGTTTCCACAGAACATTTTCCTATGTTGGTTTTCCCGCTGCATAATTCACTGAGCGTAGCGTGAGGAACACCGCTCAAGACAGAAAGCCGATATTTCGTCAGTCCTTTTTTTTGTAGCAGCTTATTGATCTCCATCGTCATCACCTGTCCCCATTATATCGGCGCAGCGAAATAAAATCAAGGCTTACCGCCAATCAGACGAAGCTGGTTTCTTTTTCTGCCCCCTTTCTTATATAGCAAAATAAGCAGGATACCGATCATACCCTGCCTATCTCTAGAACATTCTATTTTCTTGTCACAGCCCCAGGCTATCCAGCCACTCCTGCACGGTGTCTGCGTCAGCGCCGGAGGAGAAACGCTCTCCTTCCTGCCAGTCGCCGCTGCCTGCCATTTCGGCCAGCAATTGTCCGCTCTCACCCAGTCCAGAAGAAGAAGAGGTGCAGAACGGGATGACCGTCTTGCCGGTAAAGTCATTGTTCTGCACGAAGCTGTTGACCGGCCATGCGGCAATGCCCCACCAGATCGGGTAGCCGATGAATACGGTATCGTAATCATCCCAGTTCTCGACGCTTGTGCTGACAAGCTCGACAGCGCGCTGATCTTCATTTTCATATTCCTGTACGACACGACTGTTGTCATCGGTCCAGTTCAGATCTGCGTCACTGTATGGTTCGACCGGTTCCAATTCGAACACATCCGCGTTCAGCGCGGCGGCGATCTCATTGGCCACTTGTTCAGTATTGCCGGTCGCGGAATAGTAAACGACCAGCACATCGCCGCTGCCAGTATCCTGGGTATTTTCGCTTGTCACCGGCTGCTGGGTATCTGACGCATCGTTATTTTGTGCCGGCGCGCTGCAGGCGCTCACGGACACGCAGAGCAGCAAGCCCATCAGCATCGTAAAAATCTTTCTCATATCGTCCATTCCTCCTTGCTTGAAAAAGAGCATCATCTCTTTCTATATTCATTATAGCCAGCATGGATCCAGGCAGGAAGTATCGTTTCGTTTACCAGTATTATCCCTCAGGTTGACACTCTTGAAGAAGCCAAAAAAAGTGAAAAAACGCTTGACCGGTAGCGACAACCGGGTTTTACAATGTGGGCGTAAACCGGTCAGGGAATGACCGATCCGAAGGAGGAATATTCATGAAGGATTTCATCTTTTCCTATCCGACCAAAGTCTATTTTGGTCAGGATGCATTAAAAAAAGCAGCTGCTGAGCAGCTGGCCAAGAGCGGCGCCAATGTCATGCTCGCTTATGGCGGCGGATCCATCAAGAAAAACGGCATCTATGATGAAGTGATGCAGACGCTGAAGGAATACGGCAAGAATGTCGTCGAGTTCTCCGGCATCATGTCTAACCCGACGTATGCCAAAGTGCAGGAAGGCGCGCGGCTGGCCAAAGAAAATAAGACCGATTTCATCCTGGCTGTGGGCGGCGGCAGCGTGATCGACTGCTGCAAGATCGTCGCGGCGCAGGCAAAGCTGGAAGAGGATATCTGGGAAATGGAATTCGCTGCGCACCAGTTTCCGGCAGAAGCCATCCCGATCGGCGCGATCGTTACTGCTTCCGGTACTGGTTCTGAGATGAACGGCGGTGCCGTCATCACCAATGAAGATCTGCATCTGAAAGCAGGAATGGCAGCTTTCGCGCCGGCCTTTGCTGTGCTGGATCCCGCTTATACGATGAGCGTTCCGCGCATGCAGGTCATTTCCGGGGCATTCGATACGCTGAGCCATGCCATGGAAACTTATCTGGGCAGCTCAGATGAAGACAATGTCTCTGATGATGTCGCGCTGGCGATCATGCGCAATACGGTCGTCAACATGCGCCGTCTGCTCACTGACATCAATGATGTGCAGGCCCGCAGCAACCTGATGTGGGATTCCGCGATGGCGGAAAACGGCATCCTGAAGGTCGGCCGCCTGACGGATTTCCAGGCTCATCAGATCGAACATCAGCTCGGTGCGTACACCGACTGCAACCACGGGCAAGGACTTGCCGTCATCCATCCTACCTATTATCGTCATATCTTGAAAGACGACGAAGCAAAATTCACTCGTTTCGCGCGAGTCGTATTTGACAAAGACAGCGCTGCGTCCGGCATCGATGCGCTGGCTGCCTTTATCGAAGAGTGCGGACTGCCTACGAAACTGACACAGCTGCGCTCAAAAGTGGAGATCACGCCGGAGCTGCTGCGGAAAGTCGCAGACTCCACGAACATCATCAGGTGCAATCCGCGCACGCTTGACGCGGATGAGATCTATGACATCCTGATGGAATGCATGTAGGCATATGGACAGACCGTATACCATATGTCACATCTTAAGTGCCTTGGACGGCAGGATCACCGGTCCTTTCATGCACACAGAAGGTGCGTAGGATGCCGGTGCGTCCTACGCAAGGATACGCTCGGACTGCCAGGCTGACGCATGGGTGTATGGAAGCACCACGACAAAAGAATTCGTTCCTGCCGCTGCTCCTTATACTCGCAGCCTCTCAACTGATTTTCAATCTGATTTTGCGGCAGAGACCGACGCCCGGCTATACTATGTGTCCATAGATCCGCTGGGCGAGATCGGCTGGTCTTCCCCCACCTTCGTCAGACCTGGCTGCCCGGATGCGCATGTGATCGAAGTCCTGATCGAAGATACGCCTGCTGCTTACCGCGGCTATCTTCACGAACGGGGCATTTCCTATATCACCTGCGGCCGCCACGCGCTGGACTGCCAGCTGCTCGCCCAGAAGCTGTATGCGCTTTTCGGCGTGCGCACCATGCTGGTATGCGGAGGCGGCACGCTCAACTGGACATTTCTGGAACAGAATGCCCTGGATGAGCTCAGCCTGCTGCTGGCGCCGGCAGCGGATGGCCTTCCTGCTTCTCCGGCGGTATTCCAGCGCTCTGCCTTTTCGCAGTGCGATCAGGCGTTCAGCTTCCGGCTGAAGGAGGTTCGTCAACTGGATCAGGATGTCATTCACCTGATCTATACCATCGATCCCAAAAAGGGGTAATACGGCTGCTGAGCGGATACGCCAGCAGCTTTTTTGATGAAGGATGCAAACAACAAGAGATGAGTCAACATGGAGCATATATTCACACATTCCTTCCGCTCCCATCCGGATGCCAGCATGAACAAGGAGCTCACCGCCATCATCTTTGCGCGCTCATGCCCTCGCTGGATACGACGATCGTTTCCATCGGCATATCGACGCTGATGGATTCCTTCCATGTGAGCGAGACCGCGGCGCAATGGGTCTCCATCGCTTATCTGCTGGCACTGGCCATCGTCATCCCGCGATCGGCTGGGCAGAGGAGCGCTTTGGCGGCCGACGCTGCTGGATGGCCGGCCTGCTGCTCTTTCTGGCTGTGCTGGGCGGCATCGTCCTTTCCATCACCAGCTGGCACTGGCTCTTTCTGATCAACATTCCGGTAGGGCTCATCGCCATCTTCATTTCCGCACGCTGACTGTCCACCGATACACGCAGTGATGCGCAGGTGCGGCGTTTCGACCTTCCGGGCTTCCTGCTCATCGCCGCGGCGATCACCGCGCTGATGCCGGGATTTGAGGCCATCTCGCAAGGCATCCAGGCATGGGATCCAAATGCGGCTGTGCCCCTTTGCCTCGGCCTTCAGCTGCCCATCTCTGCTGCAGGCGCGGTATGCGCATCATGGTTTCCCGGCATAAAAAAACGGCATCGTGACACTCATGCCGTTTTTTCATGCCCGATCAGATCACTGTGATACTCTGTCTTGCCGGAAAGCACATCATCATAAAATGACTCTTTCCACTCGATATAGCTGATCGCATCCTGCAGTTCCTGGATCTTTCGCTCCAGCTCGCATTTATGTTCTTTCAGCACGACTTTCCGCTGAGGGATCGTCTCTTCTCCTTCCAGACACAAAGCCAGATACTCTTTCATCTCCGCAATGCTCATGCCGCAGCGTTTCAGGCAGCTCAGGCTCTTGATCCAGCTGATGTCATGATCGTCAAATATCCGGTAATTGTTCGCGCTGCGCTTGACATTGGGCACCAGGCCTTCATTGCAATAAAACTTCAGCGTCTCATAGGACATGCCGCATGCCTCGCATGCTTGTTTCATCGTATACATTCACATGCTCCTTTCATGATATCCAGCTCCATTTTACCCCCTTTTCCCCAGCGCGTACAAGTACGGGCCGCATTCCGCATTTTCTTTTCCCCTGTCCGATGCTAAAATAAACATAAATGAGAGGAGAGGATCATTTATGATATACAAGACATTTCAGGATCTGAGGCTGTCTGCCCTGGGAATGGGCTGCATGCGCCTGCCGCTGAAAGGCGGCGACACCGAGATCGACGAGCACGAGACCGCGCGCATGGTCGCCTATGCTCTGGAACATGGCATCAACTATTTTGACACTGCCTGGGGCTATCACGGCGGCAGCTCTGAAACAGTGATGGGAAAAGTGCTGTCCGCTTATCCCCGCGACCGCTTTTTCCTCGCCAGCAAGTTTCCTGGCTATGATCTGGGCAACATGCCTAAGGTACAGGAGATCTTCGCGCGGCAGCTGGAAAAATGCCAGTGCGGTCATTTCGACTTCTATTTGTTCCACAATGTTTGTGAGCTGAATATCGACGCGTATCTGAACAAAGAATATGGCATCCTGGATCATCTGCTCAAGCAAAAGGAAGCCGGACGCATCCGCCATCTGGGCTTTTCCGCCCATGGCAGCCTGGATGTCATGAAACGCTTCCTCAACGCTTATGGCCAGCATATGGAGTTTTGCCAGATCCAGCTGAATTACCTTGACTGGACGCTGCAGGATGCCAAAGCCAAAGTGGAGCTGCTCAATGCCCATCATATTCCGATCTGGGTCATGGAGCCGCTGCGCGGCGGCAAGCTCGCTGCGCTCAGCCAGGAAGATGCCGCAGCTTTGCAAGCGCTGCGTCCAGCAGAAAGCATTCCGGGATGGGCCTTCCGCTTCCTGCAGAGCATCCCCGGCGTGACCATGATCCTTTCAGGCATGTCCAGCATGCCGCAGCTGCAGGATAATGTCCGCACCTTTGCAAGCGAACAGCCGCTGAACGACAATGAGATGAAAGAACTGCTGCGCATCGGCGGCCATATGGGCGCAAGCGTTCCTTGCACCGCTTGTCATTACTGCACCACGCACTGCCCGCAGAAGCTCGACATCCCTGAACTGATCCGGCTGTATAATGATATGGTATTCTCCAACGGCAGCTTCTCCGCACGCAATGCCATCAACGCGATGCCGGCGGAAAAACAGCCTTCTGCCTGCATCGGCTGCGGCAGCTGCCAAGCCGTATGTCCTCAGCAGATCCATATTCCGGACATCATGAAAGATCTTGCCGAAAGGCTGCGCAAATGAGTGAAGGAAGGGGGGGACCGATGCAAGGCCCCCTTTTTCAGGCAGAAACGCCTGAGCCGAAAAGAAGGCATCACCTCTGCGTTTTCTGCTCATCAAGCGCGGATTTCTTGACCAGATCTTGACTTTTATCTAAGAGAATGAAGAGCGGTTAGAAAGGATGATCATGAACATGCGTCATAAGATCTTGATCGTAGATGATGAGCCATTGCTGAGGGCGCTGCTGGCTGATTATCTGACTGATGTGGGGTACCTCCCCTATACTGCAGAAAACAGCATGCAAGCGCTGGAAAATCTGAAAGCCGAGCCGGATCTGATCTTGCTGGATATCAATATGCCCGGGATGGATGGTCTGCAGCTTTGCAAGACCATACGGGATGAAGTATCCTGCCCCATCCTCTTTCTGAGCGCCAGGGATGCAGAACAAGATAAAATCAACGGCCTGCTCATCGGCGGTGACGATTACATCACCAAGCCATTCAGCCTTCCGGAAGTCGCCGCCAGGATCGCCGCGCACCTGCGCAGAGAGACACGCGTCCATGATCCTTCACGATTGCTTGCCGCGCAAGAGCTTTTGGTCAATCTTTCCCGCCGCACCGTGCATTTCAAGGGGACAGAAATCGAGTTTTCCAAGCGGGAATTTGATATTTTGGAACTTCTGCTGACCCATGCCGGACAAGTATTTGACCGGGAACGGATCTATGAAACCGTATGGGGACTGAATGCTTCCGGAGATAGCGGTGTAGTAAAGGAACATATCCGTAAAATCCGGCAAAA
>ERZ1643246.781-NODE-781-length-38767-cov-10.673176_pt1 | contig 38767 bp, 29 predicted proteins | sample MGYA00579265_ERZ1643246 | MGnify/ENA primary metagenome ERZ1643246 (study PRJEB29033, sample SAMEA4952261) | chicken gut metagenome | biome: Broiler Chicken; feature: Gastrointestinal Tract; material: Caecum | place: Ireland | collected 2018 | study: Broiler...
GTGGCCATCAAGGCGTTGCGCACCGACACGACGAACCAGGAATCGAAACTGCGCAGGCTACGTGCCGAGGCACGCAACTCCGCGAATCTGGCGCACCCCAACATCGCGGCGCTGTTCGAGTATTACGAGCACGACGGCATCGGGTTCCTCATCATGGAATACGTGCCGAGCAAATCGCTCGCCGACCTGTTCCACGAGCTCAACGGCCCGATGGACCCCACCGAGCTGCTGCCGATCCTCGTGCAGGTGGCGCGCGGCCTGTTCGTGGCCCATTCGCACGGCGTGATCCACCGCGACGTCAAGCCGGCGAACATCATGGTCTCCGACAACGGCGAGGTCAAGATCACCGATTTCGGTGTCTCGTACTCCACGAACCAGGAGCAGATCACGCAGGACGGCATGGTCGTCGGCACCGCACAGTACATCTCGCCCGAGCAGGCGCAGGGCAAGCACGCCACGCCGCAGTCCGACATCTATTCGCTCGGTGTGGTGGCGTACGAAGGCCTGTGCGGGCACCGCCCGTTCACCGGCGCCACGCCCGTCGACATCGCGGCCGCGCATGTGAACAACCCGGTGCCGCCGCTGCCGGCGAGCGTCGACTTCCAGCTGTCGCAATTCGTGATGTCGATGCTGTCGAAGGACCCGCTCGACCGGCCGAACGACGCGCTGACCGTGGCGCGCATCCTCACGCGCATCCAGCGCCGCCTGCTCGACCAGCAGACGAGCGCGGCGGACGCGACGATGATCACCTCGAGCGCGCGCATGCCGCGCCGCGTGATGAGCGCGCCGCATCACGACCCGGCCGGTATGCTGCCGCGCACGGCCGATGAGGACCACGCACAATCACTCTTCCATTCGACTCTACGACCTGGCACACGCCTGCAAGCGAAGGAGCAGCAATGAGCAGCACAATGCCAACCACCCTTGACGGCGGTCGTTACCAGCTGGGCCAGCTCATCGGGCGGGGCGGCATGGCCGAGGTCCATGTCGCACTCGACACGCGTCTGGGCCGCACCGTGGCAGTCAAGATCATGCGCCCCGACCTTGCGCACGACGAGATCTTCCTGACGCGCTTCCGCCGCGAGGCGCACTCGGTGGCGCAGATGAACAACCCGAACATCGTCAACATCTACGATTCGGGCGAAGAGGTCGTCACGCTCGACAACGGCCAGACCGAGCACCTGCCCTATCTGGTGATGGAGTATGTGAAAGGCCAGACGCTGCGCGACATCATCAAGGCGAACGGCCCGCTGTCGCAGCGCGACACCGAGCATGTGATGATCGGCCTACTCTCCGCGCTCGAGTATTCGCACCGCATGGGCATCATCCACCGCGACATCAAGCCCGGCAACATCATGATCTCCGAGCAGGGCGTGGTCAAGGTCATGGACTTCGGCATCGCCCGCGCGCTCGACGATTCGGCCACCACGATGACCAAGTCGCAGGGCGTGGTCGGCACCGCGCAGTACCTCTCCCCCGAGCAGGCGCGCGGCGAAAGCGTCGACATGCGCTCCGACCTCTACTCCGCGGGCTGCGTGCTCTACGAAATGCTCACCGGCCGGCCGCCGTTCACCGGCGACTCCGCCGTGGCGATCGCCTACCAGCATGTGTCCGAAGTGGCCACCAAGCCGAGTGCGATTGTGCCCGGCCTGCCGGTCATGTGGGATTCGATCTGCGCGAAGGCCATGGCCAAGGACCGCCAGAACCGCTACGCGACGGCCACGGAGTTCAAGAACGACATCCTCGCGTTCATGAACGGCGGCATGCCGGTGGCGGCCGCGTTCAATCCGCTCACCGACCTGACCAACATGAAGGCGCGCAAGCAGGCCGAAGACAACGCGAAGACCGTGCCCTACACGTCGCCGGTCACCGAACTGGGCGCGCCCACGCAGGCATTCAACCCGGTCACCGGGCAGTTCGAACAGGTCGGCGCGCCCGCAACGGGCACGCAGCTGCCGACGCGCGCGCAGCAACGCGCGGCCGTGGCGCAGAAGAAGCACAAGAAGAATGTCGCGATCGCATGGTCGATCATCGGCGTGCTCGTGGTGCTCGGCCTGCTCTCTGGATTCCTCGTGTGGAACCACAAGCGCAACGAGCCGCAGTTCGTGACCGTGCCGACGTTCGGCGAAAGCACGACCGAGGCGCGCGCACGCAAGCAGCTCGAGGACCTGGGCCTGCGCGCGAGCATCAAGCAGGACACCGATTCGTCGAAGCCCGAAGGCATGTTCACCAAACAGGACCCGGCGGGCGGCAAGAGCGTGCAGAAGGGCAGCACGGTCAACGTGTGGTTCTCCACGGGCCCACGCTCGATCAAGGTGCCCGACGTGACCGGCTATTCGCAGGACATGGCGCGCGAGGCGCTCGAAGAAGCTGGATTCGAGGTGAACCCGGCCGTGCAGACCGAAGACAGCGCCACAGTGACGAAGGATTGCGTCACGCGCACCGACCCGGCTTCGGGCACATCGCAACCCAAGGGCTCCACGATCAGCCTGTGGGTCTCGTCGGGCATGACACGCATTCCGGACGGCATCGTCGGCCTCTCGCAGAACGACGCCGTCAAGAAACTCACCGACATGCACCTGACGACCACGGTGCTCACCGAGGCCTCCGACACCGTGCCGAGCGGTTCGGTGATCAGGCTCGACCCCGACCAGGGCGCGTCGGTCACGCAAGGCAGCGTCGTCACGATCTGGGTCTCCACCGGCAAGGAGAAGGTGCAGGTGCCAAGCCTGAACGGCATGACACTCAGCGAGGCCAAGCAGACGCTGCAGAACGCCGGACTGACACTCAAGCTCGCCGACGGCAGCAACTCGAGCGATGACGCCACGGTGGACTCGTTCTCGCCGAACGCCGGCGAAAGCGTCGACAAGGGCTCCGAGGTCACGGTGAAGACGAAGGCGCCGGACAAACCGAGCCCAAGCCCGAGCGAAAGCAGCTCAAACAGCGGCAACGACAACAACGGCGACTCGGGCGACAACAACGGCCACTGATCCGTTGGGTCGCCAACACTGTGATTGCGGGGCGTGTGCACACTGCACACGCCCCGCAATCACATCGGGCCGCATTCGCGGACCCCGGACGAATCCGTCTGTCAGCGCACGATCTTGGGCTGCAGGCCGATGCTGCGCTCCACTGCGCTCTCCTGGCCGCACTCGGCGAGCCAGTTGGCGAACACGCGGTAGCCATCCTGCGTCATCACCGATTCGGGGTGGAACTGCACGGCGACCATCGGCAGTTCACGGTGGCGGATGGCCTGCACGATGTGGTCGTCCACCGTCCACGCGGTCACCTCGAGCTCGCCAGTCACCGACTGCGGCTCCACGGCGAGCGAATGGTAGCGTGTGACGACCATCGGGTTCGCCACGCCCGCGAAGATCTCGTCGTCCGTATGCTCCACAAGGCTCGTCTTGCCGTGCATGATCGTCGGCGCGTGGCTCACCGTGCAGCCGAACACCTCGGCGAGCGCCTGCATGCCCAGGCACACGCCGAACATCGGCTTGCGTTCGCGCGCGCACAGCCGGATCACGTCTTCGCTCACGCCGGAGTCGGCGGGCGCACCAGGGCCGGGCGAGATCAGCACGCCGTCATAGCCGTCGAGCGCGCCGTCCGCCTGCGCGTCGAAAGCGTCGTTGCGCACCACGGTCACCTCGGCGCCCAAGGTCTTCAGATACCCGACAATCGTGTATACAAACGAATCGTAATTGTCTATCACAAGGATGCGCGCGGCGTCATCCGCGGCTCCGGTGGTGTGGTCGTTGGCCTGTTCCATAGCATTCATCTTAGGGCTCTCTCTTGTCTGGTCGTCAGATCGTCACGTAGTTCGACATCTGTTTGAGGAACTCGATATTGCCGGCGGCCCACGGGAATCCCCACTGGAACAGCGCGCACACCGCGGCGAACACGAGCAGCAGCACGAGCAGCCAGCGCACCGGCGCGGCGCCCGGCTGGTGGCGCAGCAGCCAGCCGTAGATGTCGGCGTCGGGCAGCGGCTTGCGGCCTTCGCGGATCGCGCGCAGCGCCGGCCAGCGCCATGCGACGGCGGCGGCCGCGAACACGAGCGCGTAGACGGCGAGCGCGCCCCACACGTACGGCGCGAGCGAGCCGATCGATGTGAAGAACGACTGTTTCTCGTTGTTCACGAACTGCACGGCGCCGTCGGGGCCTTCCTTGGCGAGCTCCTGCGGAATGCCGTCGGCCACCTTGGCCCAGTATGCGAGTTCGCCGAAGCTGATCCAGCGGTGCGTGGGCGTCGTGTATTTCGGCTCGCATGTGGTCATCGTGATCATGCGCTTGGTCGGCGCTTCGCCCGGGTGTTCGGGGTTCGGCCCGATCACCGAACCGTCGTCCGGGGTCACGATTGTGTAGTTCGTGTATTGGTAGACGTACCAGTAGTCCTGCGAGCGGATCACGATCGCGTCGCCCGGCTGCAGCCGGTCCACGTCGCCGAGCGGCTGGCCGTAGCCGTTGCGGTGGCCGGCGATCGCGAAATTGCCCACTTGGCCGGGCATCTGCGAGGTCTCGTAATGCCCCAGCCCGTGCTGGTTGAGCTCCACGAGCGACGTGCCCTGCACCAGGTTGCGCTCCCACTGGTCGCCGAAGCGCGGAATGTACACGCGCGCCATCAGCTCGCCGACGCGCGCGGATTCGGGTTGCACGGGCGGCTCGCCTTGCTGCGGCTGCGCGATCGTGAGCGCGCCGCCGGCGTCGGGCTGCGCCCAGGCGACCTGTTGGCGCGTCTCTTCCTGCACATGCGCGGATTCCACGCCCGTCCACCACTGCATCCATGCGACGTACAGGCCGCAGATCGCGGCGAAGGTGAGCAGGACCTCGGCGATGACCGTGATGATCGACCGCGAGATGCTGGGGCGAGGCGTGGGCGCGGATTGCTGGCTGTGTTTCATGATTCCCCTCGTGTATCTCCCTGTTGGTGTACGGGACTATTCGTCCACGCGCGCGTACTGCAGCGGCTGCAGCAGCAGCGGTGTGCTCGCGAATTCCAGGCGCTCTTCGTCCTTGACCTCGTACCCCAGGCCGAACGCGTCCACATACTGTTTGTAGATCTGCACGGCCTGCGAATTGTCGAGCGCATGCTTCATCAGTTCGGGCGGCCCGATCGCGGAGATCGTGAACGGCGGCGAATACTTCTTGCCCTGCAGCAGCAGCACATTGCCCGAGCAGATCACCGCGGACGTGGGCAGCAGGCGTTGGCCCATCACCTCCATCGATTCGGCGCCCCCGGCCCATAGCGCGTTGACCACGGCCTCCACATCCTGCTGGTGCACCACGTATTTGTCCCAGTCCACACTTGAGCCTGCGGTGTCGCCCACGCTTTGCCACATCGACGAATCCTTGAGCGTCACGGTGATTCCGGGGCCTTCCACCGCCGGGAGCATCGTGCTCGAGCCTGCGTTCTCGCTCGCCGTGGACTTGCGGCTGTCCTCCTGCGCGCTCAGGGCGCCCACCTGCGCACTGAGCTCGTTGACCTCCTGCTGCAGCCTGTCGGCCTGTTTCACGCGGTTCTCCACGAGTTCCGCGGCGTCGGATGAGACCGTGGTCGTGCGGTTGACGCGCATGTTGGTGACGAGCAGAAAGCCCGCGAATATGATCACCAGGAACACGGAAATACTGCCGATCAGTGTTTTCCGTGTGCCGTGCTTGGGTGTACGCTTCGCCATGCCGCCTCCGAAATATGGTGATTTTGCTCAAATGGCCGTTGTGGACTTCGCGTTTCGAGTGCAACCACTATGATAACCATTAGCCTATTAAAGGAGATAAGACAAATGGCTGACGAAGAGCTGCACAAAACACCCACGGATGGCCAGACTGAGGTTGAGGCGAGCGTGACGGTTGAGGAAGCCGAGCCAACCACTGCCGATCAGGGCAAGGGCGCGCACGACGACCACCCCACGCTGGCCGAGGCCGCCACCTATGTGGAGAACGATGAGATTCCGCTCGGCAAGATCCAGAGCGTGCTCGATTCCACAGTGGACGAATCCCAGCTGACCCCGCAGATGCGCCGCATGATGCAGCGCCAGAAGGAGAACTCTAAGCGCGTCGAAGAGAGCATCAAGGGCACCAAGGCCAACCCGAGCTGGTATGTGCCGCTGTTCTGCACGCTCATGGTGATCGGCCTCGTCTGGGCCGTGGTGTTCTACCTGACCAACAACACCTACCCGATTCCGGGCATCGGTTTCTGGAACCTTGCCATCGCGTTCGGGTTCATCCTGGTCGGGTTCCTGATGACCGTGGGCTGGCGCTGAGCGCCCATATTCATGTGGTTGCGGGCGGGGCTTTGTGCGCGAGGATCAGCACATGGCGCCCGCCCGCGTCCGTTGTGGCGAACAGATAGTTGCTGCCACCGTCTTTTAGCTTGAGTCTCCTGCGCAGCTGCGGCGCGGTGAGCGGGAAATTGCGCACGGCGATGTTCGCATGCGTCACGCCTTCCAGCAGCGCTTTGAGTTCGCGCTTGCCCATGCCGCCTGTGCGTGCGATCTCGAACGCGCGCCCGGGCACCGCCCCCACCGGCTGTTCGCCCACGAACAGGTGGCTGTTCGGGCCGATCTGCGCAAGGCCGGGGCATTGCCGTTGCAGTGCGGCGAACGCACCCGCCTTCATGATCGACGCGTTCGGCTCCACCAGGTAGCGCATCCGCTCGATCGACCCGGCCGGCGCGATCGACGGCCGCTGGTCCTCGGCGGTGGTGAATGTCACCGTGTCGCCGTCATTGATGCAATCCACGCGCACATCACCATGCGGCGCGCGCGTGAGCATGAGCAGCAGCTCCTTGCACTCGTTGCCCGTGGAGATCACGGCCACACGCTGCACCATCCCTTGGAAATCCTCCACCGTCTTGCGCCAGTCGAGCATCGGCGAGAGTTTGATCATCACCACCGGTGCCTTGGCGAGCAATTCGTCGCGCAGGGCGAGCACGTCCGGCGTGCAGTCCTCGATCGCGTAGGTACGCGAGCCGTGTGCATCGCGGCGCGCGGGGTCCACATAAATCATGCTGGCGGGCGGCATGGTGCGCAGGAACTCCACGCCGTCGGCGCGCTCCACACGCGCGTTGCGCACGCCGAGCGCGTGCAGGTTGTGTGCGGCGAGCGCGCACAGCTGCGGCTGGCGTTCCACATACACCGCCTCGTCGAACCGCTGCGCGAGCGCCCAGAAATCCACGCCCAAGCCACCCGTCAGGTCCACGAGCCGCGTGGGGTGCGGCAGTGCGGCGATGAGCTCACACGCCAGCCGGGCCTTGGTGTGCGCGGTGAACTGCGACGAGCACTGCTCCATCGGCACATGCGCGGGGTAGACCACACCGCTGCACGCCGCCCACGCGGGCAGTTTGGTGCGTGCGATGCGCCGTCCGGCGATCTGGTCGAGCGCGAACGGCAGGTCGAGCCCCGGCTCGCCGCGTTTGGCGTGCAGGGCGAGGTCGCGCGGGTCCTCGCCGGCGTGCGCGTCGATGAACGCGCGCGTGGCCTCGGATATGTGGATCTGCGCGATGTCGCTCGCGTGCGGCGCGGCATCACGGGGGATATGGTTCGGCATAGCACCATTGTAGGAACATCATTCCCAGCATCATTCCCAGACGAACGTTATGCTGTACCCTCCAAGTCATGACAAACCTCAGAAACCCCCAGACGAACGTCATACACACAGGGCAGCATATGTTCTGACATAACATGAAATGTGGATAGCTGGATTGCCACTATATATGGGATTCGCTGTATTGAGAATCCCTAATTATGCTTGGAATTCCGCCGATTCTCAGCAATGTGGATAACTTCTATCCACATTGTCCACAAGTGGCGAGCCATAGAGATATCAACATTTGTGGATTACCCTGTGGATAACTTTCGCCTGAATCCTCACGATATCCCCGACTTATCCACAAGGTTTTCCACATTTGTGGATAACTACATGCGTGTAATTCTCTTGAGCGGCGTCAGTCACCCCAGATTGGCGGTCCAGACCATAGGCTGCAACGCCGGATTGCCCGCGTTGCAGAACGCGAAGACCACCGCCATGATCACCACGAACACACCGCCATAGATGCCGATGCGCACAAGCGTCGATGTGCGCCGCAGCGCGGGCACGCCGTCGATGGTGAGCAGCGTGAGCAGACCACCCACGACGAATCCGCCCAGATGCGCCTGCCAGGCGATGTTCGGTGTGATGAGCGGCATCAGGAAGTTGATGCCCATCCAGATGAGCATCGAGCGCAGGTCCTCGCCCACCTTGCGGTAGACTACAAGACACGCGGCGAACAGACCGAACAGCGCGCCCGACGCGCCATACGACGCGGTGAGCCAGTTGAACTGGTTGCCACTCAACGCGGCCCACACCATCATGCCCATGCCGCCGCCGATGCCCGAGACGGCATACAGCACCAGATACGCCCAGTGCCCCATGAGGCGTTCGAGGAACGGCCCAACCGCCCATAATGTGAGCATGTTGAACAGGATATGGAATATCGACCGTGGTTCGTGCAGAAACATCGACGTGATGAACGTCCACGGCTCGCGGAACGCGGAAGCCGGCTGGAACATGCCGAACTGCAGCAGTCCGTTGAGCAGCTGCGGCGCCAGGAAACCCAGCAGCAGCTCCACGATCCACAGCGCGATGCACACCAGCATGATCGCAACGGTCACCACGGGGTCGTTGTTGCGCCAGCGGGCGCGGATGGAGCGCGCGGAAAACACCTGCCGCATATGGGGGGAATCGGGGAACAGACTGAAACGTTGATGTGCCATACCCGCCACCCTACCAATGCGCACAGCCCGACCGATTCCCGCGCGCGCATGGGGTAAGCTGGAAGGCGGGTGTGCATGCCAGCCGAACCCGACTTGCCATCAGCACAATGCGGTCGCGCAGATGCGGCCTTGGCTTTATGATGGAGAGCAGAGTTGGCTGGGGACACCGGTCAACGCCAACATGGAAAGGAGCCGTCATGGAGAATCATAAGTCTTCAAACGGTTGGAAGTTCTTCGCGCTGCTCTTCGGCGCCCTGCTCGCCGCAGTCGTGGGCGTCTACGTCTACAAGCAGCAGAACCCAGATTACGATCCGTGGGAGGAACCGTGGGAGAACAGCTCTTCCCCCGTTGATCTGACGCTCGCGAAAGGCAAGACGGAAGACGACCTGGACAAGGCCGACGCCCCTGCCGCAGACGCCGCCTGACGGTTCGGATACCGATTGGGACGGCGCATAGCGCCGGCGCCCCAGCATGAAGGCCGCACCACTGTGGTGCGGCCTTTCGCATTGCCCGCATATGCGGCGACAAGGACGTCGCCATGCCACGGCGATGCAACCGTTTTCGGACACCGAATTGCCGCGCAAATCAGTGTGCCATATACTCAGAACCACCATATTGCTGTGTTGCAATCATCGCTGTTTGCAAACGTTAGCGGCACTGTACAACACTGACACCAAGGAGAGCCAATCATGACCGACCCGTTTGCCACGCCTGACCCGCAAGCGCCCCAGGAGCCGACCCCCGTGTACGACTCCGCGAATCCCGCAGGCAGCGCGCCGCAGGCGCCGCAGCCGAACGAACCCGCGCCGGTTCTCTACGGTGAGTCCGTCACGTTCACGGAGACGAGCACGCCTGCACCGAACCCGTCGCCGGCGTACGGTGCGCCCGCAGACCCGTCTGCAGCGACGTTCAGCGCACCCGCGTACAGCGCGCCGGTGGATCCGAACGCCGCGGCATTCAACGCACCTGCTTACGGCGGCGCCCCTGCGGCAGCCGATCCAAACGCGGCGGCGTTCAATGCACCTGCGTCGGCCGTTCCGGCGTATACCGCGCCCGTCTACCCTGCGCCGGCGCCCGTCGACCCGACCGCCGCGACCTACGGCACCCCGACATATGAGGCGCCAACCGTGCCGCCCGCGCCCGCCGCTGCACCGGCATATGGCGCGCCGATGGCGAACGTGCCGCCTGCGCCCGCCGCTTCGTACACGACGAGCACGGGCCTGCCGTACACGGGCACGCCATCGTACGACCAGATGCCGCCGGCGGCAGCCCCGGGCTACGCTCCAGCGCAGCCCGGCATGCCGGTGGGCGCCCCCTACGGCGCCACCGCGACTGAACCGCCGATCAACATGCCATGGTATGGCATCGACTTCGTGAACGCCATCAAGCGCTTCTTCACCAAGTACGCCACGTTCTCGGGCCGTGCCTCGCGCGGCGAGTTCTGGTGGGTCATGCTGTTCCTCTTCCTCGTCTCCTTCGTGTTCAACCTGCTCACCCGCGCCTCCAGTTTCTTCAACGTGCTGAGCGCGATCTGGGGCCTCGCCATACTTGTGCCGCAGATCGCGCTCGCCGTGCGCCGTGTGCACGACGCGAACCTGCCGGGCGGCTGGGTCGCGCTCCCCTACGGCATCGAGGTAGTGGGTGCCATGGTGATCTCCTTCTCGATGGTCGGCACCGTGGCGTCGGGCCTGAGCGGCAGCAGCGGCGGTGTCGGAGGCGGCATGGCCGGCGTCCTGATTGGCTCGCTCATCATGCTCGCCGGCGCAGTGACTGCGATTGTGCTCTTCGCCAAGCAGAGCGACCCGCAGGGCGCGCGCTTCGACCGCCGATAAGCGGCCAATCATACAATCAAGGGCGCATCCTTTGGGATGCGCTTTTTCATGCCCCATGGACCACCCGCCCCACTGTACCCTAATTACGGGCAGCGCCCGTGCCGCCACATAAGAAGACGCCCCGGGCTTATAAACCCGGGGCGTCTTTTCTCGGTCGCTAATGCGCACGGCTCACTTGAGCGGGCCAGTCATCCATACGCGCTCGAGGTAATCCTCGATGGAGCGGTCGGAGCTGAAGTAACCGGAGTTGGCGACGTTGATGATCGCCTTGCGGTTCCACTCGAGCTGATCGCCGTAGAGGGTCTCGATCTCGGACTGGATGTCGTGGTACGCCGTGAAGTCGGCGAGCGTCATGAACCAGTCCTTGGTCAGCCAGTCGGAGACGAGCGGGGCGTAGGTGTCTTCGTCGCCGTCCGAGAACGTGCCCTTGGCAACCATGTCGATGGCGGCCTTGAGGCGCGGGTCGGCTTCGTAGTACTTCGCCGGATCGTAGCCGTCGGCGTACATCTTCTCGACCTCGTCGACGGTCATGCCGAAGAGGAAGAAGTTGTCGGCGCCCACGCGCTCGCGGATCTCGACGTTCGCGCCGTCGAGCGTGCCGACGGTGAGCGCGCCGTTGAGGGCGAACTTCATGTTCGAGGTGCCGGAGGCTTCCTTGCCGGCCTGCGAGATCTGCTCGTCGAGCTCGGTCGCCGGAATCAGGTACTGGGCCACGCGGATGTTGTAGTTCCACGGGAACACGACCTTGAGCTTGCCCATGACGTCCGGGTCGTTGTTGATGACCTTGGCCACGTTGTTGATGAGCTGGATCGTCATCTTGGCCAAGTAGTAGCCCGGGGCCGCCTTGGCGCCGAAGATCACGGTGCGCGGGGTCACGTCTTCGATCTTGACCTTGCCGCTCTTGATGTCGGCGTAGGTGGCGATGACCTCGAGGATCTTCAGGGCCTGGCGCTTGTACTCGTGCAGACGCTTGATCATCGTGTCGAACATCGTGCTCGAGTCGATGTCGAAGCCGTACTCGCGCTTGGCGAAGTCAGCGAACTTGATCTTGTTGTCGTACTTGACCTGCGCGAACTTCTTCACGAACTCGTCGTCCTGGGCGAGTGGCTCGAGGTTCTTGAGCAGCTCGAGGTCCTCGAGCCACTTGTCGGTGCCGAGGCCCTCGGTGATCAGGTCGGAGAGGCCCGGGTTCGCGAGCTTCATGAAGCGGCGAGGGGTCACACCGTTCGTCACGTTGGTGAACTTCTTCGGGAACAGGTCCGAGAAGTCGCGCAGCGTCACGTCCTTGAGCAGCTGCGAGTGCAGCTCGGCCACGCCGTTGACGTGCTCGCCGGCGTACGAAGCGAGGTACGCCATGCGCACCGACGGGGTGTCGCCGGCGGTCACGATGCGCATGCGCTCGACCTTGGCCTCGTCGTCGGTCATCTCTTCGAGTTCGTGCATGAACTGGTCGTTGATCTTGTTGATGATCTCCATGTGGCGCGGCAGCAGTTTGGAGATGAGGGCGACCGGCCAGACCTCAAGCGCCTCAGGCAGCAGCGTGTGGCAGGTGTAGTTGAAGGTCTTGGTGGTGATGTTCCACGCGGTGTCCCAATCGTAGCCGTACTCGTCGAGCAGGATGCGCATGAGCTCCGGAATGCCGATCACCGGGTGGGTGTCGTTGAGCTGGAAGCAGATCTTGTCCGGGAACGTGGTCAGGTCCGGCTTGTCCTGGTTCGGGTAGAACACGCGGATCGCGTCGTGGATCGAAGCCGAGGCGAAGAAGTACTGCTGCTCAAGGCGCAGCTCCTTGCCGACCTCGGTGGAATCCTCCGGGTAGAGGATCTTGGAGATGTTCTCTGCCTTGACCTGCGGCTTGACCGCGTCGAGGTACTCGGACTTGTTGAAGGTGAGCAGATCGAACTCGTCGTAGCTGCGGGCCTGCCACAGGCGCAGCGTGTTGACGCGGCCGGACTCATAGCCCGGGACCATGTAGTCGACCGGGATGGCGCGGACCGACCAGCTCGGCTTCCACACGCGCTTGCCGTCTTCCTCGACGACCTCGCCGCCGAAGCTCACACGCTGATCGCGCTCATAGTCGATGTGGCCCCACGGGTCTTCGTTGGTCAGCCAGTAATCCGGACGCTCGATCTGGCGGCCGTCCTCATCGAATTCCTGACGGAAGATGCCGTAGCGGTACTGGATGCCATAGCCGAACGCCGGCACACCCAGCGAGGCGAGCGAATCGATGAAGCACGCAGCCAGACGGCCGAGGCCACCATTGCCCAGACCCGGCTCGTACTCGGCGTCGGTCACCTGCTGCGGGTCGAAACCGAGTTCCTTCACCGCGGCTTCGAACTGCTCGGTCAGGCCCGAGTTCAGCAGCGCGTTGCGCAGCTGCTTGCCCATCAGGAACTCCGCGGACAGGTAGCCAACGGCCTTGGTGTTGCCGTTGATCATGTCCTGCTGGGTCTTCATCCAGGAATCCATCAGGTGCTTGCGCACGGCGGTCGCCGCCGCAACGTACACATCCGCCGGCTTTGCCTGCTCAGGCGTGACGCCCTGCGTGTACTTAAGCTCATTACGGATTTCGTCCGCGAACTGCGCCGCGGTTACCGAGGACTTCGGTGCCGTAAGTTCGGTCATATCTATGACTCCTCTGAACATGTCATTTTTCCGTGAACGCACACTGGAATGAGGCCTGCTCTTGTCGTTGTTTGGATTCCAGACGGTCACTCCCGATATGTATACGTTCTCAAACTCAAAATCATAGCATACGCCCGTAGCAAACCCGCCTTGTGCGCGCACCAGTCCGCATTGCGGGACAGGCGGCCATGCATCGCGCCACCATGCGCGCCATATGCAACAGTACCATGCGCAATCCACGCCCGCGCGCACAATGGCCCCATGGCAGTCATTCGCAAAACAGACATCGCCGCGGGCATGCAGGCGTTCGACGACTGGTGCGCCGCCGCACACGCGCTCGAAGGCACCGTGCCGCGCACACAGCTCGCGCCGCAGCTACCGCGCCCGGTGATGGCGCTCGCCGTGCGCTACTCACTGCACATGCTCGAGCTCAAGGCGCCCGGCCCCGGTGTGGAGGTGCGCGTGGCGCCGTGGGGCGCGATCAAGATCCTCGACGGCCCGGCGAGCGACCCGCACAACCTGACCCCGCCCGACGTGATCGAACTCGACCCGAGCGTCTGGCTGCGCGTGGCGAGCGGCGTCACGACCTGGGACGAGGAACGCGCCGCGGGGCATATCACCGCGGTCGGCGAGCGCGACGACCTCTCCGCGCTGCTGCCGCTCGGCTGAGCGCACCCCATACGAAAATGCGCGGATTCCATAATATATGGAATCCGCGCATATCCGCCCGGCCACATGGCGCGATGCAGTGTGCGCCATGCGACCGAACTCACTCGTGCTTGGTGTGCTTGAGGCTTTCCGGCACTGGCATCGGAATCGGCTTGTGCGGTTTGGGCGCCGGCGTGACCGGCATTTCGCCACTGGTGGCTTTCGCCGCGGCTTCGGCCGCCCACTTGGCGTACTCGTCGAGATCGTCTTCGGGTTCGGTGACTTCCGGCTGCGCCTCTTCGGGCTGCGTGTATTCGTCTTCGACGTCGGCGAACGGGTCATATGAACCGGTACCGGGCTCGTGCGCGCCCAACTCCTTGGCAAGCTCGTCATAATCCGTGTCAGTGGTCAGGTATTTGAGCTTCCTAGCTATCTTCTGCTGCTTGGCTTTCTGACGTCCGCGGCCCATCTGACCCCCTGGGATTAACTGTTTGCTATCGATTCATCACATAAGAGAGTACCACTTATTATGACCTGTGTTGTTGTCTGCTCAGATTTCTACGATGAGACCACTACGATTTCCCGTTTTTTCTTGGCATAAGGACGTTGAAGAGCATGGCTGAAGCACACGAGGCGCGACTGACCGCCGCAGGCAATGAGATGAGCGCGAGTTTCCTCGCAGCGAAGAAACGCTCGGATGAGACGCTCGCGAAGCTCGAGGAAAATCCGGGCAAATTCACCATGCTCACCGGCGACCGCCCGACCGGCCGCCTGCATCTGGGCCACTTCTTCGGCTCGATCAAAGAGCGTGTGGCGATGCAGAACCGCGGCGTCAACACGAACATCATCATCGCCGACTATCAGGTGATCACCGACCGCGACACGACCGAGCACATCGACGACAATGTGCTCAACCTCGTGATCGACTACATGGCCGCCGGCATCGACCCCGAGCGCACGATGATCTTCACGCACTCCGCGATCCCGGCCGAAAACCAGCTCATGCTGCCATTCCTTTCGCTCGTGACCGAAGCGGAGCTGCACCGCAACCCCACCGTCAAATCCGAGATGGAGTCGTCGGGCCATGCACTGACCGGCCTGCTGCTCACCTACCCCGTGCACCAAGCGTGCGACATCCTGTTCTGCAAGGCGAACGTGGTGCCGATCGGCAAAGACAACCTGCCGCACGTGGAGATCACGCGCACGATCGCGCGTCGCTTCAACGAGCGTTACGCGAAGAAGAACCCGATCTTCCCGGAGCCGGCCGCGATCCTCTCCGACGCCCCGGAGATCCCCGGCCTCGACGGCCGCAAGATGAGCAAGTCGTACGGCAACTCGATCATGCTCGGCGCCACGGCCGAAGAGACGGCCAAGCTCATCAAGAAGAGCCCCACCGACTCCGACCGCAACATCACCTTCGACCCCGAGAACCGCCCGCAGGTGGCCGCGCTGCTCACCACCGCCGGCCTGGTGACGGGCCGCGACCCCGCCGAAATCGCCGAGGAGATCGGCAACGGCGGCGGCGGCGCGCTCAAGGCGTATGTGACCGAGTCCGTGAACGAGTTCCTCGCGCCGCACCGCGAACGCCGTGAGGAACTGGCGAAGGACATGGACACGATCCGCGACATCCTGCACGACGGCAACCGCCGCGCCAACGCGATCGCGAACGAGACGCTCGACCAGGTGCGTGAGGCGATGGGCATGCGCTACGACCGCTGATCACGAGCCATAGGAGTATAAAACAGTGGCCTGGTGAAGCGCGTTAGTGCAGATTGCACGAACACGATTCACCAGGCCACTGTTTTGCGAACAGCCTTGGTGCAATCCGCGACGAAGCGATTCACCAAGCACGGCCGACTACACGTCATACCGCCATGATTTGTCGGTGATCACGCGCGCCATCGCCAATCCGATCGGCAGGCAGATGATCACCATGAACGCGCGGAACGCCCAGTCGAGCGCGAGCAAGGTCTCGAACTGCCCCAAGTGGAACATCGCCTGGTACATATACATGCCGGGCACCATGATCACGATCGACGGCACGGTCAGGCAGATGCGCGGGTAGCCCAAGTGCGGCGGCAGCATGCCGTGCCTCACCGCGGAACGCCATGCGGACGCCAGCAGTCCGGCGAGCATGGCGCCGATGAATGCGCCGGCCTCCGGGGCCAGGCCGTAATCCACGAGTTCGAGCCGCAGGGTGTCGGTGATCATGCCGATCGTGGCCGCCACAAGGCACATGCGCTGCGGCGAGTTGAACATCATCGAGAAGCCCCAGACGCCGATGAACGCGAACAACGCGCGCAGGGCGCCGTTCACCCACGGATTGAGGTTCGGAGATTCGAAGCCCTGTGGGTTGAGATGCACGAGGGACGCGATCATCCACCCCGCGAGCGTGGCCATCAGGATGATGCACAACACGTACATCACCCTTTGCACACCCGAGGGGAAATCGATCTTCGCCATATCGAGGCCGCCGGTGATGAGCGGAAAACCGGGGATCACGAACAGCATCGCGCCGATGTACGCCGTGTCATGCTGCAGTGCGAGCGGGTTGAACAGGCCGATGAGGCGCAAAGTGCCCACGCACGCGAACGCCGCCACGGCCACGCACACGAAGGTCACGAAAAACTGGTTGAGATGATGTGCGAACAGTCGCCGCCGCAGCCACTGGCCGAGTCCGGCGCCGACGAACGCGCCGATCATGTCGTACGGCGCGCCGCCGAGCAGGAACACGAAGGACGCGCATGCGCACGCCGACGCAAGGCCGGAAAGCGCCGGCGAATACAACGGTTTGCGCCGTTCGATCATGTCGAGCCGCTTGTGCACATCACGCACGGTGATCCCGCGCTCCGGCTGCGCGAGCTTGCCGCCCGCCGCCCGCTCGCGGCCGCGCGGCAGATCGAGCTGCTCGGCCTGTTCGCTCGCGGCGTCGCCGCGGCCGTCCGCCTTGACGAGCGCGTCTATGACGGTCTCATTGACTTCGCCGTCCCCGCTGGCCGTGCCGTGGGAGGCGAGCGCGGCCTCGTAATCCTCGACGGCGGCGCGCTCGGCGACCCGCGCGTGGTGCCGCTCCTCCCGCAGCCGCTTCGCCATGTCCGCAGACACCTGCGACGCGTCACGCATGTCGAGATGCTGCATGAGGCCCGCGGAGACCTTCGTCTCACGGTGGTACATGGAACCGGTGCCGAGATTCACACTGAACCAGTCGGCGAAATGCTCAAGCAGCCAGATGCGCTCGGTGTTCACACCGGTCGTCGGCAGATTGACGACCTCCGTGATGCGGTCCTTGCCGTCCGTGCACGTGGCCTGGATGTCGGTGAGATTCACGTCCGCGCGCACATGCACGTTGAGCGGGTAGGCGATGCGGTGCATCATCTCGCGCACGCGGAAGCTGCCGGTGCCCGCCCCCAGGTCGAGCATGCCCACGCGCACGATCACACTCGCCTTGGCGGCGATCCCCGCGTCCGCGATCGGTTTGTCCCAGTCGCGCTCGATGTCTTCCATGTCGAGCGGAATGGAGTGGGAATGGTATTTTCCTACGGCGGTGGCGCCGCTTTTCACTTCTTCCTGCATGATTCCCAATGTAGTTGCAGTGGTGGCCTCCCCCACTTTTTTCGGCACATTCAAAAAGTGGAAGCATATTCACGCTCACCTTGCAGATTGTGCGCGCTGCAGCGCACACTTTGTTGAGAGGCGCCCAAAAAGTGCGCGGGGCCAATCTCACATCATGACCCAAAATGCGCCGGTGTAACACAACTGTCGATTCCCCGCGCATACAATGTGCGTGCAACTGAACTGAACTAGGGCTGTGGGCTCGCAACGGCCGGCCAACACAACTGCGGAGGAGCCGCAGAGGACCGACTGACCGAGCAACCCGATGTTTGGAGAAGGAGGTCTGAATGACTGATCAAGAGCAACCACTCACTCCTGCGGATACCGGCGTGGTCACGTCCGGTTTGGGCACGAAAACCCCCGAGGAACGCAAACTCCCCGATTCGTTGAGCAACGACATGGAGTTGTGCCTGGAGATCCTGCGCGGAGTGCTTGCCGAATACGACGAATCCCTGCTCACCATGTTCGACACCGTGCGCCAGTACGCAGTGGATGCGAGCGCAGAGCGCTTCTCCGGTGTGCTCACCGACACCCACCCCGAACGCGACGATCTGGAGATGGCTGTCAAGACCATCGACGCGATGAACCTGCATGACGCGCAGCTGCTCGCCCGTGCGTTCGCCACGTATTTCCATCTGGCGAACCTGTGCGAGGAGAACTACCGTGTGTCTGTGCTGCACGAGCGCGAAGCCAAGGTGGACGACAAGCAGGCGATCGACCCCGTCAATGAAATGACGAAGGCCTACCACCAGCTCATCGCCGAAATGGGACCGGCCCAAGCCAAGGAACTGCTTGGCCGCCTCGAGTTCCACCCGGTGTTCACCGCACACCCCACCGAGGCGCGCCGCAAGGCCGTGGAGGGCAAGATCCGCCGCATCGCGGAGCTGCTCAGCGCCCACAAGTACCTGGGTGGATCGGACAAGAAAGAGAACCTGCGCCGCCTGTACAACGAGATCGATGCGCTCTTCCGCACGTCGCCGACCGCGCTCAAGAAGCCCACGCCCGTTGAGGAAGCGGACACGATTCTCGACATCTTCGACAACACACTGTTCCGCACAATTCCGCAGGTCTATCGCCGTTTCGACGACTGGGTCCTCGGCGACGAGGCCGGCCTTGTGGAGCCGGTGTGCCCGGCGTTCTTCCACCCCGGAAGCTGGATCGGCTCCGACCGCGATGGCAACCCGAACGTCACCGCCAAGGTGAGCCGCCAGGTGGCCCGCAAGTTCAGCGACCACGTGCTCGCCGCGCTCGAAGAGGCCACGCGTACCGTGGGCCGCAACATGACGATGGAATCCGAGACCACCCCGCCGAGCGATGAGCTGCGTGCGCTGTGGAACCAGCAGAAAGAGGTCAGCGAGCGCCTGACAAGCAAGGCGTCGCTCATCTCCACGCAGGAACTGCACCGCGCGGTGCTGCTCGTGATGGCCGACCGCCTGCACTACACGATCAAGCGCGACCATGACCTCATGTACCACACGTGCGACGACTTCCTGGCCGATCTGCGCATCGTGCAGCGTTCGCTCGCCGAAGCGGGCGCCAAGCGCGCCGCGTACGGCCCGCTGCAGGATCTGATCTGGCAGACCGAGACCTTCGGTTTCCACATGGTCGAGATGGAGTTCCGCCAGCACTCCGTGGTGCACGCCCGCGCGCTCGACGACATCCGCGAGCACGGACTGCACGGCGAGCGCGGCCCGCTCCAGCCGATGACGCACGAAGTGCTCGACACGTTCCGCGCGCTCGGTGCGATCCAGCGCCGCAACGGCGTCAAGGCCGCGCGCCGCTACATCATCTCGTTCACGAAGAGCGCGAAGAACGTGCGCGACGTCTACGAGCTCAACCGCCTGTCGTTCGCGAACCCCGAGGATGCGCCGGTCATCGACGTCATCCCGCTGTTCGAGCAGCTCGAAGACCTTGAGAACTCGGTGAACGTGCTCGACGAAATGATCAAGATCCCCGAGGTGCAGGCACGTCTCAAGCAGACCGGCCGCAAGCTCGAGGTCATGCTCGGCTACTCCGACTCGTCGAAGGACGCCGGTCCCACCACCGCGACGCTCGCCCTGCACTCCGCGCAGGAGCGCATCGCGAAGTGGGCGGACGAGAACGACATCGACCTGACGCTGTTCCACGGCCGCGGCGGCGCTGTCGGCCGCGGCGGCGGCCCGGCGAACCGCGCCGTGCTCGCGCAGCCGAAGGATTCCGTCAAGTGCCGCTTCAAGCTCACCGAGCAGGGCGAAGTCATCTTCGCGCGCTACGGCAACCCGGTGCTGGCGATTCGCCACGTCGAGTCCGTGGCCGCGGCCACGCTGCTGCAGTCCGCGCCGAGCGTGGAGAAGACGAACACTGAGATGACCGAGAAGTTCGCGCCGATGGCGAGCAAGCTCAACGAAGTTTCACATGAAACATACCTTGACCTGCTCAATACGCCGGACTTCGCGCCGTGGTTCTCGACCGTCACGCCGCTCACCGAAATCGGCCTGCTGCCGATCGGCTCCCGCCCCGCCAAGCGCGGCTTGGGCGCGAAGTCGCTCGACGACCTGCGCACAATCCCCTGGATCTTCTCATGGGCCCAGGCGCGCATCAGCCTGGCCGCATGGTACGGCCTCGGTTCGGCGTGCGAGGCGTTCGGCGATCTGGACACGCTGCGCAAGGCGTATCAGGAATGGCCGCTGTTCTCCACGTTCATCGACAACATCGAGATGTCGCTCGCCAAGACCGACGAGCGCATCGCCAAGATGTACCTCGCGCTCGGCGACCGCGACGACCTGCGCGACAAGGTGCTCAACGAGATGGAGCTCACCCGCAAGTGGGTGCTCAAGATCGTGGGCGACGCATGGCCGCTCCAGCACCGCCACGTGCTCGGCCAGGCGATCCGCATCCGCTCGCCGTACGTCGACGCGCTTTCGGTGACGCAGGTGCTCGCATTGCGCTCGCTGCGCAAGAAGGTGGACAAGGAAGAGCTCTCGAAGAGCCAGCAGGCAGGATTCATCTACCTGATCCTGTGCACCGTTTCGGGCGTTGCCGCCGGCCTGCAGAACACCGGCTGATGCCAGGGATCCGACCTCTTCAATGAGCGGGGGCCGTGACGCGGGAAAACATCCCGCGTCACGGCCCCCGCTCATTACCGCCATTGCGCCGGTACATGGCTGACAGCGCTCCGCCGGAATCATGCCACTGCGGTGCACCGCACCACGGAATATCTCAAATCTCAGGCATCCCCTCTAGATTCGCTCCATCGCCGGAGCAACGGAACATCAGCGGACGCCGCTTCGTATACTCGACAAGTCCGGCCTATTCAAGCTCTTTGACCACTTTGCGCGCGCTCTGCTTCGACAGACCAAGATGCCGGGCGCCCTCATCGAACGTCATCGACCGCCAGCCGCCGAACTCCTGCTCTTGCATAAGCGCGAACAGCACCTCGCCCGCATGGGGAGGAAAGCGCGTGCATATCCGTCAGCTGGTCGCATCGACGCCTAAGCCCTTTCACGCTGTTCATCAACTGCGTCAGATATTCGACGAGGTCATGCTGCGACTCCATGATCAAATCGAGCAGCGTCATCACGAAGAAGGTCAGCTCGCCATGGTTCAGCGCATCCTCCGGTCTCGATATTGATACTGATGAGCATAATCAGAAGGCTGCACCATCGAATTGACGTCGTAAATGATAGAAAGTATCAATTAGAGCGCGCATCTCGGCACGCAACGGGCCATAAATGATAGAAAGTATCATTTACGCAGACGACGGATGCTGGCGCGGAGACCATCCAAAACGCACATCAGCACCGTTACACCGGCAGCGGAAGTTCCGCACGCGCGCTGACCGGCGCGTTTACGATGTCACCTGAACGATTGCACGGCGCGCGTCATATCAGGCGCGCGCAACAGGAAGGATGAGGCATGGCGGAAACGACCGAAGACATGACCCGCACCGGCGAAGCGCTGTACCAGTGGTATCAGGTGCTGTTCGAGAACAAGCCGATCGCCGATTTCCAGGATAATCTCAACGCGCTGCGCGGACTGTCCGAGATGAAGGACACCGACAACAACCGCGACGAGCTCATCGTCGCCGCATCGCGCATCGGACTGCCCGAAGTCACCGTGAACGTGCTCAATGAATGGGTGAACGCCGACCGCGTGAAGTCGGATCACTTCCCGGCAGACAAGGGCTTCTTCTCCAAGGACACCCGCGATCTGATGACCACCGACCTCAACGTCTTCGAATCGGAAAACTGACCGCCACCGACATACGTCGCACCCTCACCGATCCGGCTTCATGCGTTGGCATCCGGTCACGCATACGTGAAGGTCATCGGGTCGTGGCCGGCGCGCGTCGGGCCGTCGAGCGCATCGATCTGCGCATGTTCTTCGGGCGTGAGTGCAAAGCCGAACAAATCGAGGTTCTCACGTTGGCGTTCGGCGTGCACCGATTTCGGAATGATGATCGTCCCATTTTCGATATGCCAGCGCAGAATGACCTGCGCGGGCGTCACGCCGTGCGCGGCGGCGATGCGCTCGACGACGCCGTTCGCAAGGTCGGCGCCGCGCGCCATCGGCGAATACGCCTCCACCGCGATACCGTGGGTGCGGCAGTACGCGACGACGTCACGTTGCTGCCATGTGGGGTGCAGTTCGATCTGGTTGACGGTCGGGTACTCCCCCGTTTTGTCGAACAGCCGGTCGAGATGCTCGGGCATGAAATTGCAGACGCCGAGCGTGCGCACACGGCCATCTTCGCGCAGTTCGCGCAGCGCCTTCCACGTCTCGCCGCTGCGCCAATCGAAGGGCGTGGGCCAGTGGATCATATACATGTCCACGTAGTCAAGCTGCAGCAGTTCAAGCGAGCGGTCGAAGGCGCGCATCGCGGAATCGTATCCCTGTTCGGAATCGCGTAGTTTCGTCGTCATCCACAACGACGCGCGTTGCTCGCCCGTGTTGTATCCGGTCGCGGCGAGCGCGCGCCCGACGCCTTCCTCATTGTTGTAGCCGGCGGCGCCGTCGATGTGACGGTAGCCGACTTCCAACGCCGATTCGACGACGGGTACGACACCTTCGTCGTCGATGCGCAGCACACCGAGACCGATCTGCGGAATCCGCGTACCGTCGTGCAGTGTGATGAGGGGGATGTCTGGATGCTGTTCGCTGTGGGTGCCCATGGCGCGCCTTTCTGTGGATGGTCCGTCGGTGGTTCGTTTTGTCGTTTCTCTATCTGCCGATGCTAGCACCGCATACGAAGCTCCCGTGTACGGGAAAAGGCGGTGCACCGACGCCCGTTGTGGACGTCGGCGCACCGCCGAGGGGAAGGAAGGAGAAGAAAGGAGTTCAGTTATTTGATTATCGATACCACTGATGATTGGTCAGTGGCGGTTCGCGAGTTCGTGGTACATGTCCTCGATCTCGAGTTCGCGCGCGAATGCGCGGGGCGTCGTCTCCGCGTCGATCGTCGCGAGTTCGACGCCTGCGATGCGCGCGAAGTCCTCCCACGCCTCACGTCCGACCGAGGTCGTCATGCACGTGTGGTGCGAGCCGCCCGCGCGCAGCCAGCATTCGGCGGAGACCTCGAGGCTCGGCTCGGGCTTCCACAGCGCACGCGCGCACGGCAGCTTGTCGAGCGAACCGAGCGGTTTGACGACGTCGACGACGTTCATCAGCATGCGGAATCGAGTACGAACGTCGGCAAGCGACACGACGACCGCATCCTGCTTCGGCGCCACGGTGAACACGAGGCGCACGGGGTCGGCCTTGCCGCCGATGCCGAGCGGGTGGATCTCCAGACGAGGCTTGGCGATCGTGCCGACCGACGGCGAGACTTCGAGCATGTGCGACCCCATGATCATCTCGTTGCCGGGCGTGAAGTTGTAGGAGTAGTCCTCCATGAGCGAGGCGCCGCCGTCGAGGCCGTAGCCCATCACCGCGCCGATGCGCACGAGCACCGCCGTCTTCCAGTCGCCTTCGGCCGAGAAGCCCCAGCCGTATTCGGACGGGAAGCGCTGCGGGCCGACGCCCGGCAGCTGTGGCAGCGCCCCGAGGTCTTCGAAGTTGTCGACGCCGGCCGTGCAGTTGTTGGCGCGCATCATGTTCACCATCGCGCACTCCTCGCGCGCGGCGATGAACAGCGAATCATAGTCCTTGTCCAGCAGCTCGGGCGCGATCTCGTACTTCGCCTTGTAGTCCTCGATGAGGTCCTTGACCTGATCCTCCTTGACCGCGTCATAGGCGGCGACAAGCTCGTTGACGGCCCAGGTGTTGATCGAGGCGCCGAACACGCGCTCGGCCTCGGTCTTGTCGCCTTCGGTCACGGCCACATTGCGCATGTTGTCGCCCCAACGCATCACGTTCATCGTGTTCGATGCCTGCCACCCGGCGCATGCGCGCGCCCACACGCCGATCTTGTCGGCGACCGCGGGGTCGGTGTAGTGGCCGACGACGATCTTGCGCGGGATGCCGAGGCGCGTGACGATGTACCCGTATTCACGGTCGCCGTGCGCAGCCTGGTTGAGGTTCATGAAGTCCATGTCGATCGTGTTCCACGGGATCTCGAAATGGTGCTGCGTATTGAGCTGCAGGAGCGGCTTCTTGAGCGCTTCGAGACCGCGGATCCACATCTTCGCCGGCGAGAACGTGTGCATCCATGTGATGACGCCGATGCAGTTGTCGTCAGCGGAGGCGTCGACCATGAAGCGGCGCACACCGTCCGATGATTTCAGCGTTGGCTTGAGCACGAGCTTGACGGGGATGCGGCCGCTCGCGTTGAGCGCGTCGACGATTTCGGTCGACTGCTGCGCGACCTGACGCAGCGCTTCCTCGCCGTACAGGTCCTGCGAGCCGACGCCGAACCAGATTTCCTTGCCTTCGAATGGGTTCTCCATTGCCATGGTGTTTCCTCACTTCACTGTGATGTTGGGTTGGTTGGTTGTTGTTGTGGATTGATTGGGGATTTCCGCAGCGCACTGTGCATGGTTGTGGATTGCGCTGTGGATATCCTCGGGGAATGGATATCCACAGGGAACGGTTCGCTCAGTGCTGTCCGTACACGTTCTGGTACCGGTCATTGAGCTTGTCGATGTCCGCCTGCGCGATCGGGATGATGTCGCCGATCTGCCGGGCCGCCCACATCGTATGTGCGACTTCCTCGGTCATCGCGGCTGCCTTGACGGCCGCCTCTGCATCCTTGCCGATGGTGAACGGCCCGTGATTCTGCATGAGCACCGCAGGCGACTTCGGGTACTTCCTGAGCGTTTCGACGACGCCTTCGCCGATTGCCTCGGATCCGATAAGACGGAACGGACCGACCGGCACATCGCCGCCGAATTCATCGCCCATCATCGTCAAGCCGCATGGGATGTTCTGCCCCGTCGCCGCCCAGGCGGTCGCGTACGTCGAGTGCGTGTGCACAACGCCGTACACGTCCGGCATATGCCGGTAGATGTACGCGTGCGACGCGGTATCCGACGACGGCGATTCCGCACCGTCGACGACGTTGCCATCGAGGTCGCACACGACCATCGAGCTTGGCGTCAGGTATTCGTACCGCAGTCCCGACGGTTTGATGACCATGAGGTCGGCCGTGCGCAGCCGTTGTGAGACGTTGCCCGCCGTCCACACGACGAGGTTCCACTTGATGAGCTGTTCGTGCAGGGCCGCGACCACTTCGCGTACCTGCTTGACTTCCGCTCGTACTTCGGGACCGTAATCCGCAAGCGTTGCCATAATTGTTCCTTTCGATGTTCGATTGCTGGATGTGCTATCTGGTGGTGTCATTTTTGGGGAAAAGGCCGAGACGATTACCGCGCGCCTATCGGCATATGGTCGACCGCATCCCGTTCAACCGGGAGCGCCTCGACGAACCGTGCGAAGAACCTGCGGAATCCGTCGACATCGACCGGATCCGGCTCCTCGGTCTCCGACTGCGCGTCGGCGAATACGATATCGTCAAGGTAATCGGCGAGCGGCATTCCGGCATGCTGCAAATAGTCAGCGAGCACGGCCATGCCCCACGCGCCCCCTTCAGATGCGGTCGTCATGACGCGGATAGGCGTATTGAACGCGGCCGCGAGGATGCGCTGCGCGACGACCGGCGTCGCGAAGATACCGCCGTGGCCAACGAGCGAATCGATCTGCACGCCCTCGTCCTGCGTCATGACGTTCATGCCGATCGTGACGGGCGAGAACGCGCCGAAGAGCTGTGCACGCATAAAGTTCGCAAGGTTGAAGCGCGCCTCCGGCTCGCGAACGAACAGCGGACGCCCCTCGGCGAGTCCAGCAAGGAACTCGCCGGTGCGGAACGGGTAAGCGAGCATCCCTCCGGCGTCTGGATCGGCGTTGTCGCTAATTGCGCAACGGAACAGTTCACCATACAGATCAGCCCCATCGATCGAGCAGCAGTTGATCTGCGCGAACTCACGGAACAGGCTGATCCATGCGTTGAGATCGGACGTGAAGTTGTTCGCATGGCTCATACCGGCGAGATCGCCCGCGGGCGTTGTCACGAGGTCGACTTCGGGCCGCAGCGCCGACAGCTTGTGTTCGAGTACGACGGTCGCAAAGATCGACGTGCCTGCGGATACGTTGCCGGTGCGGCGGCGCACCGCATTCGTCGCGACCATACCCGTTCCGGCGTCGCCCTCCGGCGGCGCGAGCACGACGCCCGGCTGCAGGGCGCCCGAGGGGTCGAGCAGTGCGGCGCCTTCGGCCGTGAGCACGCCAGCGGGTGCACCCGCGACAAGAGGTTCGGGCAACAGGTCCTCAAGCTTCCACGGTTGTGCGGCGACTTCGGGGAGCGCGTCGAACTGTTCAATGAACGCGCGTTCGTAGGTCTTCGTCTCCGGATCGATCGGGAACATGCCGGAGGCGTCGCCGACGCCGAGGACCTTGCGCCCTGTAAGCTTCCAATGCACGTAGCCAGCGAGCGTCGTGAAGTAGCACACCGACGACACATGGGGCTCGCCGTCGAGGACCGCCTGGTACAGGTGCGCGATCGACCAGCGCTCGGGGATGTTGTACTGGAACAGCTGTGAAAGGCGGTCATGTGCCTCGCTCGTGTTCGTGTTCTGCCATGTGCGGAACGGCACGAGCAGCTTACCGTCCTTGTCGAACGCAAGATAGCCATGCATCATCGCGGAGAAACCGATCTGGCCGATGCGCGTGAGCTTGAGCCCATAGTCCGCCTCGACGCGGTCGGCGACGTCGGCGTAGACGCTCTGCAGCCCGCGCCAGATCTTGTCGACGTCATACGTCCACAGACCGTCGACCATATGCGACTGCCATCCGTAGTCGCCGGTCTCGATGACGTTGCGCTCATCGTCTATGAGCACCGCCTTGATGCGCGTCGATCCGAACTCGATGCCGAGCGATGTGCGTCCATCGCGGATCTTCTCGGCGATTGCGTCCTTGCTATCCGTCATATGCTGCATGATGCTTGCTCCTTTACGATTCGATCCGTGCGCTCACTTGGCCCTGCCGGCCGCCTTGAGCTTCCAGTAGTCCTCGATCTCCTCGAGGCTCTTGCCCTTCGTCTCGGGAACGAGGACCGTCACGCCGAGGAAGCAGATGAAATCAAGCGCCGCAAAGAAGGCAAACATGCCCGCTCCGCCCCAATGGGCGAACATCATCGGCGTGAACTGGCCGATGCAGAAGTTGACGCCCCACAGGAACACGGTGCAGATGCCGGCGGCGCGGCCGCGCAGATAGGTCGGGAACAGCTCCGGGATCATGACCCAGGTCACCGGGCCCATCGAGTAGGCGAAGGCGGCGATGAATCCGCATGCGAATATGAGCATCCAGATGCCGTCCCAATGCATGCCGTAGGTGAGCGCCATGAGCACCGCGGAGACGCCCATCAGGAACGCGCCCGACTGCATGAGCGGCTTGCGCCCGAGTTTGTCGATGAGCGCCATGCCGACGAACGTGAACAGCAGCTCGACGGCGCCGACGACGGTCGATGCGATGAATTCGCCGTTGTTCTCGAAACCGATCGACGCGAACATCGTCGGACCGTAATAGGAGATCGTGTTCTGTCCGACCGCCTGATTGAAGATCGCGAGGAAGATGCCGACGAGCAGCGCGCGCAGCAGCGGTTGGCGGAACAGGTCACGGAACGTGGAGCCCTGCTCCTCTTCGAGCGATTTCTCGATCGAGGCGACCTGCGCCTTCGCGTCATCGGTGCCGCCGATGCGTTCGAGGATCGCGAAGCCCTCCTTCGTCTTGCCCTGCTGGAGCAGGAATCGTGGGCTCTCCGGAGACAGGAACAATGCGATGAAGAAGATCGCCGCGGGAATCGCGCCGATGCCGAGCATCCAACGCCAGCCGGTGTTCTCGCCCCACAGATGTGTGCCTGCGTTCGCGATGAAGAAGTTGATGAGGTTCGTCAGGAAGATGCCGATGATTGTGAGTAGCTGATACGCGGAGCTCAACGTGCCGCGGTACTTCGTCGGCGCGCATTCGGTGATGTAGGTGATCGCGAGCGCCGACGCCAGGCCGATGCCGACACCGCCGACGATACGGGTGATGATGAGGGACGTCGGATCGTAGGTGAACGCGGACACAAGCGCCGAGACGAAGAAGCAGGCCGCGCCGATGAGGAGCACCTTGCGGCGGCCGATCTTGTCCGCGAGGAAGCCCGAGACGCCGACGCCGAGCACGCCGCCGATCATGATCGATGAGATCACGAGGCCCTGCATCGCGGCAGATAGATTGTAATGCACGGCGAGGAATTCGATGGCGCCGGAGATGCTGACCGTGTCATATCCGTACAGCAGACCTGCCATACCTGCGCTCAACGCGAGGATGACGACGTATTTCATCGACCCTTCGCGTTTGGTTTCCCGTTCGATGGGGGCTGCGTTGCCCATGTTCGCTCCTTCGCTCAACTTGAACAATTGCGATCGCTGCCGTGTGTCTCTTCCGTGCGACGTGCGGACGATCGGATGGTTATGCTGACGATTGTTATGTTAACGCTCACATATTTGCGACACGCCGATGATCGAAAAAACTGTGCGCGCTAACAACCGTTGTGCCGCAACAGTTGCCAAAAAACAAGCCCCGGGAGTTGCTCCCGGGGCATCGTGTGCGGATTTGTCGTCAGCGGTGCGGTGCGGCGCGCACCGACTGCCGTACGATCAGGTCGGCGGACACCAAACCGACACCATGGCGTGAATTCGGATAGCCGGGCTCATCGCCATCGCCCATCAGGAACAACGCCTCCTTCATCGCCATCGCACCGAGATCGTCGAAATTCTGGCGCACCGTCGTCAGCGGCGGATACAGGTTGCTCATACCGGGAATATCGTCGAAACCGGTCACACTCATATCATCGGGCACACGGACACCATGCTCATGCAGCGCGCGGATGACACCGATCGCCATGACATCGTTCGAACACACGGCGCACGTCGGCAGCCGGCCACCATTCGAACCGATGTTGTCGAGGATATGGTTCATGCGGCGGTACGCGTCACCGGATTCCCAATCCCCACACTGCACCGTCACCGAATTCACCTTATGCTGCGCGCACAGCTTGTTCCATGCGACAAGACGCGTGCTCGCGTCGCGCCACTGCCCCGGACCGGCGAAGAACAGCACATTGCGGTGCCCGTATTTCACGATGAGCTGCATGACCGACGCCATGCCACCCCACTGGTCGACGCCGACGAGCGAGACACGGCGGCGGCCGCGCGCGCCAAGCATGCGCAGCCCCTCGCCGACGCTCACATTCCCATGTGTGGACGTGATGACGACGGACGGCTGCGTCACCTTCGCGCGGCAGGCGAACTCGAACATCGCATCGGTCGGCGTGAGGAAGATGAACGCGTCCACACCCTGCTGCATGAACATGCCACACAGGTCGTCGAACTCCCGCTGCGTGCATTCGGCCTCATGCACCATCGCGACGGACACGAACATCATATGGGCGCGCGCGGTCGCCTCGATCGATGAAAGCGCCGTCACCGGACCGTAGAACCGCTGGCCGCCGGCGATCATGCCGATCGTGCGCGTGCGGTTCGACGCGAGCGCACGCGCGGAGTTGCTGGGCCGGTACCCCAATGCGGCAATCGCACGTTCGACCTTCTCACGCGTGGCCGGCGCAACGTTCGGGGAATCGTTGATGACCCGCGAAACGGTCTGATGGCTCACACCCGCAAGTTTCGCAACCTCAAACATCGATGGGCGTTTCGCACTCTTGCGGTCGGCCATCGCCACCTCCTGCAATTGCGCGCACCGGAACGCGCGCTGTATTCAAAACTTCCATGATGTACCTTAACGCATAACCCCACGGCGGCCGCCGGAGTCCGCCCTCCGTCAACCAAATGCGGGGGTAAAGCTCCCCCGGGGCACCAATGCGGCCGAGATCAGCAGATGATGGCGGCAGGTGCGATTGCGCGCGATCGCGTCCTTGAGCGTCTCCAGCCCCGCGTACACCAGCTCGTGCTGGTCGATGTCGAAGGTGGTCAGCGGAGGCGCCGTATACTGCGCGATCGGCAGATTGTTCACGCTGATGACGGCGATATCGTCCGGCACCTTCACCCCTGCGCTCGCGAAGGCCTGCAGCACGCCGACGGCCATCGGGTCGGTCGCCACGATGATGGCGTCAGGACGGTCGCCTTCGGGGTGTTCCTCCAGCATGCGCTCGGCCAACGCCCGTCCGTTGTCCACGGTGACCGGCCCATGGGCGTAGACGAGATCGCGATTATCGAGCCCCAGCCGCTCGCTCCAATCGATGAACGCCATCGAGCGGATGTCCTCCTTGCGGGCGTGCAGCCCCATGATCAACCCGCGGCCGCCGATGAACCCGATGCGCCGACGCCCCGCATCGATGAAGGCGTCCAACGCGTCCAGCATGCATTGGCTCAGATCAGGTTGGACCGAATCGAACCAGGCCGGAGCCGGATTCGTGTCCATGAACACCCCGTACGGCAACGATTCATGCAGCCGCTCCAGATCCTCGGGCTCGATCAGTCCCGGACCGATTGCGAGGAATCCGTCATAATCATCGGCTCCGGCGACGAGCTGCGCCGCATCCTCGAAGTAGGTGAGCGTCATCCCCTGATCGCGCACCACCTGCTCCACCTCCTTGCGCAGCGCTTGGAAATACTCGTCTTCGAGTCCTTCCACCTGTGGATGCACGTCAAGCACGGCGATGGTGCGCATCGGCACATTGGCGAACCCCAGTTGGGCCGCCGCCCGCATGATGCGCCGTCGGGTCTCCGGCTTGATCTTGAACGAAGCATCCCCGTTCAGCACACGGGACACCGTGGCCTGCGACACTCCCGCCAATGCGGCGATCTCCTTACGCGTCGCCATCGTCACCTCACTCCGCTCGGCATCCCTGATTAGTAAACTACTTTACCAATCATAGCGCCTCGGCATGGATGACCGGTGGCGGCTGCGGCCCATGCGTCGCACCCGCCACCGGTCATCGATGCCGGCGCCACAGCGCCGATCAGCGGCGGATCACGATTGCGCCGTTGGGTCGCAGCACCGCCGTGGCGCCGTTCGATTCCGCACGGTACATGACCGCCGCCTCGCCGCGCGGCACATCGACGGTGACCGACTCACGCCGACGGTTGAACACGAATTCGTATGCCCTGCCGTCCGCCTGCGCGCGCGTCACACGCAGCACGTCGCCGTCCGCCGCAGCGGCGTCCGGGAACAAGTCCATCGCGGCGAATAGCTGCGGCAGGCTTGCCGCGATGCCGTCCTTGCCGAACCGTCCGCCCACATAGCCCGTCATGCCGTCGCCATACGGATGGACGGTGATGGCGGGGCGCCCGTCCATGCCGGTCACGGCATCGGCCTCGAAGGTCGCAAGCACCTGCGTGTCGGGGGCGACCGACGTGATGACATCGGCGAGGTCATGCACGACGGCGCCATTGCTGACATCCAGATGGTCAAGTGCACCGGCGAACCGATCGCCCAACGGGCAGTGCTCCTCGACGCGCACGCCGGCTACATCGCCGATGAGTCCGGGCCATCCTCCCAGTAGCAGACGATCATGCTCGTCTGCGATCGCACTGTAATAGGTCACGATCGCCTCGCCGCCCCGCGCCACGAAGTCGCGCAGACGCGAGGCGGTTTCATCGCCGAACAGATAGACGCACGGGATGACGACCACCTCATGCGTGTCCCAATCGCCATGCACCGGCGTCACGTCGGCGCGGATGCCGTATTCCGCGAACGCGCCGAACCAGTCCAAAGGCTCGCTCCACCCCTGCACCGCTTGGTTCGGCACCGTCGTGTGCTCAGCAGCCCATACCGATTCGACGTCGTAGACGATGGCGACCGGCGAATCGGTCACCTTCGATCCGACGACGTCCGCCAGATCGTGCAGATAGGAGCCCAGCTCGCACACATCGCGGTAGATCCGCGAATCCTCGCCTGCGACCGGCAGCATCGCCGAATGGAATTTCTCGGCCCCGGCGCGCGATTGCCGCCACTGGAAGTAGCAGATAGCGTCCGCGCCCATCGCCAGATGGAGCAGCGAATCGCGCACCAGCTGTCCTGGCTCCTTGCGCGGGTTGAGCCCGCGCCAATTGACGGCGGACGTGGACTGCTCCATCAGGAACCACGGTTCCTTGCGTGAGATGCCGTCCACATGCGACGACGAATACGCCATCTCGTCGAGATGCCATGAGCCCGGCGTGAAGTAATGGTCGTTCGAGACGAAATCGACTTCGCGGCCCCAATCGTCATAGTCCATCGTGCTCTGCGACGAGTTGACCATGAAGTTCGTCGTGATCGGGATGTCCGGCGTGATCGAAGCCAGCACGTCGCGTTCGGCGCAGAAGAACTCCTTGAGCGCGTCCGAGCTGAAGCGCTTGTAGTCGAGCAGACGCCCCGGATTCGTGAAGTTGCCGTCGCCGATGTAGCGCGGCGGCAGGATCTCGTCGAACCCGTTGAGGCGCTGCGACCAGAAGTTCGTGCCCCATGCCTCGTTGACGGCGTCGATCGTGCCGTACTTCGCGCGGCACCAATCCTGGAACGCGCGCATCGCGTCGTCCGAATAGTCGAAGCGGTTATGGCAGCCGTACTCGTTGCTCACATGCCAGGAGACGATGGCGGGGTTGTCGCGGTAATGGTCGGCCATTCGCCGGCACAGACGCCGCGCATACTCGCGGAACACCGGGCTCGTCGGACGCCAGTGCTGGCGGGCGCCGGGCCAGACGACGTCGCCGCGCTCGTCGCGAGGCAGCACTTCAGGATGCTTGGCGGTCAGCCACATCGGCGGCGAGGCCGTGCCCGATGCCAAATCGACGGCGATGCCGGCCGCATAGAGCTTCGCGATGATGCGATCGAGCCAGTCGAAGGTGAAGACGCCGTCCTCGGGCTCGATATTGGCCCACGAGAAGATCGCCAGCGAGACGATGTTGACGCCGGCCTGCGTCATCAGGCGCACGTCCTCGTCCCAGTATTCCTCCGGCCACTGGTCGGGGTTGTAGTCTGCGCCGTACCAGATCCGCGAGTCGTTGCCGGGCAGCGGCTGCGGCCAACGGTGGACGCGGCGCGGCCGGGCGGCGATCGTGCTTTCACATGCGGTCATGATGGTTCCTTTCCGGGTTGGTGTCGGATGTGTGTGGTGTTGGATGTCGGATGTCAGGCGTTGACGTCGCCGCTCTCGGCGAGCTCGGCCTCGAGCTGCTCGACGATCTCCTCATGCTTCTTCTCGTCGATGCGGACGGTGAGCAGGAAGACGAGCAGGCTGAGCACGATGCCGGCGGACGGGATGATGTACGCCCAGGTCGTGAAGGTATGGATGTTCGAGGAGGTCATATCCGAGGCGGACACGGTGCCGACCATGCCGGCGGCGACGGCCACGAAGCCGACGATGCCGTTGGAGCATGCGCCCGCGATCTTATCGAGCATCGGACGCACGCTCAAGGTGACCGCCTCGTTGCGGCGGCCGGTCTTGAGCTGGCCGTATTCGATGGAATCGGTCATCGTCAGGATCGCGGTCATCTGGATGGTCTGCTGCGGCAGATAGAACAGGCACAGCGCGACGAGCACGACCGCAAGGTTACGAGGCGCCATGATGAACATCGCATACGCGGCGATCATCAGCGCCATGCCGGCGGCATACAGCCAGCGGCGGGGAATGCGCCGGTTCAGGACCGGGTACAGCGGCGTCGTGACGAGACCGGTGACAACCGGGATGACGCCGGCGATCGCGAAGCGCTCGGGGGTGCCGAGCACATAGGTGAACTGGTAGAACAGCACGCCGGTCGTGGCGACGTTGGCGACGGCGTACAGCAGGTAGCTCAGCGCGGTCCACAGCAGCTGGTCGTTGCGCCCGATGGCCTTGAACGCGTCCAGCGGACCGCAATGCTCCTCCTTCGTACGCAGGTTGCTCGAGCTTTCGCGGGTGCCGAACGCGACGGACCAGGCGGTGAGCAGCCCGAGCACGGCGATGATGACGGCGAAGGTCGTCCATCCGGACTGCCCCTGCGCGTACTCGCCGGTGAAGCGGTAGGTGAAGTAGCTGACGATCGGAATGACGATGACGGTGACGCCGTTGTAGCCAATCGAGCCGGTCAGCGAGCCGAGCGACGTGTACACCGCGCGCTCATGCGAGTCGCTGGACAGCGCCGGGATCATGCCCCAATAGGAGATGTCACGCGCCGAATAGAAGATGTCGAGCGCGACGAAGGTGATGATGAACAGCGTGATGAACCATGTGGTGTTCACGTTGACGAGTCCGAACAGACCACTGAAGATGACGACGAGCAGCACGGACGGCACGATGCCGCCGATGAACTGCCATACACGGAAACGGCCCCACTTCGTGCGCGTGTTGTCGATGATGTTGCCGATGATCGGGTCGAGGAAGATCTCCGCGATGCGGATGACGACGACCAACGACGTGATCAGCGCGATCATGCGGGCCGCGACGCCCTTGTCCACGCGCACGAACAGCGCGGTCGTGACGTAGGTCATGAAGAAGGTGCTCATCGCGTTGTAGAACGCGGACTGGCCGAGGTTGCCGAAGGCGAAGCAGATCTTCTGACGCCGCGCGCGCCGGCGCTGCGCCTGCTCCTGCGGACCGGTTCCGATTGCGCTCTGCATGGCATGCTCCTTGATGGACGTTGATGACATTACCGGCGGCTGCGGTGCCGTCTCGCTGGATGTACTCGTCATGTCGTTCTCTCCATTGCGATATCGACGTTATGTCTGGCGTGAACCATAACGTCATTCCTGATGTCATGCCCGACGCCGTGCTCTGCGGTTGTCGCGATCGGTACTGCGCTGCACCGGTCATGTCACGCACTCTACCATTTACCGACTTTACTAAACAAATTTAGGAGTGTCGGAAAATCATTACCTTGATGACGCAAAACCGTAACCACCCGGCTTTGCGGGGCACGAGCCACGCCGCCCAAGGAAGCCCCGCGTCCGGCCGCTCGTCGACGCCCGCATCGCAACGCCTTGAGCCACGCCCATACGGCGGCGTGCAGGCGCCGATTGCGCACGGTGAACAATCCGCTGATGACAAAGACCCTATGATTTACCGTAACGCACGAACCGCGACGACCAGAGGAGACACGATGACCGAGCACACCGAAGAGACGACCGCGAACAGCACATGGAGCCGCATGCTCGCCGGCAACCGGCGCTTCGCGGAAGGCAACGCCACGCATCCGTGGCAGGACAAGCAGACGCGCGAATCGCTCATCGACGCGCAGAATCCGGACGCGGCGGTGCTCAGCTGCTCGGATTCGCGCGTGCCGCCGGAGATCATCTTCGACGCCGGCCTGGGCGACATGTTCACGGTGCGCACGGCCGGGCAGATCATCGACGACGCCGTGTTGCAATCGCTCGAATACGCGGTCGACGCAATGCATGTGAGCCTGCTCGTCGTGCTCGGCCACCAGCATTGCGCGGCCGTCGAGCAGGGCGTCAAGGAGCTCGACGCGCTCGTGAAGAAGCTGTCCAAGGAGGACGAACACGAATCGCCGACCGTGCGCGAACAGCTGATGGAGGACCTCGACGAGGTCATCCTCGCATCCGATTCGCAGTTCCTTAAGAACGCGGGCCTGTCCGTCTGGCAGGCGCGGATGGCCGGCCTCGACTCGAGCGAGGATTATGAGCAGGTGAACATCGCACGCACGATCGAACATCTGGTGACGCATTCGGAGATTATCCGCGATGCACTCGCCCATGAGCGGCTGATGATCGTGGGCGCCCGCTACCGCCTGGATTCCGGTCTGGTGGAGGTGCTCAGCTTCTGAGCGCCGAGAGCAGCCGTCAATCGGCCCTATCTGCGATTTTGGGGTGGGTCATCTCGGAGACGATGCCCCTAAACGTGCCGTTCTTATCGCTTTTGTTCGCATATGGTGGGTTTAGAGGCAGTTGGAGAAGGGGTCTCATGGATGACGCACCCCAAAATCGCAAATAGGGTCCGGACTGATGCTCACAGCCAGCGTTTCCAAGCAGCTTCCGGAGCACGGCGGCCATCGGCGAGCTGTTCCACGGCCAATGGAGCACGCACACGGACCTTCCGCCCCAATCGGATGCCGATATGCTGTGCGACGCGCATCGCCAACGCATGCCGATCACCTTCGGTACGCATATCGGAGGCGGTGACCTGGATGACATCCCAGCCTAGTTCGTCAAGGATCCGGCGGCGTTCCACATCTGCCTCCCACTGATCGGCATGAAACCGGCCATCGTATTCGACGGCGATCTTCAGTTCCGGATATGCCATATCCAGATACAGCATCCGTCCGGTAATCGGATGCACCACAGGATGGTTCACATTCGGAACACCAAGGCCGTATTGATCGAGCGTGACGCGCACGCGGCTCTCCATCGAGGAATCCGTATTCTCGCGAATCAGCTTCAGAGCTTTGCAGCATGCCCGGAATCCCTTGACCTTGGTCCTTTTGCATCGTTCCCGCAATTGGTCAAGATACTGCTCGAATCCAGCGATCGATGTACGTTTGAGCGCGGCATCGCGCCGCATCATGCTGTCACCTAGCACCACCAATTCCAACATGCTCAGCACCGGTGCCATCATCACCCACGTGCATTCGGCCGTCGTACAACACACCGCGTCCGCCACCACCTGTGTTTGGATCAATCCGCTCCATTGCACATCATGGATACCGGCAAGCGCATGATGCGCATTCTGACCTGCGACCACCCGTTCCGGGCGCATATCCCCATCACTTCCCGAACAACGCATCAAACGGGGCAACTCGACTTCCAACAACCCCAACGCCGTCATCCGGCAGAAAACCGGAGGAAACCGGAGCTTCGACTGCGCCTCAACGCATCTGCGCAACATTGCGTCGCGCACCTCACGCAACTGCTTGGCTTGCTTCGATTCGGTCATACCGGCAACCCAAGCATGCCATTCGGCCCAATGCCACCAATGGCGGTAAATCTGTGGAAATGTGGATAACTGAACCATTTCCCACAGTGTTCCACAACCGTTTTACGACCGCTTCGGTTCTCGCCGTCACTCCTTCAAGGCCGGTCATCGTAACACTTCGAGGCGCTCGGCCGTATCTGCGATTTTGGGGTGGATCCTCCGTGTGACATCTCCCCAAACACCCGCTAAACCCACCATATGCGAACAAAAGCGATAAGGATGACACATCTAAGGGCCCGGTCTCTCGGATGACCCACCCCAAAATCGCAGATAGGCTTTCGCCACCCGATTGCCTTGCCAATGACCTACGCTTGAGTCATGTCTTTAGGTTTGAACATTCTGCTCATCTTCGTATTCCTCTTGCTTGGCTCGGTGTTCGCCGGCACCGAGCTCGCGCTTGTCTCACTGCGCGGCTCCCAAATCGACCAAATGGAACAGGAAGACGCGCGCGGCGCCCGCGTCGCGAAAATCGCCCGCGACCCGAATACCTTCCTTTCCACCGTGCAGATTGGCGTCACGCTCTCCGGTTTCCTTTCCGCATCATTCGGCGAATCCTCGATCTCGCCGTTCATCGTGCCGGTCGTGGAAGGCTGGGGCGTGCCCAGCAACGTGGCCGCACCGCTGACCACCATCGTGCTCACGCTGATCATCTCGTACTGCTCGATTGTGATCTCCGAAATGGTGCCGAAGCGCATCGCCATGCAGCGCAACGAACAGATCGCCCGCGCCGTGGTGCCGGCGATTTCCGCGTTCGCCAAGATTTGCAAGCCGATCATCTGGCTCATCGGCAAGAACACCAACGGCATTGTGCGCCTGCTGGGCTTCGACCCGAACGAGACTGAGTCGGAGGTTTCCGACGAAGAGCTCCGCGTGCTCGTCAGCTCGAACTCGAACCTCTCCAACGACGAACGCACCATCCTCGACGACGTGTTCGACGCCTCCGAGACGATTGTGGCCGAGGTCATGCGCCCGCGCGCCGATGTCGCGTTCCTGAACGCGGACATGCCGCTGCGCGAGGCCGCCGCGTTCGTGCGCGACATGCCCTATTCGCGCTACCCCGTCTCCGGCAAGGATTTCGACGACATCCTCGGTTTCGTGCACGTGCGCGACCTGCTCGATGTGCAGAACCCGGACGGCATGACCGTGGCCGACGTGGTGCGCGACGGTATCTCGCTGCCGGGCACATCCAAGCTGCTGCCAAGTCTGGCGCTACTGCGCAAACGCGGTATCCATCTGGCCACGGTCATCGACGAATACGGTGGCACCGACGGCATTGTGACGCTCGAAGACATGACCGAGGAGCTTGTGGGCGATATCCGCGACGAATACGACCTGCCCGAAGAGAGGCCAAAGGGCGCCGAACCAGCCAATGTGTTCGTCAATGGCGCCGCGAGCGTGGACGGCGGCATGACGATCGAGGACTTCGACGACCTGACCGGTATCGAACTGCCCGACGGCCCCTACGAGACAGTGGCCGGCTACTTCCTGGCCCACACCGGCAAGATGGGTGAGGTCGGCGACTCCTACACCTCGGACGACGGCTACACGATGACCGTGACCAAGGTGGACGGCCGCCGCATCGAGACGATCGAGGTGCGCAAGCAGTCCCCGAATCCGGATCCTGCGCAAACCACCACCAAGGCCGGAGACTGACACACCGTTAGGCTGACAGCTCACGGTCAGGAAAATCCCCGCCGCCGCACGTAAGCTCGAAAACAAGACATATGTCAGCCACTACGAAAGGACACGCATATGGCACTCTCATTCATCATCCCGGGGCTCGACGAGGCGACTTCGGAAAAGGTCATCGGCATTCTGCAGGAGCGTCTGAGCCAGGAGCAGGAGGCCGCGCTCGTGCTCAAGCACGCGCATTGGAACGTGGCGGGCCCGAACTTCATCGCCGTGCACGAGATGCTCGACCCGCAGGTCGACGAAGTGCTCGC
>ERZ1643246.782-NODE-782-length-38766-cov-9.738808_pt1 | contig 38766 bp, 30 predicted proteins | sample MGYA00579265_ERZ1643246 | MGnify/ENA primary metagenome ERZ1643246 (study PRJEB29033, sample SAMEA4952261) | chicken gut metagenome | biome: Broiler Chicken; feature: Gastrointestinal Tract; material: Caecum | place: Ireland | collected 2018 | study: Broiler...
GCTTTCTGAAGCATTTCTGTTGCTGATACTAACATTTTTCTTCTCCTCCAATTCTCCCTCCCCGCTGCAGCCGGTAAAATACGGCGCAGCCGGGATTTGTCTGGTTTTATAAATCCTTTTTTATTATAGCGTAACAGAGTGAAAAATACAATCTAATTTTCTATACGGCTTATCTCAGCGCAAGTCTGAAAGCGAATTTCACGATCCAGACTGCAGCCTTAATAGACCATCTCATATAGAAGCTCAGTATCTTGCCGATCAGAATATACTTCTTTTCTTTCTTCTCACGTTTGCCGGTCAGATAGTATTTAGATATCTGCCAGTACGGACGTTTGCTGACCTGATACAGCTGATATGTACAATAGCAGAGCAGAGCACCCAGAGCAATCGGCAGAAGAGCTACAACAAAAGATTCCCTTACAACTGCAATTGATATAACTCCCATCGCGAGATACAGGAAGGCAGCGAACGCGGACCATCCGATGTTCTCTTTATTATCCTCATTAAACTCTATCTCCCCAAAGGCCCGTATATTATTCAGAGCCTCACGTGTAATATCGTCCTCATAAATACTGATCGCTTTCTCCGCAATCTCTACACACTTATTGTAGCTTTCCTCACTGATAAGCAGATATACGCCTGTATCCGGATCCTGAACATGGAATTTCATTGTATAACTTACCAGATCATGGGCGCACGCTCTTCTGAACTCACTATCCTGCGGATGACGATTCAGATATCCGTCAATGTCTTTATATGCCAGATCCTCTTTGTCAAACATCAGATACAGATAAATCTGCTCAATGTTCGCCCACTTATTGTCATCCTCCACTTCAAACATCCGGTTGATCATCTTCTGGGCCATATCAAAATCATTTTTGCTTACATTATAAAGACGAGCCCCCGTACTGAGGATATCTATACTGGACGGATACATCTCAAGTCCGTCATCAATGCTCTTAAACGCATTTGACTGTTCGCCTATGAAGCTGCAGCTTCGAGCCTTATAGCTGAACAGTTTTTCGTCATACATCTTGCGGTTCAGTGCATCATCGCACGCTTTCACGACTGCCTGGTAGTTTCCTTTTACAAACATTGCCTCAATCTCTTCTATCAGGCCTTCCGCTCTCTTCTGTGCTTCCATATCGATCTGGCCGGTTCTGTATGCCTCATCCAGGAGCTGATCGTATTCTCTTTTCTTTTCTTCTGTCTTAAACCTCTTTATTGCCTCAGAGGCCTCGTTGAACATTTTCTGGACTTTCTTAAAAGTCTCTTCGTCTCCCGCCGGCAGAGCGGCCATATGCGCTCGCGCATCTGCCTGTTCCTTTCGTATCGCCTTAACGATATCCTTTGCTTTCCAGGCTCTGTCAATGCCATAGAGCCTGTAGTAATCCATGATCGGCTGTGCAACTGCTGCACTCATCTCTCGTGTCCTCCTATTCTCCTATGTCTAATTTATTTCCGCTTAATTTACTTACCCGTATTGCTGCTGTCCTCACCTCCTCTTCTGACATATTATGTCTGCTTCTGTCGATCGTAACCTCTCCCAGATCGAGGTTCTCATCAAGGTCAACAGCCCGGACATGGATCACGCCGCTTCTGTCACAGCTGACGATGCAGCGGATCGGCACCAGCTCGGCTCTCGGGCGTATCTCCATATCCGCCTCTCCGATGATTGTCGTGTATTCCACTTCTTCATATTCGCCCTGCGTCACGGTAAGACGCAGCGCCGACTGATACGGTTCGACCGTACTGTATCCGTCCTGGACCACCTCTGCAGGAATCGGTGTATTCTTCGGCATTATAACCGAATTGATATCCTTTCCCCTCTCGGCATCATATACAATAACCCCGATTCCATGGCTGATTATATCCTGGAATGTATATTTCTTTTCCAGTTCAGGCACACTCTGTGCATCTACTTTCTTCTGTTCGCTCTTCTTCTCTTTTGGATCAGGAGCGGAGACCTCTGACTTAAAAGTCCCCTCGGCCATCTGATGCACAACATCAACTGCATGGTAAGCCGCTCCGATCGCAACCGCCTCGTCCGGATGAACTTCCGAAGACGGGGTAATTTCCGTCTCCTCCTCAATCATTTTTCTGACAGCCGGAATCCTTGTAGATCCTCCTACCAGCAGAATCTTATCAAGATCAGGATAATCAAGATCCGCATCGGCAAGCGCCTTATACATAGTTGTAATAGTCAGATCAAGGATGTCTGCTATGAGATCCTCAAAAGTTTCTCTGTCTATTGTCACAGAGAACTCCTCGCCCTGCACATAAAGGTAAATATCAGTCGAATCCGCCGAAGAGAGTTCCTTTTTAGCATTTTCCGCCTGTATCATCAGATCCTGCTGGGCGCGGATATCCTTATCGATATCAATGCCTTCCTCTTTCGCCTTTTCCTTCACATAATTCACCAGCGCCATATCAATATCATATCCGCCAAGCTGATAATCACCGTTAGTCGAAATAACTTTAATGTGACTCTGGTCAATGTCCAGAATACTTACATCAAAAGTTCCTCCTCCGAAATCATATACCATTACTTTCTGCTTTTTTTCAACATTTTTGCTGATTCCAAAAGCAATCGCGGCGGCCGTCGGCTCACTTATCGTATCAAGCACATTAATTCCCGCGGCTTTTGCAGCGTCTTTTGTGGCCTGTATCTGAGGATCTCCGAAATATGCCGGAACAGTAATAACCGCTCCATCCACAGTATCTCCGAGATACTCCTCCGCATCATTCTTCAATTTTGCCAGAATGAGAGCGGATATCTCTTCCGGACGGTAAGTCTCTCCGTTTTTCGTTGTAAAAGTATATGTTTTTTCTCCCATATGCCTTTTTACAAACGCCTCATAATTGTGGGGTTCCATAATACTTTTTCTTTTTGCCACACTGCCGATCACAGGCTTGTCTTTTCCGAACAGCACAACAGACGGTGTCGTATTTTCTCCCTGTTTGTTCGGAATAATCACCGGATTGCCCTTTTCATCAATATAGGACACCACTGAGAATGTTGTTCCCAGATCAATTCCCACATATTTTCCCATTGTACATCTCCTCCTTTTTTCCAGCGCTTATATATTCAGTCTCCAAGCAGTCTCTTCCAAAATGAATTTTTCTTCTTTTCTTTTTTATTCCAGCTACGCTCATCAAGCACAGTCACCCGGATTTCCTCGCGGATCGTTTTCCTGTGATTCTCCAATACAACGGTAGTCTCTCCAACTCCCGCCCCTCTGAGCGTATTGCCGACCACATTTACGATCCTCATATCCCGGCTGCTGATCTCAACCTCGTTGTCTATACAATCGGCCGGCTCGATTCTGTATAGAATCTCTGCAGACGTTCCGTACATCATACATATCTCTTTTGTCTCTGCTTCAATGCCTGTCATATATGGTTTCACGGTACACCGGCATCTGGCGCTGACCCGTTCCGCAATACAGTAAAGAGTACATTCGCCGGCCTTTACAGCGGTCACTCTGCCGTCTCCAGATACGACTGCGACCTCACTGTCATCGGATTCCCATTCTATGGTATTAACATTGTCGGCATCTCCGGGATAATAGGTGTATTCCATCTGCCACGTATCGCCCTCGCCCAGAACAATCGCATCATCATCCAGATAAATGTTTGTAATCCTGTTACGGACTATTACATTAAATTCTTCTGACGCGCAGGGATTATTCTCACCATCTCTGAATATGAGAAGCGTGGCTCTTCCTTCTTTCAGTCCGTCAACCTGAAAACCGTTGCAGGAGATAACCCCCGGAACGCTGTAATCGAAATGAAGTTTATTCACATCAACCGAATAACCGGGCACGTCCGACCGAAACGAGATCCGGCAGCTCCTTCCAAGCTCCACTGTCCGGGATACAGGTTCCGGGATAACAGCAGGGTAAATACTCATCAGTGCCTCCAGCCTGCCCGCGCAGCGGCTTCGAACTGTTTCGGGCAGATTTCCGAAAGCCGAACGGAATGCCTCAAGCAGAGGTCCCAGCATGAAGCAGGAAAACACGATATCAAAGAACTCCGATTCCGACGCCCTGTAATAAAAAACATCTTCATCTTTGCCAAGGAATACGGACTCTTCTCCTATATGTATCGAATATCCCTTACGGAATCCCAGCTGTTTTGCCAGTTCTTTTTCATCCTCGTCTTTGGTGACCAGAAAACAGATATCGGCATCAGACATATCTGCACGATATTCCCGTGCAGGGCAGACAGTCACCTCTGTCTCGCAATATGAGTTGCGTATCTGCAGATCACAAATTTCGTCTGTCAGATTATCCAAACCGGAGGATACGGCAAAGACCGCTCTGATTTTCTCTGTCGGAATGCCTGTACAGTTTTGTTCTCTGATGATTCGGTTCAATTCTGACATCCTCGTCGTCAGCGTTTCGCCCCGAACCAATCCGGATGAAGTGAATCGCTCACAGTACGGATCATCCGCCGCCAGTTTCTGCATAACAATAATTTCTTCATCCCTTGACCGGTAATGCAGTGTGTATTTTGCGAAATTACACTCCTGATGAATCGCCTCAAATATCTTGTCACACCAATCTTCAAACGGTTTGTCCATGTATTTTTTCAGGCCGCTGTACGGAGATACAGGCGCACCGTCCATAAGGATCTGCAGGCTCTGGCTGTAGGGATTATTTGTCATCTCAATTAATATTGCCATCGGTCTTTACATCCTCCTACAGTTCCATGCCATCGTCTTTGCTCTTCGTATCTTCTTTGTAGCGATCCCATCCATGAGTATTCGGCTCCAATGTCCGCTCACGCTGATAATCTTCATTATCACCGTCGGTTTCTTCTTTCTTCTCCAGTTTCTTCTTTTCTCTTGCCTCCTGATCCTTTTTGTAAGCATCTGATTTCTGGTATGCCTCGGTTTTGTCTCTCAATTCCTGGAGATATGCCTCAAATTTAGAATCTCTCTGGGTCGGGGTACGGACATCGCTTTTATTTTCAGTCTTCTCTGTCTTCTCCTCTGTCTTCCCCTCTGTCTTTCTAATTTTATCCATAATTTTTTTAAACGGACTCTGTTTTTCAGTTTTCTGCTCTGGGTCATTTTCTGTCTTTTTATCCGGGTTCTCTTTCTCTACATCTGTCTTCTCTACATCAGATTTTTTATCGTCCTCCTCCAGACGTTCAACTTTCACCTTGGACTTTTCCTTCTCACTGAGAGTTTCCGGAGTTTTCAGGATCTGACTTTTTACTTCTTTTTCCTCTTTTCCGCCGTCGTCTTTATCTTCTTCGATCTCTTTCTTTTTATCCGGATTAAAAAAATCTTTAATCTTCGACGTCAGTTTTTTATCTTCTTTTGAGTCGACTCTTTCTTCGGTCGACTTTTCCGGTCTCTCTGCATTAGATTCCGTCCTCTCTCCTCTTTCAAAGTTACGAAACGACATACTTTTTCTCCTTTCTCAGACTTTCCTCTTATTCTGAAATTCCCTGACTCCGCATCAAGCGTCTTCTCCGAATTCCACCAGCAGCATATAAAGCAGGCTGAAAATATTATCCAGATTTTCACCCTTATCTCCCTTTACCGCCAGCATATACATAAGAGCGCATCGTTTCTCTTCATCCTCCACGGAAATATACCTGTCCAGCGCCTTTTCCATCCTGCGTTTCCAGTCACCGGCACTCTGCATAATCTGTGCATGGAACTCTTCTTCGTCAGCCTCATCCATATCGTCCAGCTTAATTCCGAGTTCTCTCGGCGAACAGATTCCCGTTGTCGGAACAATATCAAACAGAGCGCTGCATCCGATAATCTCGAGGAACAGATTGCCGAGCATTTCCGGAGTAAGTTTAAGCGACTGTTCTCTGTATTTCCGGTACATTAATGTGATTTCAGAGAGTTCATCACGCCTGTCCTGAGGCAGTTCGGAAGAGCGGATAACATCACTGAGCTCCCTGACCATATATTTTTCATTTCTGATCTGCTGTACGAGCACCTTCACCAGACGGCTCCTTGTAAACGAATATACCCCGCGGTTCTCGTACTGCAGTTCTTTCTCATATTTATGCGGATCCCACAGGCCGACTTTCATCAGCACAGGCGTCATCCAGCCTTTCTGCATAACCGCAGCGACCCCAACATTCAGACGGGACAGTTCCATACTCTGCTTCTTCTCCAGAGCAAGAGCACTCCCCAGTTCTTTGCACGCTTCCTCTGACGGCGTATTCATAATAATCTTAGTCGCCGTGTTTTCTACCACAGAACTGTCTACAGCCAGAGGCGACTGGTCAATGATCAGGAATCCCTCGCCGTATGTACGCATCTCCTTAATAGAGTTACTGATCATTTCAACTGACTTGCCCACCATATTGGAGCCTTCCTGATTCTGATCCTTGCTCGTCCGTTTCAGAATATTATGCGCCTCTTCCAGAACTGTCACGTGCTGCAGGCTGCTGTCATGACTGGAAGTGACTCCCCGCTTTCTCTGTGCTTTTCTGTATTCATTCAGCTTCATAATAAGCACGCCCATAATCAGCGCAATGGTTTCTTCTGATCCGGCTTCACTGAGATCGATGATTGTATTCTGATCAAACAGGACTTCATCGCTTATGCCTTCGCTTTTCCTGAACACCATCCCGTTGATTCCTGTCGTCATTCCCTGTACACGGGTGAGCAGCGCGCCCTTATAGTCTCCCTGCGAATCCGCAGAATAGTCGGAATTATTAATAATATCCGGCAGTACTTCCAGTACATCGTCAAAAATCGGATATTTTCTGTCACTGATTCCCTCAATCCACATAGAATTCTGAATATCCCAGCCGCACCGCTGGTAAGCTTTTACAACAGACTCTTTCAAAATAGCCGGCATCGCAGCATACAGCGGCCACGATGCATTGAAAATCTGCAAGAGCTGTTCAATATGCGACAGAATATGAATATTATCCGGAAACTGGAACGGATTGATACGAAGGAATCTGTATGTATTCATATCCATCGTGAAAATATTAATTCCTTTCATTCCGCCGAATACCTGTTTGTACTCGCCCTTCGCAGGTTCTACCGCCAGCATTTTGATTCCGTTGTTCAGAAGCCGGTCGATCAGATTATAAGTCGCATATGATTTTCCCGAACCTGACGATCCGGTAATAAAACAGTGGGATGAGAACAGCTCCAGATCCATTTTTACCGGGCTCTGCGTCTCTTCAATCCCCATATGATATATATTTCCGAAGGAAATCGTCTTCTTCGGGATCTTATTCTCATATACTACATCCCTTCCGAATTCCGCCATCTCCTGTACTGCAAGACCCGACACCGACTTCCTCGGGAACCCCATCAGAAGCGAAAGTTCCTTGCCGCTTACCATGCTTACCGGAGATACGAGCTGTGTCTGATACTCATCCAATATGCGAAGCTCGGCTTTCGGATGTACCAGATGCTTTACGTGCTCGAATATTCCTTTGATCCTGCCGCGCATCATCTCATTGGAGCCGTCCCAGATATTGACGTGCGCCGCTTCAACAGCTGATTTCTCACCGGTCATAATTGCTTTATATGCGGTCGTCGCCTCTACAGCCTCCGCCACATTATCAGCAAAGAAGTAAGCACAGTTTTCCCACAGGCCATAGGACTCCCACTGCCTGATCCTCTCGATCTGCTCCTCCACATTTTTCATCAGATCCGAGACAGATTTATTTTCAAAATTAATAGTCTTATTATTCGATTTACCTGTTGTTTCAGTCGTCCCCTCATTTACACTCTTTCCCGCGCTTGAGCCAACGCTCTTGGAAACAGAATTGCTGAAAGATACTCCTGATGTATACGATGACGAGGTACTGCTGGATGTACTGCTGCTGGATCCCCAGTTCGCGCTGAATCCGTCCCCTGAAACACCGCCTCCTGAACTGGAACCGCTGGTATAACTGGTGGAACTCGAATTCGTCTGGCTGGAATTCCTGCTGTTGGTATTGCTGACACTCTCATTCACCGAGTCCGTAAACGATCTTGATACGCCTTCATTGACAGCTGTACTGCTGTTCTCGCCATAGGCATACGACAGCTTTGCATGGGGTGACAACGAACTGAAGAGCTGCTCATACCCGTGCTTCCTGTTTATAATGGCAGAGTGATCTAACGGAACCGATAAGAGCACAGCCATATACTTCTTATGCTGCATCGTATTGATGAACTTTTCCATTCCCTGAACGAATTTGTCTTTCTCTTTCTCATCCCTCAGCGACGGAATCATAGAAACTGTCCCGAGACCATTCAGAACGTCTGTATCTTCATCCGGCTTCTGTGCCTCTTCCATAAATGTCCCGATATCTTCGGCTGTCATCTCTTCCAGCTTCACTCCAGGGAAATTTCCCCTCAGCATATCTGTCATTGTCTGCCCTGCCAATACCGGATTCGCATCCGAACGGACAGCAAGATAAAAGCTGACCGAATTTACTCCGCCCACTATAAAAACTGCCACAGAGGCAGACACGTTGTACATTGCATTATACAGGCTGGTCAGCTTGTCCAGAACGTCTTCCTTCTCATCGAAGACGATCTTCGATATCCTGCACATCCGCAGATTTCTGACGGAATTAATCTCCCGCCAGTTTCTTTCTGTTATAATATCTGCGCGGAAAAAATTATCCAGATACCCTCTGTTCACAAAAACATCTGCTATCCGGAACCCTTTCTCAAGCTTTTCCTTATACTCTACTCTTGCTATTTCCTCTTTAATTTCTACTTGCTCCAGCTCGTACGGAGTCATTTTTCTGACTTCCGGAGTATACATATCATTCATAATTCTGCCTTCCATTTCCCACTGCGAACTTTTACCGATGTGATATGTTCTTTTGTAAAAAACACCATTTTGAATTATATCTCCGCCTGATATGTATTTCTATAAACGGCGCATATATAACCGGATATATGTAATAATTGGAACGTGCATTTATATTGTAGCCAATACAAAAACGGCCGTTGAATCAGACAATTTTCTGTCTCATTCAACGACCGTCTCACCATTTTTCTGTTTTCATTCGACTGGCAGCTCAGCAGCTGCAGATCTCTTCATATGCCCGGGAGCTCGTGATCACTCTTTCCTTTGTAATGCAGCTTTTCAAAACAGTCAGTGCTGCTTCATGCTCTTCCAGCCCCGATGTGGAACCGCAGAGATCCTCTATCACCGCACAGTCAACAAGATCATTATAGCAGTCCAGAACACTGTGCAGGACACAGCATCCCGTATTGACACCCGCAAAATATATCTTCTTAATCTCATGGCCGCGTACAAAAGCTTTCATCTCTTCATTCCAGCAGCTGTACTTGTCCTTGTCAAATACTTTCTGCATACTCCCTCGCAGGGCCGGCACAATTTCCGCCTCTTCCGAACCCGCCATACAGCTCTTCCATCCCTCAAACAGATAGCAGGCCGTATGCTCGTGATTCACGTAACGGGTGCCGGCCGTGATCACGTGGTCGCTGATCCTGCTCTGAAAAGCCGAGATTTGAGGAACCAGATCCTCGGTAAAATTATTGATAAATCCGTTCTGCATATCTATGATCAAAAAAAGAATATTTCCCATGTTTATCCTCCGAAATAAATATGATATGGAAACAGTATTTCCTGTAAATGATATCTTTACCCGTTGGCAGTATTATCACATAGAAAATATAGCATATTTAATAAATTATTTTAATACGCTATCACGGAAATCTATAAAAGGCAAATGATATGCAGGATAACCCGCTTCCATCGTCAATTGAGCTATCGTTGTTCTTGCATAAGATAAAAGGAGTGCGGCTGCATTTAGGCGTAAAAAATTATCCGCCTGCTTTTCTTCTAAATCTTCTTCCCATACAAATTCCGCAATAACAGACACACAACAGTAATATGGAAGCCCTTTATCCAACATTTCCTTTGGATCTTCCGGAAGTTCTACTTTTAATTCTACTTGCGCTCTCTTATCGTTTTCTGCACGTGATATATTTGTCTCTGTTTTTATTCTAAAATCTACTTTCTGTGCATTATCTGGATTAAACTTATCATTTGACTGAAAAACAATATTTTTTATTCGCGGATTTTCAAACTGAAAAACACTTTTCTTCATTTAATACCTCCATTAAGCTGCCGAACTAAAAAAATTGTCTATTTCCAAAACATTTTTTATGTTATCTTCTAGTGTCTCACTATATATTATATCTCTTGTTTCCAAAATAACATCTTCAATTCCCAGCTCACCAAACGAGATATCTGCCTTTTTTTGTGATAACTCAGCTGATATTTTATTAATCGAGCGTAAATTAGTACCTTGAAAACGAAGTTGTTCTTTCAATAGCACTTTCATTGTTTCTGAAAGTCCCTCTAGAATTTTTCTTGAATCACATACAATTTTTTGAATCGATTTCTTATATTTATTAGCTAGAAATTCCAGATATTCATCTCTTTCATCCTCGTCCAAATTTACATCCTGATCCGGTAGAATCTTAATATTAGAAATCAATTCCTGAAAATCAATTTCTCTATTTTTTTCCTTCGTACCATCGTACTCGACCAAAAACCATCTCTGGCCATCTAAAAAGGACTCGCGAACAGAGCTCTCACCACATACCATCTTATAGATTATATCCTCATCCACTTTAGCAATAACCCATTTTTGAACCTTCCAACACTCATAACAGAGACATAAATATTTTTCTTCTGTTTGTCTTTCCTTACATAGGAAAAGAATAGGACGCTCATATTCTATAAACACATATTCGACTATTAATTGCAAATCACCGCCAATATTAGCAAAATAAATTTTTCCCATAATTATTACTCCAAACATTCTTTAAATAAATTTTCTGGTAAACTCTCTCTATATATCCACCAGTCCACATGATGATTAGATGTATAGTTTTCTTTCCAGTCAATTGTCTTTAAAGCAACCCCCATATCACTCCTATAAGTACCTTCTATCAGCAATGCTTTTGGATAATTTTTATTAAACATTTTTAAAAGTCTTTTAATCTTAGATTTTTTAGTATCAAACGATGTTGAATACGTTTGTAAATCATCCAAATCAATATCTTTATCCGGCACTAATCCATAAATGTACTCTTCATAGCTACTAAAAAAAGTCTGCTTATTTAATATCCCATTTTTCGCGACTCTATACACAACTGTATTTTCATTTAATATATTTTTATTATTTATAATATCATATTGCTCCATCAATACAAAAAAATTATCCGGGTAGCACTCCGGGAATTCTTCTCTGATGTCCATTAAAATCACCTTATTTTTTCATATTTTAGCATTTCGTCAATCAATCGTCAATCGATCATCTATAAAGAATCAATCCGTTCTATATTTTTTGTATTCAGTATATAATTTCATCAATCCACTTTCTTCATCCTGATTTAGCGCCACCCAATTTAAGCCATATTCCCCTAGACGTTCTACATCTAATTTATATAAATATGGTTGTTCTTTATCAATATATATGATACTCTTTTTTATCAGGAACTCCATGTATTGTCTTTTAATTTTACTTTTACTGATTATTTCGTTATCAATAAATTCTCTATCCTTAGCCGGTACATCCTTTCGATGTTTTCGTAAACAGTTCATGATCTTTTTAATAAACAAATTGAATCTGATATAATCATCATTTGATTTTTCTTCATACTCATAACTATACGTTCTCAATCTATAATAGCTGTTTATATTCGGAATAGAAATTTTAATTAAATCCCGGGGGTCTGACCTCACTTCAAATTTAGGCATTTCACCGTATTTATTAATTGCGTCCTGCCTGCTAACAAGCAGACAATGCCCCGGTTTACTCGCTTCAATCCTTATATCTCCTGTACAAAATATAATTCTGTTCGCTATTATTGATGAATTATATAAGCGGGTAGTACTTTTCATATCTCCTATGTAGATATCGCCATCTATATCAATATTGGCATTCGCTAATCGAGAAACATAAAAAGTTCCATCGCCGATAACCTGCATTTCAGAATTTTCAGTTTCTTTATTTGTATAATCATTAAGTCTGAATGTCACAAACTTATCCTCTCCCATTCCTGATATATCAATAATCGCACTTTTGCAAGAAGTCTCTTTAGCTTTAAATGAATCATATAGCAATGGGAAAATTTTCCCCGTCATCTTTTCTTCCGAAAATACACAATAAAAGTCAAATAGCAACTGTGAAGGAAAGTGTGAAACAATTGACTTATCGGCAAAATATTCCAGTGCCAAATCTTCAAAATCTGCATTGGCTAAAACAGCTGCCAGAGCATAATCTCTAAACGCCGGACCTGTAAATTCCGGTCCGGATTCATTAGTTAGATTTTGCAAAAACGGATGTTGTGGCAAAAACACTTTTAAAGATTCTATATAATCTACATACATATCATCCGGAATTATGCAATTTTCAAAAAAACTGTCTTCATCGCTTTTTCCCCATAAAATATACTCAACAATTCGAACAAGCTGCTCCTTTACCGTATATACTTCATTCCAATCATCAAAATCCGGATATGTTCTTTTCCACTTTTCTTTTAAGCCATCACATACTTTTTTATGTTCCCTTTCTAGCAGGAATTCCAAAATTTTAAATATAATATTTGTGCTGCTTATACTTCCTTTTATATTTTCTAACAATTTAATAGTGTTTTTTTCTTCATCTAATGATTCAGCCAGCGCCTCTAATACGGGAGCATACCCGATAAAAGAATTTGCCAATTCGTCTTTTCCCAATAAGCGCCTGATTACTCTAAACTGCTCGTCTATGCACGATTTCACAATAGGTGTAATAGCTTTACCGCTTCTCCTCAATTTTTCTTCTATAAAATTTTTAGCATTGTATTCTTCAAAAAAACCTATTTCATAGTGAGAATACGAAATACTGTTTTTTTCACAAAATTCAGAAATAAACAGAGCACTTTCAGTTCTTGCAAACAAATAAACTGTTGGCATTATACTCTCTTGTGTCACTGCATTTAAATCTTTAAGCAGATATTCAATTCCAGCCCGACCAGATATCATTTCCGCCTCGTCAAAAGCATCTAATATCAATATAGCTTTACCTTCATTTAAAGCCTGAAAGTAATTTAAAAGCTGATCCTGCTGCATAGCCCGCCAAAGAGTTCCATGAAAACTGTTTTCTCCTAATGTAATTCGAGCGAGATTCCAATATAACCCTCCATATTTATGTGCAATATATTTTGCTAAAGTACTTTTTCCAGAAGCCCCCGGCGCTGAAAATAATATAAACTTTGCATCTGAGGCATTATGTATTTCATTATATTTAGGTGCCACATAAAACACCGGCGATTCAATCTTAGTCAACGATTCATGAGCACTCTCTGCCAACACTAAATCATTACATCGATCTACTTTAGCCATTATACTTTCCAATGTCATACCTGTTTTCTCCTCTATAACTTCCCAATCTGGTTATCTGACCGTACTACATATCCACAGCAAAACCGCCAGCATCCAATAAGTATTCGACACCATTCTAAATTTTGAACTTGGATAAAGGAAAAACTTTAAGTCAGGAAGACTCTCAGTATCTTTTATCATTCTTTCTTCCCCAAGTTCAATCAACAGTCTGCGGATAACTTTATCTGACTCGATAATCCATTTTCTATCCTCATAATCGCTAATCCATTCACGTGTAATTTCCAAAAGCTCCCCATAATTAACATTATCCCGCACACAGGGATAATTTCTCAGCCATTGCATATTAGCAAAAAGAACTGCTACTTTGCCCAAACACTGGTTCTTCCTGAAATATTCTGAAATCTCACGTATAAATACTCCGTTTTTTCCAGGTCTCCATTTTGCAAACTCTTCCGGTGACCTCTCAATTCCCACATTAAAATACAAAGCTTTTAAATCAGTAATATCAATATTAATCAAAACAGCAGCAGCGTGATCGATATCAGTCGCCGGCAGCCCTTTATTCTCTTGCCATAGGCACCTGTGTATTGCCAGAACGACTGTCTCAGTACTATTTGAAAATTCTTCACGCAGATATTCAAATAAAATTATCTGTACATCATCTCGCTGCGTATAATATTCAATACGGCTGTACATAAATTCTACTGTTTCATTTTTTGCATATTCTCCGATTTCATAACTATAATCCTGAAGATCTGTTTTATTACAAATAGATACAACGTGCCGCACCGGATATTGAAGGTACACTTTAGGGATTATTTTCCTGCAGTCCGGATGAGGACATATTAAATCTTCCTCTGTACTCCCATAATTTCCTTTTATGCTTTTATAGCAGTAAGGACATAGTTTTTCTTCCATATTCAGACTCCTTTTCCATGCTCAATACGTTTCCACGAGCGCCATTCCTTGTAGTCTGTCTCTTCTATATCTATTTCCCGGTCGCAAAATCTTACTTCCTGACCATACTTTAAGGGAATAACAATCTCATCGCTTGTATCTGTGAGGCGTATTGCATACTCCTCTGTACTTCCGGACACCTTATAATGTATAATATCGCGACCTGTATACTGCGATTTCCCGACCATACACAGACAAGCTCTTTTATTCCAACCGCCAAAAGGAATCGGGAACAGCAATCGATAATATAATTTTCCCTTCGGCTTCATATACCTGTCTATAAAAGTTGTTCGGGATTCTTCTGTAATAACATTGTTTCCATCCTTTTGATGATAAATTTCTATCTCCCCTTTGGATGCCAGTTTTCCGGGGTACACATAATACGTATAATTTTTATCCGGTTGCCGTGTCTCTGCATGTCTTTCTGTTTCTCTTCTGGAATACACAAAAATATCTGTACCTTTCGGAATATCCGCGGCCCGCTCAATAACTGTCAAATCGAACGAGGTATTAAGAGTTCTGACAACTATAATAAGATTATACTCATCTGCTTTTAAGCAATCCCATTTAATACGGATATGATTTTGCTGATCTACCGTTTTATATACTTTCTGTATAATTTGATCTTTTTTTAACTCTTTCTGAGTAACTGTATACTTCATTACGCACCTCACAGCTTAAATCCGAATGTTATTGCCCGGTATATTAAATTTGAAATAAAGGACCACCGGTACGTTCAGCTGTTCCACAGTAAAAACACGCACCTGAGGATCTTTATCTTTATATCTGTTCAGGAACGAAATCAATTCATTATCAGACGGTCCTGCAAAACAGCAGATATCATTTTCTACGCTTCTCTCCCCATCTATCACTCTCAAATCCACATTTTTAGCTTCCGCCGTTGAGAGATACAGTTGAGCCAGCACATCTTCTGCACTACTTTGCCTTGTTATTTCCATTCTGTCCTGAAGTTCTTCCGTAAGATGCCTGCTGATTTTTCCTTGTCTGCAGAACGCTTTAACAAACTGTTTCATCTCTGTCTCAAATCGGGCAGCGCTGTTTCTTGCATCCAGCATATATTCACATAAACTTACATATATCCTGCGCTTTTCCTGATCGGTAATATTTTCTTTCATTATCTCATGCACTTTGTTAGAATAATATGTCTCAAAGTGATCTGTCTGATATGTAAAGGCGCTTCTTTCCAAGCGTGAAAAACCATTTTGCAGCTTATTCATATAATCTTCTGCGATTTTTCTGCAGTTTAATGCAATTTCTGACATTTTCAGAATACTATTCCGTTCCATGTGAAGATAACGAACAATCCCATCCTGTATAAGTATTTTCCGTTTATGGTCAGCCCACTCTCTTATTTTTTTCCTACGTATGTGATCAAAAGCTCTGATTCCGGGAAGCAGACTTGTTTGCACACTCACTTCTTTATCCTCCCAGAAATACAATTCCTGTTTTAGTTTATTTATCTTCTTTTCTGTACTATGTATTTTCCCCTCCAACTCTTCCGCCAGTATTTTATAATTATCCAGACTGAACGGGTTGATTTCTCCCATAAATACTGCCTTATAAAACCGTCCCTCAAGGTTTCTTTTATTATCTTCTAATTCCACTCTAAATTTGTCATGAAAAACATTTGATATATTCTGCTCATAATATTCCTGATGGTTATTGCTATATAATCGGTTGAGACAACTTCGATTAGTGTAAACTTTTGATCCTTTCGTAAAAGCATTTTTGTTATATGCAATATATTCCAAATTCTCTTCATAGTGAGGGAAAAATTTCTCAAAAGCTTCTTCCACTGTCTGCATTTCTGAACCCATGGATAATAAAATATTTTTTAATGTGCCCAGATCATCCCATCCGCACTCTTTAAAATACTCAACTATTTTCCATCTAAAATATGTTTCAAGCAGTTCTGTATTTAACACAATAGGCGAGCATCCGATAGCCTGAAAAACTAATTCTCTTTTCTGATTGCTTCTATCCGCATAAACAGTGCTGTCAAAAACCGGAGCACTTGCATTAACACGGTACCCAACCTGCAAAAAAGTATTGAGCGTCAGCGCAAGATATTTCTTCTCCAAATTATCAGAAAGATAGATATCATTTTCATTCAGGTCAGAAACTACATAGACCAGTTTAATCCAACTATATTGTTTATGTTTTTCATATAGTTTACGGATACTCTGTATAACTGCTGATTTAGAAATTGTTTTTTTCTCTTTCCCAAATTTCACAGCGTTAAAGCAATAAAAATAGAAATCAACACAGTTGTCAAACGCTGTTGTCAGGTGAGAATAGATATACTCCGATATTTCTTCCAGTTTCACAGACTGTCCATCATCCATATCAACAATCACATTGACGTTAATCATTCCTTTCGCACTATACCCAACACTTTTCAGTGCAGGAATAATTGTGTTTTCCAACGCACAACTGATCTCATCTACATATGTCGCATTCAGAATATCGACAAATTCTACATCCGCATCCTGTATCTTGTATTGCGGCACAGCAATCTGAAGCATCTGTACCGAATCTCCCATACTGTCTCTTGTCTTTCTGAGAAAAGGGAAAGCCTCCTTCCCCCTCTCTCCTAATAAAATAAATAAAACAGGTGCTTTCAATATAGGATATACGCCGTATGTATCCTTAAAATATAATTCATCTGACATTATTTCCCTTTCCTGCGTCTGGTTTAGTTTTCATTCTGTCTTTGGTTCACAGAATTCCATCCCGCTTTTTACCCATTCTTTAAACTGGTCTCCCGAGAATTCATCCGCTTTAATCCCCAGAGCATCCGTAACCATATCTCTGTATCTGAACATTTTTACGAACCAGTCCGCGCAGTATTCCCTGTATTCCTGCTGCCCCAATTTGGTATACTCCAGTGTACAGATATATATTTTTTTACCTGCTAAATTACCTTTCAGCTTATCACCGTCAATATAGTACTTTTTCGCTATGGAATCTTCTGCAATAACGCCCTCCTTGAGAGCCCTGTTAAACACATATCTATACTTTACCGCATTCTTTGCATCTTCATATATGTCGCACACTCTGCAGTCAGACACCTTATTTCTGTATACCGGCGAAGGAAGACTGCACCAGCGTATCCGCCCATTTTCATACAGATGCAGACCGCTCTTACTGTTTGTCTGATTGTATACTCTTTCCAGCTCATCAATATAAATATAATCGTCTATTTTATGGCAAAGCGTATACTTCATATAAGCGATTCTGTTACCGATCTCACTTTCTTCTGCATCCCGTTCCGTCATCTCTTTCCAGGCAGCACGCAGCTTTTCGTTTCCAGCCGGAATCATAAACTCATCGTAGACGGGTCTTTCAAACACTTCTCCGTCTCTCATAGCTTTCCTTGAATACAGTACACATGAAAGTTTGATCATAGCTGTTATCGTTTTTTTCCAGACGTCTCGTAACTCCGGATCATCAATATCCAATAAAGCTTTCACAATACAATCCATTTCTGTCTTGTCTTTTTGGAAACACTCGTTAAAAATCGGGGTTATAGAAACATCTTGAAAATCACCGTTTTTCCCCAAATAGAAATCCACTTTAGTCTTATCCATCAGTTCGTTCTTAAATTTTTCAGCAGTTTCATGGATAAGGTGATTATCAAAAATTTCTTCACCTTTTTTAATATACTTAATTACAGAAATTTTCCCGAGTTCTTCTTCAGGCACAACGGTCGCTTTACCAATAAGCGAATCTTCCCGTTCCCAAACACGTTCCAGTATCTCCCCGGCAAAATCACTGCCCGCATTAGAACCCAGGGTGCTATAATCCGGATCGTATTTTGCGTTAAAGATCCTTCTCCAGACTCCCAGTGCTTCTGCATGAAAAGAAGACAGTTCCTCTGATGTATGCCCGGAACTCTTTTCTTCCGTTACAAATATTTCACTTACTGCCTTTTTCAATTCGGCTATAACCTCTTTGTATTTCCTGTCCCTGATATTTTCAGCCTCTTCCTGACTGATTTCCTGCAACATTTCTGAGACAGGCTGTAATCTGGGGAGTTTGCGCGGTATAAATGTCTTCTTATTCCTTTTATTTTTCTTATCATAATAAATTCTGTATTTCTCCAGCTTTTTTGTGCCTTGTTCAAGTTTAGTCTTTTTCGGTTCCGGCAAATTCTGGCACGTCTTGCTTAATTCATTCTGAATTTTTATTTTCATTGTATCAATATGACTGCTATATCCTGTTTTCTTTATATCTTCATAAATCCCCTGAAGTTTAATGAGAAGTTCCCGGGCTCTGTGGTCAAAAATCTGCAGATCCCTTTCATATGCTTCTCTGGCTTCAATATTCAAAGAAGGAATATATTCTCTTTCGGGATTTTTACGGATATATTCTTTATCAACCTGCCTCTTTATGAATTTCCCTGTACTGTCTTTTTCCTCATAAGTAAGTTCATACAGCGCCCATCCACTGACAGCAACCGACTTTCTGCCGGAATCCAGATTTTGAATTGCACTTTCCAGATCTTCTTCTTTCCAGATCCTGTTTATTTCCATTTCTACTCTCTGCGGTTCAGACTCACGGTTTATATCACAATTTAGAACCTGTTTTGCAAACAGATTAAACATAAGATCAAAATCCAGATATACGGCCTTGCCGCCAACAGCAGTATATAAATAGTTAGACGGCTTTCTCTTAAAGTTGGCAAGCGCAGCATCTCTTTGGGATACCTCGTTAGAACCTTTTGAGACTATCGAAGAGCTGCTAAGCATATCTACAAGCATTTCCGCCGCTATATCATATGCGTGTTCCTTTGAATCAGGAATCAACGTCCTTTCTTCCGCCATCGAAGAGACAAGTACACACCGCTCAAATATGGCCTCATCTGTTTCTTCAATCTCAAATCCTCCCGGAAACTTCTGAGCAAAAACATCGCCGGTTTCGCTCAAATTCATTAAGTGATCCAGCTCTTTTAAAGCAGCAAAACCATTTCTTTTGATATTTTCTCTGGTAATTGTATCTATATTAGGATCCCCGGAAAGAATATCCGGCATCAGCAAAACACCATTAATAAACGCCTGTCCGCTGAATTCTTTTATGCACTGGCGCACTATATATGCAATGTCAATAAAGATACCGCTGCCTGTTCCTCCTCCAAGGCCGGTAAATATCACAACATTTACCGGATTCTTGCTGAGAGATACTCCCTCACGGATCCTGTTCAGTTTTTTCTTAATTATACCCACAATTTCCAGAATATTTAAATGAAGCAGGAGACGTCCTGCCTGTCGTATTCCGGCCGCTCCATGTACAATCTGCGCCACTGGGATATCCGGATCCAGCCACTGGTCAATTTCTTTTGGCAGCACATCAGAATACGTATTCCTGTTGCGCAATATTGCCCCTATATCTGCGTTCCGGAAGATTTTAAATTCATCCTTTTTCAGGCTTGAAATGCCGGGTCTCGAAAGACAGCGGTTCATATCTCTGTCATCCGTATCAATTTCCAGGAATTCAACTCTTTCTAATTTCCCCTTACTGTCTGTCCTGAAACAATTTACCAGCTTTTCCTTAGCACGGCTCAATACGTCGAAACCGCTTCCCCCAAGCCCGATCACCAGCAGCGGAGTATTATACACTTTACTCTTTTTTGCATTTCTGTTAAAGACATACGGGGTATTTCTGTCTCTTAATTTATCTTCCAGACAACGCGGAAGTTCATATTTAATCTCAGCACTTTCCATTGTTTTATCCTCATTCCTTTACCAATTTACTCATCATCTTCGTCCCGAAATCTCCGGAAACGATTTGATATGACTACATATATTACGCGAAGAACTATAATGCCTCCTATTCCGATAACCAATGCTTTGCCCCATAAAGGAAGGCTGTTAAACAAGTCGATTATCTTCTCCCATATTTCCTCTATTTTCTGCAGGATCTTATCCCACGTTCCACTCTCTGATACACCATCTTGCTCTAATACAGTAAAACGAAGCGGCTCGGAAACCGCAAAACCATTTTGATTCTCTCCGTAAAGCCAGACCTGATACTCTCCCGGCTCGTCGAACGTCACTGTAGTGGTAAAGCATTCCTGCTCTGTATCCAGCAAGGTTTTTACTCCCGATAACGTCAGCAAATCTTTCTCCTCAAGAGAACTTCCGTATATTTTAATATTTTTTGCCTGCTCTCCGGCATCTATTTTTTCCGGGATCACTGTTTCATCAGATGGCACTCCTGAAGATTCGATTTTATTAAAGATGGCATACACTACAAAATTTTCTTTATCAATACCATCAACCGAGACAGACAATTTTATCGGAGCATCCGCCTTATAAGACGAATTGTCCTCAACTTTCCAGAAATACTTTATATCATATAGAAAGTACTCTTTCACGTTAATGATGTCTTTTTCGTTTGTCTCAAATACAAGCGAAAGCGGTCCCGATTTTAATATTTCTTCCGGGATTTTCAGCAGCCGCCCCAAATACTCATCCGTATAATCGCCAAAGGTGTCATTTTCCCATATCTCACCAGTTTCATCGTTTTTTATTTTTATCTGCGTATCTGCTGAAACAGCCGAACCGCTTCCCTGTTCACCTGTCGTAATATTCACATTGAGCCCGTTCTGGCTGTTATCATTATTTAACGGAAATGTATTGTTCCCGGGTGCTATGGAAATACTGTTTTGTTTTACCGCTTTCGTCCCCAGAATATTTTCAAACACATTATTGTAAGCTTCTTCAAGATTCGCTTTTTCCCTGGCAGCTATAAAATGATTTCCTTCAATTTCACTGACTTCCCTTGCATCTTTTCCTTCAACCGCTTCATCACCGAATGCTATCACATAGATTGGAAATTTGGTGCAATCGATCCTTTTAAGCGCCTCTCGCATCCTTTTTCTTGAATCACAAGCTTTCCTGTGATCCTCTTCAGTTTCATCTTTTCCAAAACTGATTTCTCCGTCTGTCATAAATACAATCATCTGTTTTCGCTCAGATGCATCACTTTTTATCTCCTCCCAGATATCTGCGCATTTTTCAAACACGTCCCCCATATCTGTGTCACCTGCATATTCAAGCTCTTTGATATGATTTTCAATCCATATCTTATCCTGTTTTCCGGATGAAACCTTACCAAATTTGTATATCTCGTGTACATCTGTAGCAAAACTGTATACCCCAAGACGCAGATCTTCGTCCGGCAGATTTTTCACAAAAAAATCCGCCATATTAAGAGCTCTTTTTTCATGATCACGATCGTCCCAGTCCATAGAGCCGCTCTGGTCAATAATAAGCAGCACATCTATGCCTTCTCCTTCCGGAGAATTAGCATATACCTGATCGATATTGCGATTAGTCAGGCAACACACCATTAGAATCAACGCTGTTAAAAAAGTTTTTATTATACCTTTCATATTTTTCCTCCTTAATCCACAAATTCCAATGTTACAGGCACAGAACCATCGGGTATACGCTCTTCTTCCAAAGATTCAGATCTTATATCACTGCCACTAGCCGTAAACACTACTGCCACTTCCTGATTGTCTTGCTTCAATAAAAAGCATATCATTCCTATGTCTGCACTAAACAAAACATCCTTGTTGTTTGTCCCGGTCAGATCTACGACAACCGGCTCTTTATTATTATCGGAATAGATTTTCATTGTTTTCGTCATAGAAACACCCGTTTTTTTCGTCGTCATTGCCTCAAGAAGTTTTTCTTTCGTCATATTACAAAAATTTTTCAAATCGGGAACAGATTCCAAATATACCACAACCGGTTCTTCCGGATGATATACAAACTCTGTCTGTCCATCTTCTACGGTATCTAAATTCCATCCCAAAGTATATGTTTCACCATCTGTAAGCTCAGGGCAATTAATCATGTGACCGGCAAAGGTATTATCCTGCTTCTGTTCTTCTGTCCTGTCATGTGCAGAAGAATATATTCTTTCTCCTTCTCTTTCAATCCATATCTCTCCGTCCGGCTCAAAAATATCATTAACCCGTACATAAATGTTGTCCTCCGAGCCTTTAATATCTTCCACTGACAAGCGTTCAAAATCGAATACTGGTACTGAAGTATCTGATTTAAAGGCGCCTGTGTATATGTCGGTCAGCAGAAAAATACACAGGAGAATAACTCCCCTCCTGATCCGAACCCATTTCAGTGGATTTTGGGAAACATATTCCGTGCGTTTAAGTATTACCCAGATAGCCGGAACCGGAACTGCTGCCAATACAGCCGATATATATTGTATAGATTGTCCTGATAATTCGACTCCCAAAAATGACTGAACATATGATACAAAGCTGGTTATCGCTCCCCATATCAAACTTCCATACCACAGCAACTTTCCAAGGTTGTCATTTAGATCGGAAAGGTTGTAAGCAACATCTAATAGCGCCCCACTTATCGGTCCGATAATTTCTTTAATTGGGGAATTTGCTTTTGTATAATTTAGAATTTTTTTTATTGAATAATTCTTTATATACTGGCTTTTGCTCTTTTTCACATTGTATTTTTTTAAAATTCTCTGGACTTCTTGAATATTAGAAGATTTCGACGTTCCTCCTTCAATCGTATATAACACTCTCTTCTTTCCGATATCGGATGCATTTTCTGCTATCTTTTCAATGTTGCGGCGAAAACTTTGACTAAGGTTCCCAGTATCTTCATTTAATACAATCACAAAATTTGCACTGTTTTCTATTATTTCTTCACTTATTAACTCCGTACTGGCATTTAAAGCCATATTTATTCTTTTTCCTGAATCTTCATAGCCAAGGGCATCGGACTCATTTTGAAAAAGTATACAGTATTTATAACGACTTCCCATAATTCCCCCTCGAATATCCTAATTGTTCATGTACAAACAATCGTCCTGATAGATGCTCCCTGTATCAGGGCACAAAAAAAGACAAAGTAATTCTTCTCTTCCGAGAATAATACTTTGTCACCACAGAACTATTATAATGTATTCTACATAATTCGACAAGTAAAAATATAGAGAACCGACAGCGTAAATTTATCTTCAGAAATAATGGTGTAGAAAGCACCCATAACGCGCTGCTAAAGTATCAGGCCATAAAATACCAAAACACCCTTTCTCCGCTTTACTTAATCACCTTCCTGGTATATGACACAACAAATATGGAAAACATCATCAGGCCAATAATCTTCTCCCCCACCATCAGATAGTAAAACTCCGCCGCCCGCGGCATCAGATCGCCGCTGTCTATCTGCAGAAATATCTGAAGGCTATAAAGCCATGCAGCTGTCCCACTGTTTATATTCTGATAAATTGTATCCGCCAGCTGGAAATGCACATTATCAATGCCTATGATTCCTGCATAGACAAATGCAAATCCGGTTACAATCACTATGATCCAGCACAGGAACTTAAACGGCCGAGTTGCATAATTTCCGCACAGCAGATCAAGAAAGATCTTCTCAAACAGCCAGGCCAATGCTGTACCGACCAGCTTTACAGTAATTTCCACATATGCGGCAATTCTTTTTAAAAGGCTGTGCTGATACTCTTCTGTTCTTCCGACTGCCGCGTAATCCGTCCAGTTATCATGCACTCTGCCTCTGCTTCGATACCTTTTGCTCAGCACATACGCCCGGTCCTCATTGTCCGCTTCTCCTTCGCTGTGATAATTCTCAGCCAGAATTGTCAGCTGATTTGCCTTATCTGTAGATGAAGTCTGGCAGAGAACAATCTCATTATCCGCCGTTCTGGTATCACATACCAGCTGCTTTTGATGAGCAAAAAGCCGCTTTGAAAACTTATTCTGGATTTTGAGACGTCCCAGCAGCGTAGATTTTTTCAGGCAGTAAGAAGTGTAATTCTTGTATCCCTGATTTCCCAGCAAAACGCAGTCTCTGACCACACTTTCCTGAATAATGATATCCTCGGCAGTCTGAATCCGAAAATCCAGAACCCCGTTGACATTGACTTTATACAGGATAATCATACGGACTCTCGAGTCCACAAAATCAATCGGCACGGAGGGAGTCTCAAGATCCCAGAAAATGAACTGACACTCCGGGCAGTTCATATAAGCGAAATCCAGCATATTTTCGCCAAATGTGCACCTATAGAATTCAACCATACCTTTCAGGCCGCTCATATATGAAAAAATGACCTCACCGCTCATGCCAAAATCTGTTCCGTTAAAATGGATCGCGCTGTCCTGCCCATAAAAATTTGTCTTATTCAAATATAGATCCTTTTCACCGAACTCTGTAAAATCAAAATCCAGCTCGGTATCCCAGAAACTGCTTCCCGTCAAGGACAAATCTTCCTCATCGATACGGCTGCAGGAAAAATCAACCTTTCCTTTGTAAAATATATTATCTTCAAGTGATACACCTGCAACAGGATCTGGAGATCTTAAACGGCAATAAGACAAATCAAGTGCATTTCCGTCTTTTCCAAGAAACAGACAGTCTGTTATGCTGTCTATCCATATTTCAATCATTTCATCCGCAGGCAGATGATAATATTCCCGATACGCATTTACCGAGAAGCCTTCCAGAGCCACTCTGTTCAGACACAATGGCTCTTTATCCTGGATCTTCCGGAAAATCTCCGACAGATCGATTTTATCATAACATCGTTCTTGCCGCCCCGGAAGAGAAAAACGGACGGAGTGTTTTTCATTATATATCAATGCAGGTCACCCCCTGATTTCCTCCATAGTATCACCCAATTCATTCCGTTCAGATCAATTCAACCTTCCCCCTGTTCACCTGTTGAAAACAGATGATTCCTTCCGCTATATCGTGATAATGCACTTAGGAATGATTAGATACATTTGTAAAATGATAATGATATCCCCAAGGAGATTTGTCGTTTTCCCGTACACATTCCTTAGGTCCATAGTCTTCCTGCTCCTCATGTCCATTCGCAGTAGCATCAGGAAACTGCATTTCCTTATCCCTATAGAAAGATCCCCTGTAAATCTTATGCGGATTGGAAAGTATATCATCCTGTATGTAATGGTCAATTCCCGCCGGAGTTCTTTCCCACGCTGTTACTATCTCAATATTCGCAGCATAAAGAATGGTTCCGTCATCCAATGTGCCGCACGCTGATACATATTCGTTGGGGACAAAATGCTGTACCACAAGCTTTGGTTCTTTCCATTGCTTTTTCATAATATATTTTTCCTCTTTTTCTACAACAGGAAATTTACATTCCCCTCTGCCTCTGTTGAGCGATATATTGCCTATCCCCATCTACATCCCGCCTATACTTATGGTAATACTTCTGAAACGGATTATGGTAATGAAACACTGCCGTCCCCAAAGCAATCACAGAAACCAGATTTCCAGCTGCCCGCCAGAAGAAATCATGATGATCCAGCATACGGATATTATCATCCCATCCTACACTCCGAATCTTTTCTGTTCTTGCCACATACCGATTAGGAACCTTTCCGAGAACAAAATGGTTTCCATCAATCTGTGTCATATGAGGAATACTTAAAGGTTTCGGCGCCCCCTGCATATTATATACCGCGTATTCGCTAACTACCTTATCTGGATCAACACACCAAATCGCTGTTAATGCACAGAAACTGACAAGATCGACTTCGGGATGCATTTCAAGGAACTTCACCTGAGCTCCCAAAGCTGTCTTCACAGTCAGAAGTTCATCATCGTCCAATCGCATCACATACGGCGTCTCCACTTTCTCCAAAGCACGGTTTAGGCCGTAACTCAGACCACTATTAAAAGGAAGCTGAATCACCTGCAATGAATCTCCCTGCAAATCAAGCGGTTTTGAACTGTCATCTGCGATGATAACACGGATTCCTGGATAATATGATTGAATATTTCTGTAAAGACGCTTTGCCATCTTCTGGCGCTCGAATGATTTAATGATTATTGTCACATTATCTTTTACAAAATTAACCTCTTCACAATCTGGTTTTTCTCGGCCCTGCTTTTTCCACTTTTTATCAAAATGTTTGTACTCGAGATCTGATATTATTGCAAAGCAAATAGCAAAAATAGGGGCCAACGGACCATATACAATTTTTTTATATATTTTTTTTATTTTGTTTTTCATTTATCCATCCCTTATACAATCAGCCTAAATTTAGAGATTATAGTATACATACTGCTCTGTTGCATTTTCTGTGTATAATTTTACAAGGATTCCCAATAGCGATGCTATGATCTGGAATATCCCGATTAACAAGTGTGTTAGGTGCAATTAGGGTATCATTCCCTACCTTAATACTACCAATCATTGTGGAATTTATACCACTCTGTACTGAATTTTCTATTTTCGGTGCTCCCAGATACTTGCCTTGGATTAAGCCGATAGTTGTTCCTTTGTAAATAATAACATTTCTTTCAAACATAGCAAATAATAAATTTGTGAGATTATCATGATGAAACAGTTTATAACAATTCTATACAATATCATATACAGTCCCATTTGACCAATCATCCGAACTACATCATGCCCAAAATCATGATTTCCTTCAATTTAAGGCACCTGAATCCGCTATAATTGCGACACCCCAACCTATATACTACACTTCTAGAATACGCTCTCCCGCTTCTATCACTTCTTTTTTATAAATCCCATAATGGTATTTCAAATCCCAGCGTTGCCATTTCTGGATGTTGAATAAGATCCCCAAAATATGTATTAACTTTTATTTTAATCTTCATCATTAAATTTTTTAATTATTTTATTACTCCTTCGATATGTAATAAATTTGTCCTTTTCGAAATTTAATTTTCGCTAAAACTCATAACGGAAATAATGATCTGAGCTGCATTCAAATCACAGCATAGAATATACCTCGTTCATCCATACTTTGATACATTCACGATTGAAAACCTTTTGCACATTTCTATTAAAACACTTAATATTATTCCGAACAAATTTAAAATCTCCCCTTCCCGCCACCTCCTTAACTCCATCACTGAAGAAATTTCTGATACACTTCCTTTTGTCCATGTCCGTTACATAATTCCGCCAGTTGATACCCTGCATATCCTCCGTCATTATTTCCTTCAACAATCACAGGGCCATTTTCTGTTATTGCAACATCCCAACCGACATATCCAATTTGAGGCACTCTTGCAGCTGCTCTTTCAAGTATCTTTAACACTTCGTCCCACATAGGTATCTGAAATCCCTTAAAATGTATTCCCGTCTCCGGATGAACAATATATATTTTGTCATTATAATCACATCCATCTGTAGACACTTGTCCTGTCTTTACATTTACCAGAGTAAAGATAGAATTTGCAGATGCATTTGCGATTTTATTTTTATATCCTATTGTCAACGTGGCACATAAAAAATGACAATTACCCTCTGTATAAATTGTCTGAATGCGTACTATATTAACAGCCTCAGAATAGAGTTCCTGCATCTTAGGGTGCTGCTGAATCCATTCTTCAATTATTCCGTGAGTTCCTTTTAACTTTTCATAAAGTTGTCTATACCCCCCCCTCGGGGTATATTTCAAACACCTGTATTCCCTTGCCCTGTCCACCTTCTAAAGGTTTATATATAAACTTTGATGCAGCATCGGCAAAATGCGAAAACTCTTCCCAATTCATAGTTTCCGCTAAAATGCATCTCCGTCCGTAGAACTCAGAAAAAACACGTGAAAATATCATTTTATCGTAAAAAACGATATGGTATTTAGGCGAATTATACTTTTTCTGAAGCTGTTCGCTCATTTTATGTGTAACATAAGTTTTTCTCTGTGCATGAGACAACTTTGCAAAGCCGAAATAATAATAATTAGCCGGACTCGCTGAATACCGAATTGCACATTGTATCATATCAAGAAAAACAAGCAGCGGATTTTTCCCATATTTGTTTGAAACTTTGGTCACATTATGTCGCATAGACTCAAATAAATATTTAAGTTTTTCTGTCATAAAAACAAATTTCACCCTTTCCTATTCGCACACAGCTTCTTTTTATATAATATGTTTTTGGCAATTTCAACCAAGTATTTAAATTCTTTATCTTTATGAAATACCAACGCAAATATAATATTAGGTATCAACGCAACTAGAATTATCATTATACCAAAATTAATGATTGTTATATCTGCCAATATTCTTTGACTAAGAAAGAAGCATATAGCATACGCAAATAAGACTGCACTTCCATAGCGTATGGAATCTATAAAATAATACCTGCTGCTTTTATCAAATAAAATCTTATATGAAAGAACTGGTTTTAAGATACTTGAAAGTGTTCCTTGTATAATTGTTCCGACATAAACACCTGGTAAACCAATCAACTTTACAAAAAGAATTGATGTAACCAAATTAACAACAGCCTGTAAAAGCGCCACATATTTATCAGGTTCAAAAACCCCTGCTGCCGACTTTATATTGTTTAAACAAATTCTCTGACCTATCATATAATAATCAAGCACAATCAAATTGATTGTCAATGTATCAACTACCATTCTATCTCCAATCCATAAGGTAATAAATGGAGACATCAATATGGAAAGTGCAATTGCTGTAAATCCATAAAACCAGAAACCAACAAAACGATATTTTTTAAATACCTGATACTGATATTCTTTTGTTTCAGTTGCCACCATATTTCCCAGGCTCCCGGTCACTGAATTAAATAGGATATTAATACAGTTGCTTACTGTATTGATAATCAAATTATAATTTGACAAAAGACCAACCATTTTTGTGCTAACAAATGCAGATACAATAATATTATCCGTCTGATGAACGCTAACATCACCAATCTTATGTATCACAAGCGCCTTTACTTTACTGACCAGAGTATTTTTTTCATCTTTTGATAATTTTTTAACATTCTTATCTCGGAGATACGGATATAATTTGTCAAAATAAATACTGACAAATATTTTCTGAAAAATTCCAAACCCAGCTGCAACCAAAAGGTAAACCAAAAAGTTTTCCCATATAACTAATGAAATAATCTGAACTACTATTGTCGATGCATTAATAATCAGATTAACATTTGTGTATATATAATTTTTCTGCTCGGCATTCACCAAACTATATTTGTATGAAACAAAATATGATGTAACAGTATTAAACAGATAAATACAATAATATACCGTTATATTCCCCACATTTCCAGGATCTGTAACAAGAATATCTAAAAAAGGAATGAGGGCAATTCCCAATACGCAGACTATCAATGCAATCGCTCGATAAGCCCACTTGTAATAGTACATATACGATTTTATTTTATCTACATCATGTTCAGCTACAGGCTTATAAAGGCTAAAATTAATAGCAGTCCCTATCCCTAGTTCTGCAAACGATAATACTCCAAGAACATTAGTAAACAGTCCATTTATACCAAGATATCCCTCTCCAAGAAAATAGATAAAAACTGTCCGGGATATAAATTGTAAAACAAATGACGCTCCCATGGAAAAATAACTCCAAAAAGCATTTTTTGCAGTCATTTTTAATCTTGTACTCATAATCGATTCCTCATTATTTTAAACATTATCTCTCTTAAATAGATCAAAAATTTTATATAATAATTTCAAAAAAATATAATTATTTCTCAAATATAGCGTATGAGTATTCCTACTTAAAGCAGATAGTTGTTTTAATTTAATATACATTTCTTTTAGAGTCCTTTTATCTCTGAAATCAATGGCAGCATAAAAGCGTTTCTCAGTATATCGTACCTTTACAATATTTAAATATTTTTTTTGTATATCTGGGTTCATCTCTATATTTTTCAAAGTTTCTTCTAATATTTTTTCATGTTCATCTATACGTTCTAATACCTTTTCTTCGTTGTTGTCTCCCCGTGACATACTATTAGAATATATTACATACCCATATAATGGTTTGTCCAAAAAGTACCTTTTATAATGATAATACATCGGTAATAACAATTGCCAGTTCTGCCCCCGGCGGGCTGGATATATTTCATGTTTTGGATTGACTTTATCGAAAGCTGACATACGAAGCATATGACATCCCGGACAGAAATGTGATTTTTCAAGTAATAAATACTCAAATTGATCCGGTTCGCATTTATGTATTAGTCCATCCGTAGCTTTTTGAATTGGCGTAGTCAAATCATCCGAGTTATAATAATAGGCATCACTACTGACTATATCGTATTCCTTATGTTCTTCCAATATTTTTAGTCTTTCCTCTACAGATGTTTCCATATAAAAATCATCCGGATCTGCCCAACACAAGTAAGCTCCCTCTATGTGCTTTAATCCTGTATTTATTGCCCCTCCAAGCCCTTGATTTTCTTGATATATATATAAGAAATCCATATTTTCCTGCAAAAATTTTTTACGGTATTTCTTCAATATTTCTGCTGTATTATCTGTTGATCCATCATCTACCGCTATAAGCTGTATATTGCAATACGTCTGTTTTAAAACAGAATCCAAAAATCTGGGCAGTGTTTCAGCAACATTATAACAAGGAACAATTATCGTAACTTTTTTACTACACATTAATCTAATCCTCTATAGCATAATATCCTTTACATCAAATTCTTTATATCTACAATAACCGATTTATACTTATTTATCACACACTCTCTTGTTGCTTTTTTTAACATATTCTTTATTTCCACTTCATGTGCCGCTATCCATTCGAAAGCTTCTAACAATTCATCTGGCTTAGAAATATCCTGGACAGGCAACACAAAGCTTTTATCTGTTCCAAATAAATCTATAGCGATACCTTTCGCTTTGACCGAATAACCGACAACTATAGTCGGTACTCCTGTTGAGTAAGCCGCAATTGTAGAGTGAGTCCGTGCACCTACGAAAAACCTGCAGCAAGAAATAATCCCCTTCAACTTCGTACAGTCCTGATCTTCAACTAAATGAACACGAGTACTGTCTTTATAAATATCGTAAATTTTACGAAGCGGCTCCCTATCATCGTTTTCGTCCCATATTACATGTGGGATAAGTAACACTTCCATATCTGTGGAATTAATTATATACTCAATCAATTTCTGATAATTTTTTATAGTTATTCCAGGAATTAATTCCTGCCCCTGTACCATAGGACTAATATTAATTCCAACAATATTCCTTTCCCTATAGGACGATGACCAATTTGACTTGTCATATTTTAGAGTAAACGCCGGGTCTGGAACCAAAACTGTATTAGGATTTACTTTTTTTAAAGCTTCATATGAAATACTCTCCCGCGCGGTTATTAAACTATATCTGGATAAATCCCATGCTATTTGGGGGTCTTCTGTTAATTCCGGTTCAACAGAGCACCCCCATAATACGGTCTTTGTATGCTGTTCTAGAGCTAGATCATGCAACATAATATACCTGTCTACATCTTTGTAACAATAATTATCACCCCCAATAGATAATGCAATATCACCTTTTCCCATCTTGTGAAAAGTGTTTCTATATTCTAATTTATCCATTGGTATATAATCTTTTTTTACTTTTAATTTCCAATATGCAGACAAAAAATCTACCGAAAATTTCGAATAAGTGCTTTTTTCATCTACTACCTCACACAATTCGGATACCCCATATTTTCTATCCTCTTCTGGCCTGGAAGAGAATAATATAATTTTATTCGCCAAAACATTTTCTAACAAACCTACTGTAGATTTTACAATTGCTTCACATCCATGATTGCCACTTCCTCCATGGGAATACATATAGATATTATTCATAGCATTACCTCATCCTTATAAATTGTTTGTGTTGATATATCCAGCCGAAAACAAAAAAAATATATATAATTTTCTCTTTAATTGGAAATGATTTGCAAAATAATAACTGTCTCCAATATTTACGATAAAGTTGTTGAGCTGCTACCAAAAAAGCATTATTTTTTTTATGCTTGTTGATACTGATCTGCACATATTGATACAAATGAGATAAAGTAATATAAACGCACTGGTCTTCCAGGACTTTACGGTCTGTAATAAACTTCATTATTTCATCAGTAGCAGTCACAATGTCCATTGACGGATTATGAACTACATTATGCATAGCACTTTGCTCGTTTTGATAATAATGATATGCCGTATTGTCTGTAATTCCTATGGTATGGGCATTTGCAAATGCCTTCATTACAAACAAAATATCCTCATATACTTTTAAATCCGGAAATCTAAGTTGTTTAACAACTGAGTGTCTAAATAATTTTGCACAAGGACCGGAATTGATATTTTGACGTTTAAACAGATAATTTAGAGCCTCTTCAGAAGTCAATATTTGTTTTGGAAGAGTAAAACTGGAAATCCGCTTCCCACTAGTATCTTCTATTCTTACATCACAAATAGCAATATCTGTATCTTGACATACCGATAGTAACTCTTCGAAGTAATTATTATCTATTTCATCATCCGCATCTAAAAATGCTATGTATTCGCCTCTGGATTTTATTATTCCATAGTTTCTAGCTGCTGATACTCCTGCATTTTTCTGATAAAAATATTGAAATCGGATATCCTTTTCAATAATTTCTTTACAAATTTGCTCTGTGTTATCTGTACTTCCATCATTAATTAATAAAATTTCCAAATCACGATATGTCTGTTGAAGCAAATTATTAATCAGTCTTTTTAGTAGCTCACCGGAATTATATACTGGAATTATAACACTTATCATATCCACCCCATGCCCTAATACTTTCTACTACTACTTCAATTTTTTTCGCAATAAATCATAAATACATAATATAATTCTTACTACTTTCCCGTTACCCGCTTTGATAAAATACAGTATGATTTTTTGAATTGAATTTGTTCCATTTAGATTAACTTGCTCATCATCTACAATGTGATGTACTTTGTTTACATTAGCTTCTACAGATGATCTACTAGAATGAAACACTGTAAAAAACACGTAATTGCTCAATAACTGATCAACGATTTTCTTATTTTTTCCTGTATACACATTCATTTTTCGAAGAAAATCTCTATATTTTAAATTTAAATATAATTGTGATAAATAATCTATTTTATCATCTGCAACTATCATAGATGAATTATCAGCTTGTTGCAAATACCAATAACTGCATTCATTATCAAAATAAATCCTGTTAATCTTTGGATAGATTCTGAGATAATATTCAAAATCTTCAGCCAAACTATAATTTTCATCAAACCAAATATCATTAAGGCTTTTTGTCCTCAGCAATTTCCCCCAGCAAAACCCATAAATACCTGTTTTTTTTTGAATTTCTGCAAAATCGGGAAGTAAATCTTCCATCTTACACAGTCCACTATACGGTAGCTCTACTTTGATATGCTTATCTTTTTCTTCCCACCACTTTTCATAACTTGCAATAACAATATCCGCATTACTCTCGTTAGCTGCATTATATAACTTCTTTAAATAACATGGTTCTATTCTATCATCTGCATCAATAAAAGTAATGTATCTTCCTGTCGCCTTTTTTATTCCTATATTTCTTGCATGAGATACTCCATGATTTTTTATATGTATTATCTTAAATCGTAAATCTTTTCCAATAAACTCATCACATAGTCTGCCCGAGTCATCGGTAGATCCATCATCGATAATAATACATTCAAATTCTTTAAATATCTGCTCTCTTATATCCCGCAATATATTCAAAATGTATTTTTGTTTATTATATACTGGCAATATTATTGATATTTCGTTTTTTGGCATTAGTTATTTCTCCGCTTTAATTTTTGATTAAATACAAAAGCTCTTAGTCCAATACGATATTTAAAAATATATGTAAGAACCTTTAATTTCCATGGAATCTGCAATGATTTGATTCTAATCTCAGAAAACATTTTTCTTACATAAACTTTTGATAATATTTGCTTTGCTTTTTTTACTTTTTCTGGATCTTTTAATTTGTGTGTCGATAAGATTTCTCCCACTGCATTGTAAATAAGAAAAAGTAATACCTTATTTAATTGATCAGTGAAATCATAATCATTACATTTTGTAAAATATTTCATCATTTCAAAATATATTTTTTCGTAATCATTCCATTTATCCGGTACATACTTATGTGTGGCAGATTGATCGTTCATATAGTAATGATAAAACGTATTTCCCTTCATATAATAAAAAGACTCTGCCTGCTTTAAAATACAGACTCCAAACAGCCAATCCTCCGAATAACGAACCCCCTCAATATATCGAACATTCGCAAAGACCTCATTATTTCTAAATATGAGAAGCCAATTAGAAATAGTCGCCGGATACTCCATATTTTCCATTATCAAAAGATGGGGATAATATTCCTTTTTTAACTGCTCTTTCCCATAAAAACCAGAGCGAATATTATGTGTGTATGATTCTGAATGATCAGAAAATTCTTTTACACAATCGCACATAACTACATCACAATTGCATTTTTTGATGATTTCCATCATTGAATAATACATATGCGGTTCGATATAGTCATCACTGTCCACAAAAGTAACATACTCGCCCGACGCCCTGTCAAGACCGGCATTTCGTGCCGCAGACACCCCCGCGTTTTTCTGATGAAGTGTCACAACCCGCCGATCAATTTCGCAATAAGAATCGCATATTTGTGGGCAGTTATCAGGAGATCCATCATCTACCAATATAATTTCCAAATCAGTATAAGTTTGATGCAATATCGAATCCACACACCTTTTGAGATACTTCTCAGATTTATAAACCGGCACAATCACACTTAACATCATAATTTTACACCTACACTATATCATTCTAAACCGTTATATACTCCTTACAACTAAACCCATCTTCTATCAGCCATCCACTTACATATAAAAGCATAAATAATATTAATAAACATTGATACCATTATGCATATAAAAAACATAAAAACGATAATAAGAAGGGGATATTTTGCCGCAAAAACCAATCCATCAAACAATTCTGTATAAAAAAACATATGAATAAGCCATATATTGGTAGAATGCTTGCCCAAAAATATCAAGCTATTTTTTATTCCTGTTGGCAGTCTAAACAAAATCAATATGCTTAACACTGCCAATGCTGTAAATGGAGCAAGAAAAGCACTTTGAATAACACAATGCCCCAATAAAATAGCCCCCCCCCGTTAATGTGAATATATGTTTTGCTTGTATTTGATGTATTTTAGATATCACTCTATATTTCCGGCAAAACAATCCGATTACATATGTAAATTGGGAAGTTCCGACTAAAATACACTGTGATAAAATCCAATCCAAAACAGGATTATTTAAATCAATTTCTACATTAAACCGTAGAATGTATGCAACAAAATATAGCAAACTACTACTAGCAATAAGAAATAAGGCATTAACTTTTTGAGTCAGTTTAATTAGTATTGGCGACAATAAAAGAAGTATAATATAAGTTAATACAAACCACCATGCACCGTTATAACTCATATTATATAAAAAAATATTCCCCAGAAATTCACTGAGTGATTTTGGTATAATATCCTGTTTTCCCAGAATTAACCCTACTGTCGAAAACAACACGACAACCAACCAATAGTTGCATATAAAACGTAGTAACTTTTTAGGAATTCTATTTTTATATTCCTTTGCAAATTCTTCACTCAATAAATAATGTGCATAGCCACTACAAAAGCAAAAAATTGGTACACACATATCTCCAAGCAATCCTAGATAATAAACAAGCGGAATATCTCCCAACCAAATCAACGGGGAATAAGGCAATTCACCTAAGCGGCAAAATAAGTGTAACATTACCATTCCAATAATAGCTATACCCTTAGCCATCTGACTATCATATTTGGTAAATTCCATCACTTCTCCTCCAGTAATTGATACAATTTTTCTATTTCTTGTGAATTAGAATAGTCTCGCTTACTGCAGTTTTTAACTAATTCATCCAACAATTCTTTATTACCTAATACTCTTTTAATCTCTGCTGCACATTTCTCATTGTCGAGAGGGGCTATAATTCCGTCTATTCCATCCTCCACCTGACTTTTAGCCGTTGGATAATTTGTTATAAGTACAGGTTTTCTCAATAATTGCGCTTCTCTTACAGCAACACTTTTTCCTTCATATCTACTGGGTTGGACATACAAATCACAAGCCCGAATATAAGGGTATGGATTTTCTCTTTTACCCAACAAAATAACTCGTTCTTCCATTGCATTTTCAGTAATTTTTCGACGAACAAGTTCTTCATCTTCACCAAATCCCATAATATACCAGTAGACATCCATTCCTTTTTCACACAATTTACGACATATGACTGGAACATTATCAAAATTTTTGGCCTTACAGTACCTGCCGATTGATAACACTCGTATTCCTTTTTTCGGCATTTCTTTAGAAATATCCTGTTTCTCTGCCTGTTTTAAAATTAGTTTTGTTGGAAGGATATTTTCTACAAGAATCACTCTATTTTTCAGACTTGGAAAGATTTCTATAAATCCTTCTGTTACTGCTTTTGAAATCGAAATAATATAATCATAAGTCTCCCACATTTTCTTTTCGGAAGCTACATCCAGTTGAATTTGAGAATAATCAGTATGTATCCATGCTATTTTCTTCTTCGCATGTACATTATTGGCCACAATATAATGAGGTGTCAAAAAACTAATCGCGACATCATAATTTTGATCCGGTTGAATTTGTGGCATTAATTTATATGTATATTTATGACTATACTCAAGAGCCACTATGCTGTCATCATAATTATTTTTTTTATCAAAAAGTGCTGCTCTAATTTTTCCATATACGCGTGCTGCCGCCAGCAAAAAATGTCTTTCTTTCACAACTTTTTTTAATGGTCTTGCAAGCACTGTATAAGCAGATATTTGAGGGAGCAAATGTACTTTTTTAGGTATACTCGAAAGTAGTTCACCTTCATGTCTTAATAAAAATAAATCAATATCATATCGTGAGTAATCTATATTCTCCAACAAACCTAATAAGCTTCGTTCTGCCCCACCCAATTCCATTGCGTGAGAAACAATTAATATTTTCTTTTTCATTTCCTTAATTTCCTAAAACAGTTTACTCCGAATATTCTATGTAAAGGTTTTGTAATTTTACTGCGTAAAATTGTCTTTTTATCTAACCAAGCCTTTGAATACCAATGAATAGAGATTGTATTACTAGTTTTTCTCATCACTCCGGTCTGATCATCATAAGGATTTAAAAATTCTATTGGCAGAATTTCTGCCCCCCTAACATTCTGCCTTTTTCCATTTAAAACTAATCCTAACGGTATAAGTGCCTTTGTATTTAATGCAGGGCAGACAAATAGCGGATAAGACCCATCCACATTTTTTTTAATATCCATATACATATTAACCATTGCAATTATTGTTTCATGATTTACTTCTGCTCCAAATCCTAATCCTGTAGCAATATTTTCTTTATTTTCAAATCCGAAAAAAGCCTCATAGCGAAGCAACATATCCGGATTGCGTATTAACTCTACATCTGTATCAAAATAAATACCGCCATTTTGCTGAACAATTAATAATCTGGCGAAATCACTGAGAAATGCCCATTTTTTATTTTCATAACACCAGATTAAATATGGATGTTGATGTAAATCAAAGTTATCTTCATTCCACTCAACAATTTGATAATCCGGACAATATTTTTTCCAACTTTCGATACATCTTTTGGTCAATTTAGATTTTTCATTTTTCCCAAACCAACAATAATGTATTTTCTTTGGTATCATACTTTCACCTCAAATTCTTTTTTCTACAAGACTAAAACAATACTATTTATTGTTTTAGTCTTGTTTTATGAAAGAATCTATAGACTGCAGTTGGTAATAAACCAATGATTACTGGTTTGAAGGCAAAAACATAACTGTAAGCCGGTAATCTAAAATTTTTTATGATTAATATTTTCACATATGTTTCGTTTATACGATACTTAAATTTTCTTCTATTAAATGCATTTTTATCATCCCGCATTTGGTATAATGGCTCTTGGATATTATATCCCCGACAGCCAACTGCATACATCTTCATCCAAAGATGATAATCCTCCACTCTCAGTAAATGCTTATCAACGGTATAACCATTCACCTGATCAAAAGCCTCTTTTCTTACCATACTGGCTGCATGGCAAAACTGGGAACCTCTTAAAAAATCTTCTTTTTGAGGATACTCCTTATATTTACATATCCCCCATACACCGTCTTCATCAAAATATTCCAAGTAAGAACTTACTATAGATATTTCTTTTTTGCTGTCCAATATAGCAACTTCTTTTTCAAATCTCTCTGCAGGACAAAGATCATCTCCATCCATTCGTGCAATATATTCACCCTCAGCCTGCGCTAAACAGCGATTTAAGGTATAATTCAATCCTCTATTGGAAGTATTCTTTAATAATTTTATTTTCTCAGGATACATGGATTTATATTTTTCAGCTATGACAAATGTCTGATCAGAAGAACCATCATCACACATAATTAATTCCCAATCCGTATATGTCT
>ERZ1643246.783-NODE-783-length-38722-cov-8.586650_pt1 | contig 38722 bp, 37 predicted proteins | sample MGYA00579265_ERZ1643246 | MGnify/ENA primary metagenome ERZ1643246 (study PRJEB29033, sample SAMEA4952261) | chicken gut metagenome | biome: Broiler Chicken; feature: Gastrointestinal Tract; material: Caecum | place: Ireland | collected 2018 | study: Broiler...
GAAAACCGTTGCCCGTGCGCAGACTTTTTACCGCCTGCGAACGAGTCGCACTCACTCAGAAATCCCGATACATTGCTCACGAGCGTCATGCTTCCGGGGCTCATGATGGCCTTGTTCGTCTTCCTGTTCGGCACCTTGATCCAGATCGAGGATATGGCCTATGTGGATTACATCGTGCCCGGCGTGCTTTTGCAATGCGTCGGACAGTGCTCTTCCACGACATCTGTCATGGTCTGCCGCGAAGTGCGCACGGGCATGGCAGGGCGATTGTGCATCTTGCCGATCCGCCGCTCTTCTTATCTTCACGGGCATGTGCTGGAAGCACTGATCCGCAATCTGATCACCTCTGTGATCGTGCTGATCGTCGCTGTCATCCTGGGGTATTGTCCGGCCTTTGATCCAGGCGGATGGCTGCTGGCCCTGGCCCTGCTTATCTGCGTGATCCTCGTCTTTTCCTGGCTGGCAATCATCGTCGGCCTGTTGGCCAGAAGCGAGGAAGGAGCCAGCGCACTTTCGGCCCTGGCTATCATCCTGCCTTATCTGAGTTCTGGCTTTGTCCCCGCCGCAGCTATGCCCGGCCCGCTTGCGTTCTTTGCGCAGGTTCAGCCGCTGACACCGATCATAGAAGTGATGCGCGGCGCCCTGCTCGGCCTGTCTGCGGATCCACGCATGATCATGCTTGCATTTGGCTGGTGCGCGCTGCTGTTCATCGGGTTTCGGCTGTGCGGGAACAGGCTGCTGCGTCATGCGCTCAGCACGCAGTAACCAAGCCTTTCTTCTCCATCGGGCAGCCAAGCGTAAAATGAGGGTCAGGAGGTCTGATGATGAAAAAAGTACTGGTCAAATGGAAACACAAAACGGATCGCAGAGCGTCTGTCCGCTGCCCTTGGCGCTGAGCTGGACCGCATCGAAACGCTGCAGCCTTATACAGGCAGTGATGAGGAAGTGTCGGCACAAGGCAAAAAAGAGGGGGACAGCGGTTTTCAGCCGCAGCTCAAGCCGCTGTCTTTTCTGCCTATGACATCATCGCCATCGGCACACCGACCTGGTGGCATACGATGGCGCCGGCTGTTCGTTCTTTTCTGGCTCAGCATGACTTTGCAGGCAAGACGGCGGTGCCGTTCATGACCAACGGTGGCTGGTCCGGATATGTGATCCGCGATATGAAGGCGCTGTGTTGCGGCGCGGCCTTTGCCTGTGAGATGGAAGTGCGCTTTGATTCCGCCGGCGGCAGCCGCATGGAATCAAAGCGAAGCGGATCGCTGGATCGACGCGGTGAAAGCGCTGGCGGCATGACGCAAGTGAGAGCTGTTCCTGGCAGCTCTTTTTTTGACTTAAATGTAAGCTAAAGCTAACAAAAGGTTGTTGACGGTTAACTAGGGTTAGACTATGATAACTGAGTAAAAAGACAATAGCGATGCTATTGGCCTTTGTCTGGAAGAAAAGGGATGAAAGATGATGCCATTGACACTAGCGGACATTGGAACAGAAAACACCATTCGCAGAGTCGGGGGAAACGAAGAGACAAGACGGTTTCTGGAAAACCTGGGCTTTGTGACCGGCACGCCGATCACCGTGCTTTCCTCGATCGGAGGCAACGTGATCGTGAACGTGAAAGATTCGCGCGTGGCCATCAATGAAGATATGGCCAGACATATCATGATCTGAACAGATCACGGTTTCATTCTCAGGAAAGGAGATACAGCGATGACATTAGGTGAAGCAAAAGTAGGCAGCACCGTCGTGGTGACCAAGATCGACGGAGACGGTGCTTACAAACGGCGCATCATGGACATGGGAATCACCAAGGGGACGGAGCTTTATATCAGAAAAGTGGCTCCGCTGGGCGATCCGGTCGAGATCACGGTCAGAGGATATGAGCTCTCCGTGCGGAAAGAAGATGCAAAATGCGTACAAGTCAAATGACCATGAGGAGGGGTGGAAATGACGATCAGAATTGCGCTTGCCGGTAATCCAAACTGCGGCAAGACCACGATGTTCAACAACCTGACCGGTGCTAATCAGTATGTCGGCAACTGGCCGGGCGTTACCGTGGAGAAAAAAGAAGGAAAACTGAAAGGGAAGAAAGATGTGATCATCACCGACCTTCCCGGAATTTATTCGCTTTCACCGTATACGCTGGAGGAGGTCGTCAGCCGCGATTACATCTTGAATGAACATCCGGATGTGATCGTGAACCTGGTTGACGCGACCAATATCGAGCGAAACCTGTATCTGACGACACAGCTGATCGAGACCGGCGTGCCGGTCGTGATCGCCTTGAACATGGCAGATCTGCTGGAAAAACGTGAGATCAAGATCGACACTGAGCGGCTGTCCATGGTGCTTGGCTGCCCGATCATCGAGACATCGGCGCTGAAAGGCGATGGCCTGAACAAGCTGATGGAGGAAGCGATCCGCACTGCCAACACAAAGGAAGTGGAATTGCCCGCTGATATATTTTCCGCTGATTTAGAGAAAGCGATCGAAAATGTGAAGCAGCAGCTGCCTGCGTCGATCACAGAGGACAAAAAGCGCTGGTATGCGGTGAAGCTGCTGGAAAATGACAGCAAGGTCAGTGGATCCATGAGCCTGGGCACAGCGGCCCGCAGTGTCGTGGAAGATGCGCGCAAGGCTTTGGAAAGCAAGCATGACAATGATATGGAGAGCATCGTCACCGACGAGCGCTACCAGTTCATTCAAAAAGTCGTCAAGACGACGGTGAAGAAAGCTAAAGGCAAGCTCACAGTGTCTGATCGCATCGACCAGATCGTGACGAACCGGATCCTGGGCATCCCGATCTTCATCGCGGTGATGTTCATCGTCTATTATATCTCGGTCAGCACGATCGGTACTTTTGTGACCGACTGGACCAACGATGTGTTCGTGGTCGCCATACAGGATGCCGTCAGCGGCTTTTTGAAATCGCTGGGCGCCAGTGAGATGATCCTTTCGCTGGTCGTTGAAGGCATCATCGGCGGCCTGGGTGCGGTATTGGGATTCGTGCCGCAGATGGCCATCCTTTTCCTGTTCCTTTCGATCCTGGAAGACTGCGGCTATATGGTGCGCATCGCTTTCGTCATGGACCGCGTGTTCCGCCATTTTGGCCTTTCGGGAAAGAGCTTCATCCCGCTGCTGATCTCATCGGGCTGCGGCATTCCCGGCATCATGGCGTCCCGGACCATCGAGCAAGACAATGACCGCCGGCTGACGATCATGACCGCGACCTTCATTCCTTGCGGCGCCAAGCTGCCGGTCATCGCCCTGATGGGCGGCGTCATGGCCAGCTATGCGACCGAAAGCTATGAAGCCGGCGGTCTCGTGGCCCCGCTCATGTACTTCCTGGGCATCGTCGCCGTGCTGGTTGCCGCGATCATCTTGAAAAAGACGAAGCCGTTCTCCGGCAAGCCTGCGCCTTTTGTCATGGAGCTGCCGCAGTACCATATCCCCAGCGTGAAGACAGTGCTCATGCATGTGTGGGAACGTCTGAAGGGCTTCATCATCAAGGCCGGAACGATCTTGTTCCTCGCCTGCGTCGTCATGTGGTTCTTAGGCGGCTTCGGCTTTGCGGAAGACGGCAGCTTTGGCATGGTGGAAAGCGGACAGAGCCTGTTGGCTGTGATCGGCGGTGTATTCGCCCCGATCTTCGCGCCGCTTGGCTTTGGCGAATGGCAGCCGGTCGCCGCGTCCCTTTCGGGCTTTACGGCCAAAGAAGCGATCGTATCGACCATGGGCGTGCTCGCCAATGTCTCTGAAGACCTTGCGGAAGAAGCAAGCGTCGTCGCGCCGGCCGTGGCCATGTGGTTCCCCAGCGCGATGGCAGCGTTCTCCTTCCTGCTCTTCAACATGCTGGACTCCCCATGTCTGGCCGCGATCGCGACGATGGCACAGCAGATGCAGTCAAAGAAGTGGTTCTGGTTCGCCATCGTCTTCCAGAATCTGTTCGCCTATGTCGTCTGCCTGATCGTCTATCAGCTTGGCTCTGTGCTCACTGGCGGCGCGTTCGGCATATGGACGATCATCGCGCTCATCCTGCTCGCCGTGATGCTGTTCCTGCTGTTCAGACCGGATCCCTATAAAAATCAGAAAGTGTATTCCCGCCGTTCCGTTCAGGAATAAGGGAGATGAAGAGCCGGGACGATGCCCGGCTCTTTTGGAAAGGAGAGGTTCAGATGATCGATATCATCGTGCTGGCGCTGGTGCTTGGGTACTGCGCCTTCATCATCATCCATCGCTATCGTGAGGCAAAGCTCGCCGCCCGCATGGGCAAGATCATGAGCTGCGCAGGCTGCACGGCCTGCTCCTGTGCTGACTGTGGCAGCAGGCAAGGAGAATGAGCATGGGTGACGCAAGCGGTTCGATGTTTTATTTCTTCATCCTGATTCTGGTGATCTATTTTGTCGGTGTCGGCATTTATCAGCTCGTACAGCTGATCAGGAAGAAGCACAAATGAGGAAAGGGGGCATTTCATGCAAGGGATCGATGTGATCATCCTCATCATCGTCGCGGTGCTGCTCGTCATCGCGCTCTATGGCAGCATCCGCCATTTCAAGGGAGAAGGGCCTTGCTGCGGCGGCACTTCCTCACGCAAGTCACAGGAAAAACAGCTTATGCGCCCTGTGATCGGCAGAAAGAGCCTGCGCATCAGCGGCATGCATTGCGAAAACTGCGCGGATCATGTGGTCCGCGCCCTCAATGCGATCGAAGGCGTGTCCGCAAATGTCAGCTTGAAAGAAGGCAAGGCTACGGTCAGCTATGACCGCAAGATCAGCGATGCGCAGCTGCGGCAGGCCGTGGAAGCGGCCGGCTATCATGTCAGCGACATCAGCGCATAAAGAAAGCGGATCGCATATCCGCTTTTTTAGTCATCGTTTGGCCAGGGAACGTTTCCGTGCGCGCGCAGCGCTTCGAAAGTCCGCATGACCGCCAGGCTCTCCTGTTTCAGCGCGGCATGCGCGGCGCTGTCGTTTTCCTTCAAGATGCGGGTGAATTCCCTCAGCTCATGGACCATCACATTTTCTGCCTGCGCCAGCGCATATTCCTCATGCACGGTGCCATCGCGCTCCTGAAAGATGAAGCGGGGACAGCGGCTGGGCTCGCCATGCAGCGTGATGCAGCCCGCATCGCCCTGGATCTGCGTGATGCATTCGCTGCGGCTGTCCTTGGCGCAAGCAAAGGAAGCGATGAAGTCCGGATAGATCAATATGCCGCAGCCGCTGGTGTCGATGCCATTGTATCCGCGGTTAGGAAAGTAATGGACTTCCTTTGGCTCATTGAACAGGCCGACGATGAAATGCAGGCAATAGATGCCGATGTCGGCCAGCGCACCGCCGCCCCATTGCGGGCTGAACACATTGGGCACGCTGCCGCTGAGATATTGCGCATAGCGGCTTGAATATTGAGAAAAGTTGCTTTGCACGACCTTGATCTTCCCGACTTGCCCCAGCAGTTTCTTGATGGCATGATAATTGGGCATATGCTGCGTGACGATCGCTTCGAACAAAAAACGCTCCTGGCTTTCTGCCAGCTGAAACAGCTGCTCTGCCTGCGCCGTGGTCAGGGTGAATGGCTTTTCACAGATCACATGCTTGCCAGCTCGCAGCGCCTTTTCCGCGTGTTGGGCATGCAGCGCGTTTGGGGACGCGATGTAGACGATATCGATGTCAGAAGCGAGCATCTCATCGAGATCGGTATAGATGCGAGAGACGCCATGACGCTCAGCCAGCGTCTGCGCATGCGCTTGTGCGCGCGTATACATCGCCGTGCAGCGGATGTCTTCCACCTGCGCCAGCGCCTTCAGAAACTCATCCGTGATGAAGCTCGTTCCGATGGTAGCGACATTGAACATGATCAGACCTCCTGTATGCCTTCACTATACCACAAGACAAAAGCGATGAACAAGAATTGAATGCGCTTTCATGAAGCGCTATAATAAAGACAGACATAGCAGCGAGGGGGATGAGCATGAGCAAGAAGATCATCATCACGATCAGCCGTCAGTATGGCAGCGCGGGCCGCATCATCGGACAGCGCCTGGCGGCAGAACTGGATATTTCATTTTATGATCGTGAATTTCTGGAAGACATCACGAAGAAGCTGGGCGTATCCAGTGACTTTTTCAAGGAAGACAATCGCGGGGAGGATGGCATGTACAATGTATCCCGCACCAGGCTGAATCCGTTGTCCACAGTGACGTCCTTGAGCGTGAACCTGGAAGTCTATGAATCTGCGGCCAGTCTGATCCGTTCCATCGCCCGGCGGGAGAGCGCGGTCATCGTGGGACGCTGCGCCGATTATGTGCTGAAAGACGAAAAAAATGTGCTTTCGCTGTTTCTGTATGCGGAAAAGCAGGACCGCATCCGCCGCGGCATCGAGCTTTATCATATCGATGCTAAACACGCGCAAGAGACGATGGAGCGCTTTGACCGCAAGCGGGCCCGGTTTTATGAATACTACACGGACCGCAAATGGGGCGCGCTTTCCAATTATGACATGATGATCAACACGAGCCGCATGGGCATCGATCAATGCGTGCGTTTTCTGGCCACGGCCGCACGCGCGATGATGGAAACAGACGACTGACAAAATTTCACACACGGATACGACAACTTCCCCAGGCTGCTCTGTTATAGTATCAGTGAAAGGATGATCACGACATGCATTCAAAATGGACATTGAAACATAATAAACATCATTGCATCATCGTCAATCAGGGCGGCAAGAACATCGGCTATCAGCCCAATGCAGGGGTGCAGATCATGGAGGCAGACGGGTACGGATTCAAGGATCTCAACGGCAGCGGCCGTCTGGATGCCTTTGAAGACTGGCGCCTGCCGCTGAAAGCGCGCGTTGAGGACTTCAGCCAGCGCTTCGGCCTTTCCCAGCAAGGCGATGCCATCTGCAGCGATGGAAAGATGGTAGGGATGCCAGATGAGGTGGTTTGCGGGCTGCGGGACAATGTGCTGGTGGAACGAGCCATTGCCGAAGCACCCGAGACAGACCGCGAATTCCTGCAGGAAAACCGTCTGCTCGCCGCGCTGATCCTCATGCTGGATGAGGGCAACAGTGATTATGCCATTCAGGTCATGATCGCCAGTGCCCGGGCCGGTCTGCTCAACAGCGTGATGTATACTGTGGCCAACGCCTACTTGCAGTTCAATCACTCTTCGCCAGGATGAGGCTGTTCATCGCGATATTGCCTGATGTGCGCATGATCAGGGCACTGCGGGCATGCGTGCGTGATCTGGAAGCGCAAGGCGCTCAAGGCAGCATCGTGCCAGACGCGAACCTGCACATGACCCTGGCGTTCATCGGGGACGCAGAAAGGCCTGATCAAGTGCGGGCCGTGCTGCAGAAGATCCCGCTGCCAAAGATCCGGCTGACGTTGTCTAAAACCGGATATTTTGGCGATCTGCTGTGGGCCGGCATCAAGGCCGGCCCGTCGCTGCATGCCTATGTGAGCGCGCTGCGCGAAGCGCTGGCAGAAGCCGATATCCCCTTTGACAAAAAGCCCTTTGTCCCGCACATCACCCTGATTCGTAGGCTGCGCGCGCCGGTACCGCTTTGTCCGCGCCTGGATCAGGCAGAGATGGAAGCAAGCAAAGCGGCATTGATGTGCTCATCATTCACCGGCGGAAAAGTACAGTATCAGGAAATATAAAAAAGCGCGAGATGCGCTTTTTTAGTAGCTTCAGTCATTTTGGATCATCCGGTTCAGATGGAAAGCGTACAGATAAGTGTGGATCTCATGGTCGGGATAGATCGCAGAAAGCGCGGCGGCATAAGTGCGCAGCTGTGCCTGATACGATGCGAGGAACTGCTTTTCTTCTGCTAAGGTGTCTGTCTTGTAATCGACGATGTGGATCGTGTGTTCATCCATGGCAAGGAAATCGATATAGCCATACAGGATCTGCTCATCGATCTTTGCTTGATAAGGAAGCTCGTGACAGACTTGCGGCATGGCGCAGAAACGCTGATAATCCGGATCGTTTCCCAAGGCCAGCAGCTGACGGATGTCCCAGGGCCGCGCTTCCTCATGATGACGGTGAAACGCATCACGGATCTTTTGTTCGTCAAAGGGCAGACGCAGCTCAGCGAGCACTTCATGCATCAGCGTGCCGCGGCGGGCGCCTTTGCGGCCGATATTGGCAGGATCGAATATCGGCAGGGAAGCAGGCGCCTTGCGCGCTGAGGCGCTGCCGCGTTCGATGCGGACAGCGCGGTGACGATAGACCATGCGCTGGACCTTTTCCGGGTTTGCCTGGCGCTGCGGCGTGATGTCAAAGGGTTCCTGGATGAGTTCCAGGCGAAACAGCGGCGATGCCGCGTCACTGAAGGCATGAAGCAGCCATCCAGTATAGCCGCAGCGGGAAAAGACGGTCGGTCCGTCCAATGCACTGCGGTATTGCGCAGGGTCTTTGATGCAGTCTACGACGATCATCTCATCCTGCGCGCGAGTAGTGGCCACATACAGGATGCGCATTTCTTCTTCCAGCTCCTCACGGTCTTTCTTATGCTGGATGGCGATGCGAGCCAGGGTCGGCCGCTGCACGCGCCGCTCATCCATATAGCGCATGCCGATGCCCATGTCCGCATCGAACAGGAACGGTTCACGGAAATCAAGCGCAGCCTGACGGTCGGTGGACCACAAGAAGACGACAGGAAACTGCAGCCCTTTCGACTGATGGATGCTCATGACCCGGATCACGTCATCCTCTGAAGAGATCGGATTGGCTTCGCCGCTTTGGGCATCCTTGACGGTATCGATATAGCTGAGGAAAGCACGCAAGTCATTGCTGTGGGTCTCTTCAAAACGCACGGCCTGCTGATAAAGCAAGTCCAGGTTGGTCTTTTCCTGCAATGTCGTAAGGCAGGCATAGTAGTCATTCAGCGCGCAGATCTCATTGAGCAGCGCATGGATGGGCAGATCGCGCTTTTTCATCAGCTCCTCCAGCTGCGCAAAGCCCGCAAAGGGATGGGTGCGGAAATACGCATAGTAAGAAGAATGCTTTTCCCGAGCCAGATTGGCCTGCGCCAGCATATCTTCATCGGCGTCAAACAGCGGGGAGAGCATGAGCGAGACGAAAGCGAGATCATCATGGGGATGTTGCAGCACATTCAGCGCGGAAAGCACGATCTGCACCGCGTTGGATTGATAAAAGCCATGCTTGATCTCGATGAAGTAAGGCAGGGCCAGACGGTCAAAGGCCGCGCGCAGGTCATCTTTGCGGCGGTTGCTGCGGACGAGCACGACAAAGTCCTTCCATTTGTAGTGCCCTTCTTCATGCATGGCGCGGATGCGGGCGGCGATCCACAGCGCTTTGATCTGCTGTGTGCTCATGTCCTGAAAAGCAGGGTCTTGTTTCAGCTCTTCCGCAAGCAGCGCCTGGAAACGGACCGGCTCTTTGACCTTTTCCTGCCACGGACCGCCGATGGCGACACAGTCCCGCTCGCTGTAAGAAGAAGCAAATTCCGGCAGATTCATGAGCTTCTGATAAAAGACATTGTTGAATTCGACCAGGGTGCGGCTGGAACGGTAATTATTGGACAGATAGATGACTTCATCCAGGGCGCCGGCATGTTCGATGCGGGACTGCATGATCTGTGGGCGCGCATGACGGAAGCCATAGATCGACTGCTTGATGTCGCCGACCCGGAACACATTGTTTTCCCGGGCGATGAGCGAGATGATCGTATCCTGGATATCATTGGTGTCCTGAAACTCATCGACCATGATGATGGCAAAACGTTCGCGCAGCCGGGCAGCGATGGCACCATCCTGAGCCCGCAGGATGGCGAGGGCAAAATGCTCCATGTCATCGAAGTCGATGACTTCCGCTTCCTGCTTCAGGCGGCGGTATTCCTTCAGATAAGTGATGGTGCATGCGCTCAGCGTATCGACGCTGTCCGCGCATGCCTGCATGTCCTTTTGCAGCGTATCCGGATCGAACAGAATGGCAGCCAGCTGATCTTCGCTTGCCTTGAGCTGGTCACGGCCGCGCGCGAAGATCATGTTGTCTTTATCAGGACTGTTGGGCAGAGGATTGCGGCAGCACGTCATGAAGGCACGGCGGTAGCCAGTGTAGTCGTGCTGCTTGAGGAGGGTCATCGCTTCTGTGCACAGCCGGCGCTTCTGCTCCGCTTTTTCGATGGCTTTGGCTTTATCGGGAAAATCCTCATGAAGCAGTCCGCATATCGTCTCTGCCGCGTTGATGATCTGACGCTGCTGCAGCTGCAGAAAAGCGAAAAAGGAATCATTCAGCGCGTCTGGCAGTGTTTCGTGATAAGGCAGCGTACAGCGTTTCAGCCAGGCATCGGGATCAGGCTTGCTGGAGGCCAGTGCGGCCAGGGCGCGGATGGCGTCACACAGCGCTGTATCGTCACCCGGACGGGGCGAAAAGACATAGCGCAGCGCAGTGAGCGCCTGGCCCTGATGCAGCCGCAAAGTGTTTTCCATGGCTTGCTGCTGAAACTGCTGTGTCTGCGCGCTGTCTGCGACCGTGGCGATCTGCCGCGCCGTGCAGCCGATGACATAATAATAAGATTGCAGCAGCGAGAGACAGAATGAGTGGATGGTGGAGATCTGCGCGCTCTGCATGAGCGTGAGCTGCCGGCGCAGCCGTTCCTTGACCGCGGCATCCTCGCTTTCGCGCAGCGCGTCCTGCAAAGCGGCAGCGAGGCGCTTCTTCATCTCATTGGCCGCGGCTTCCGTAAAGGTCATGGCGAGGATCTGATCGACACCGATCCCGTCTTTGAGCACCAGATCCATCAGCCGGCCGACCAGCACGGTCGTCTTGCCGCTGCCGGCCGAAGCCGAGACGAGGATGTTGCGTCCTCGGATCTCGACCGCGCGGCGCTGCTGTTCATTCCACTTTGGCATGGGCATCCTCCTTCCTTTCTGCATACGTGCCTTCTCTGGTGATGATCGCTTCTTTGACATAAGGCTGGCCATGATAGCGGCAGATGCTGTGGAAGTCACAATAGACACAGGCATCTTCATCCGGCTCACATTCGATCGCGCCGGACAGGATGCGGCGGGCCAGCCATGCCAGGAGCAGCTTCATCCCTTCCTCCAGCGCTGGCAGAGCATGCAGCGTCTGTTTCGGATTATGCAGGACGACATTGCCTTCTTTGTCTTGCTTCAGCCCGGCCACATGGGTGCCGGTATCGTCAAAGGCGCTGATGTTCTCGGAAAAGATCCATCCGTTCAGGCGATGAGCCTTTTCCAGCTGGGCATGCACATCGTCTTCACTGACCGGCTCACAGGTCTTCTTCACCCGGGAGATCTTCAGCGCTTCCTGGGTGATGGCTTCCTGTCTCATCGACAAGTAGAAGACGCCCATCACATCGATGATCGCTTCGCTGCGGGGGATCATGCCGCTGTTCAGGGCCAGGGCATAGACAGGCAGCTGCAGCTGACGGCCGCTGTATACCTTTGTTTCACTGAGTGTCTTGCGGCTGCTCTTGTAGTCAAGGATGACCCCCATGTGAGCGCCGGCATCGATGCGGTCGATCACGCCGTTCATGCACAGCTGCGCGTCATCCAGATCCATGCGGAAAGCAAAAGGCTGTTCCAGGAGGAGCGGCGTCAGGGCGCTGTGCTCCTCCAGCGCGGCCATCCGGGTCAACAGCGCGCGCATCTGGACGAACAGCTGCTGCTTCATCTGCTGATAGCGGGCATGCCGGTGCGGGAAAAGCCGCTCCACATCGGCAAACAGCGCATCGATCAGTTCAGGCAGCTGTGCGGTGCCAGCATGTGCGTATTGCTTGCCGAGCCGCGCGCACAGTTGTTCCAGCAGATGATGGGACAAAGCACCGATACTGGTTTCGTCGATATCCGTGCGGACGCGCCTCAGCGACAGCCCGTAGCGCAGAAAATAGGAAAACGGACAGCCCCGGTAACGCTCAAAGGCAGAGATGGAGCCATACAGCACATGATCACGCAGATAGAGCTGAGGCGCCAGCTGCGGGCTGAGCCGGTGTTCAGGGACGATGCGGCGATGCGTGGACAGCGGCTGCAGCAGCTCTGTCGGATCATCCGCATGCGCCTTCATCATCTGTTCGATCTCCAGGCTGGCTTCATTGCTCTTTCCTTCATATGTTCCCTGCGGATACAGCGCGATCAGCGTCTGCTGGGCCGTGTGGTATTTTTCACATTGAGCCAGATGATGGGCATAGCGCTCATCCATGGAAGGCAGCGGCAGCTTGCTGCGCAGCGTTTCATCGAAGATGCCCCCGTGCGGGACAAATCCTGGCCAGGCATTCATGGTGGCGCCGCACAGGAAGCGGATGGGACGCTCATAAAACAGTTCTTGCATGGTATGGATGATGACGCCGTACAGCTGTTCACCGCTGACAGTGCGGCGCACATCGTCCAGCAGCCGGATAAGGAATGGCAAGTCGGATTCATCATGCAGCTGCGGCCATGCGGCCTCAAAGACTTCCTGCACCCCTTGCATGGCGCTGCGCTCTCCCTGAGGAAAGCATTCGCTGATATGGGTGAACAAAGTATCCAGCGGGCAGTCACGGATCAAGTCAAGCTGAGGCAGGATCTGTTTCTGGATGGCGATGGCTTCTTCTTCCATATGAGCCAGGCGAGACAACGCTTCTTCGTCAAACAGGATGGAGGGGCGGATGTCTGTGCTGCGGCGCAAGTCATCATGCACATCAAGGGCAAAGGCATCCAGCAGCTGCAGCAAGGGCGTGCAGTCACAGCTGAAGGCATCAACGTCGCACAGGGCTCGCAGGCTTTCGGTGTCAGGGGAATGGCGCCATTTCAGCCATGCCTGGCTCAGCGCGGCCAGCGGATCGCGCGTTGAGGAGGAAAGCACAGTATAGGGGATCTCATAGCGGCTGAAGATCTGTTCAGCCAGCTGCGCGTAGAAAGGATCCAGGGCGCATAAGGCGATCTCTTCTGCTTTCCAGTCTTGCTGGATGATCATCTGGGCGATCGCTTCGATCTCCTGGCGCATGTTTACGGCACGGTAGAGCCGGCGGCGCTCACACGTTCTGGCGCGCTCCATCATCTTGGCGCCGCGCTCCAGCAGCAGCTGGATGATCCGCTGATCTTCAAAACGGAAGAAAGCCGGATAGATGCGGATATAAGAAAAGTCTGATTCAGCTTGCAAAGCAGCGAGCGCTTCTCGTTCGCTGTCCGCTTCTGAAGGCAGTTTCGCGAGCAAGGACAAGATGCCATGTAGCTCGCGCTCATCTGCTTGTGTCTGCGGCATGGTGTCCAAAGCGACATCCTCACGCTTCAGCTCATCGAGGAAGCTGCGGCATTCCTGAAGGAAAGCCGTATCTTCAAACAGTGAGCCGAAGATCGGAAAGGCATCGCGGTGTGCCAGCAGTACCTGGCGGCAGCTGAGCAGCTGGCTTGCGCGCGAAGGCGTTTCGCTCTTTTTGAAGCGAGACAGCCAGGCAGGCAGCGAGAGCAGCGTGACCCCGATCTGCCCGCTGCCTTGCGCTAACATCTCCTGCTGCAAGATCAAGCGCAACGCGTCCGGCACGAGAATGATCGTGCCGAATGGAAAAGTTTCGGTCTGTGTCATATCATCACCCTTTGCTCTTTATTATACCGGAAACACTGGCAAAAGCCACAGATGAACGATGTGAAGCATTCATGCAAAACGTCAAAAGCCGCCAGTGCCTCGGATGAGGCGTACTGGCGGCGTGAAGGCAAGAATTAGAATCGGTCTTTTCAGCTATGCGGCCGTGATCTTCTGCGATCATTTTCCCAGATCTTTGCAGAAGAACATGGAATCGCCGGGAATGCAAGCGTGTCATCGGCTGACACAAGCAACGGGATAGCCTATTGACTGGCGTTTTTCGCGTTTTGCGCATAGAGTTCCTTCAGGTCATCAATGGCCATCTCTACATCAAAGGTGTGGAATCCCAGCCAGCAGTCGTTCATGGTTTCGGCTCCGGCAGTTCGAAAAATGGCCTTGCTGCTCTCGCCGGTATAATAGTGCCAATAGCGGTAGGTGTAGCCAGCCCAGTACATCATTTCGGCGGAATAGAGCGTTCCTGCTTCTTTCAGTCCGCCCGCTTCGTCGTTTAGTTCCTCCAAGATATATTCCTCACCAGCCCACTGCAGGCGATCATAAGTATCGTCCAATGCCGCAGCCGTCCTGCTGTTCATAAAGGTCTCCATAAATGCAGGACAGTCATATCTATTTTTCAGGGCCAGTTCGAACAGACGTCCCTGAATATCGCAGAGCTGTCGTTGTTCCAAGCTCAGATTTGCCATCTCATTCACCTGCCTTCAGGATCTCGTCGAAGAAGCGGCCCTCCCGACGGTATTTCCGGCAGATTTCATCTGCCAGAGCGATTCCATTCGCACGGTTGGCCTCACTCTTTATCTTTAGGCTTTCACGATCCTCTTTAGAGATGTGCTGCTTGTCCAAGATCTTGATCTGACTGCATGCTTTTTCTGTCAATGCTACATACTGTTTTCCCAGTTTTAAGGCGGATAGACTGTGAATCAGCGCCAGATCCGTGATCTCTCCATTGAAGAAGCGGTCCAGTACCACAAACATACGGTCGTCGGCGATGTACCCGATGACCATATCACACCCCTCTGCCATAGCGGCATATTGCTGATAGATTTGAGAACCTTTGACAGATTCCAGCTTGCCGCGGCTAAAGGCGATCAGCAGCGCCCAATCCAGGCTGACTTCCACATCAAGGATCTTGAGGCCGGTCAAGTCTGCTTGCAGGGTGTAGAGCTTCCCCGCTGGATAATTGCAGATCAATGTGAGCGGCTGCAGCCGCTCTGTCCCCATGTAAAAGCCTCTGCCAAAGTCACATCGATCTCGGCTGATGGGCGCAATGGGTCCTTGCAATCCAGACTTGGATCCGTGATAAAGCGTGACGATTTCGTTAGAGGTGATGACAGCAGTGCCTTCCAATCGGGAAAAGTCGATGTTGTTTTCTGTACAGAGGTTTTTGATCGCGTGGACAGCGATCTGCGAGGGCTCGCAGCGCTCTTTTTCCCAACGATTTACCGTGGCGAAACTGACGCCCAGTCGCTTTGCCAATTCAGATTGGCTGAGGTTTAGTTGGGCGCGAATCGCTTTGATTTGATCTGAACTTTTCATCGGACCTGCCTCCTAAGACATAACATTTATTACCATTATTATAACGTTTGTGCATATGAGATACAACATCCACACAGCACCAAAGCGCAAAGAGCGATTGCGGAAAAAAGACAGATGATCCGATGAAATATACTAGAAAAAATGGAACAAAACCGGAGGGATGATCGTGATGAAATACGGCAGGCTGTAACTAGAAAAAACAAGCCGCTGTGCAAAGGCGTTAGAAAAAGCAGACGGCTATAGTATGCAAAAAGAAAGAGCGTCCATACTTCAGATATGAGGTGAACAAATGAAAAAAGCATGCATATTGGTGGTGCTGTGGCTGTGCGTGCTCAGCGGCGGCGTCGCGGCCGGCACGGCAGAGGGCATCGCGTACACGATCTATTTTGACCGGGATACCAAAGAGACGTATCCGCTGCAAGAGCAAGTGCAGGATACCTATGAAAAGCTCATGCGGGGCATTCAGAAAGACAGCCGTTACACGGTGCTCGTCCATAATCTTTCTTTATTCGAAACAGATGATGTCAAGGCAGAGATGGAGCAGGATCGTCTGGTCGTGACACAGGGAGATGGCCGTGGTGCCTGCGTCAGCGGCACGCTGGCCCAGTGGGATCATTGTGTGGCGCAAGTAGAGCCGAAGTCATGGCTGGCTTCTTTGTTTTCAGGATGGTGGTAACGGAAGAGCATGCGCCCTGCTCTTCCTTTCTTTTGCCAAAATAGGTATAATGGACCTGAAAGCGAGGTGGGTCCATGAAAAAAGAAGTCGTCAGAGACGGCGCGCAGATCATCGCCGGCAATTTCCTGGTGGCGCTGGGCGTCAATGCCTTTATCTTGCCTAATGATGTGCTGACGGGCGGTCTGGCCGGCGTCGCGGTGGCGCTGCAGCCGCTGATCGCGGTAGAGCCGACACTGTTCATCAATGCCGCGACCATCGTACTGTTTGGCGTCGGCGCACTGGTCCTGGGCAGGCAGTTCGCGCTGAAGACGCTGCTCTCTACGATCTGTTATCCGCTGTTCATTTCCCTGCTCTCCTGGGGACTGGCAGAATGGTTCACGCCTGAGACCTTCATCATGGACCAGTATCTGGCAAGCATCTATGGCGGCGTGCTCATGGGATGCGGCGTCGGGCTCGTGTTTCGCTGCGGGGCGAGCACCGGCGGCATGGATATCCCGCCGCTGATCGTGCATCGGTTTACGCATCTGCCGCTGTCCACTCTGGTGCTCGTCACGGACGCGCTGACCGTCGGCCTGGGCGTGGCGACCTATGGCCTGCAGGCCGCGCTTATGGGCATCATCTCGGTCTTCATCAGCAGCGTGGCCATCGACCGGACGCTGACGCTGGGCGCAGTGCGTTCCAAGAACTGCATGATCATCTCGGAACGTCATGAGGAGCTGCTGGCGTATATCCATGATCAGCTTTACCGCGGCACCACGCTGCTGGAGGCGAAAGGCGGCTATACGCAGGAAGCGCGCAAGGTCATCATGGTCGTCGTCTCGCGCAAGCAGTATCCGCTGCTTGAGCATGAGGTGCTGCGGATAGACCCGAATGCATTCATCATCGTGACCGATACCGATGAGGTGCATGGCCTGGGCTTTACATATGAAGAGGATGATTACAGATGAAACAATTGTTCAATTACCATGGGCATACCAGCCGCTGCGGCCATGCCGTGGGTACAGACGAGGAATATGTGCAGGCGGCGATCGCCGCCGGCTATCAGAAGATAGGCTTCAGCGACCATGCGCCTTATCCCGGTCAATATCATCCGGAAGAGCGCATGGATATGCGCGAGCTGCCTGAGTATATCCGTGCGGTAAAGGAGCTGCAGGAGCGTTACCATGATCAGATCGATATCTATATCGGCCTGGAGATCGAGAATTATCAGGCGTTCCAGAAGGAGCTGCGCGAATACCGGGAGATGTTTGATTACTGCATCATCGGCCAGCATTCCACGGCATTGCGCGATGGGGCCGCGATCGGCGATTATTATGTGGAAAACGATGATGGGCATGTCTTGTTGTATGCCGGACAGATCAAAGAGGCGCTGGAAGCAGGAATGGCAGACATCGTCGCTCATCCAGATCTGTTCATGTATGGGCGCGCGCAGTGGAACGATGCCTGTGAGCAGGCTGCCCAGATGATCTGTGACGCGGCGCTGGCAGCCGATGTCCCTCTTGAAGTGAACATGGGCGGCATCAAGCGCGGCCTGCGCACCATCGGCCGTCAGACACGCCTGGTCTATCCATATCGCCGTTTTTGGGAAGTGGCTGCCCGCAAAGGCAATAAGGTCGTCTATGGGCTGGATGCGCATGACCCTGCGGAATACTTGAAGAAAGAACAGTATGATATCGTGGATGAGGTCATCGCCGGCCTTGATCTGCATTTCATCAAAGAGCTGAATTTCCGCCATAAGCTGTAAAAGATGCCGTTGCGCATCTTTTTTCGTTTGATTGAGCTGCCATGCGAAAGATGGTAAAATAAAGAAAACATTCGGGAGGAAACGAAGATGAGAAATAAGAAGACCATCGGCATCGTGGTGGGAGCGGCAGTCATCGTGGCCGCCATCATCGCTGGCATCATCGTGTTCATGACGACGCGCGCGACGCCGCAAAAAGAACTGGAGGCATTTGCCGCGCTGCTGCAGGAACAGCGTTATGAAGAGATGTATGACCATCTGAGCGAAGATGCCCGCGCGGCCTGGAGCCAGGAAGAATTTTTGACACGCAATCAGAACATTTACAGCGGCATCGGCGCGGCAGATATCGAATTCAGCGATGTGCGGGCAGAGACGACCGATACCGGGGCCAATGTCAGCTATCATCAGAAGATGGAGACTTCCGCGGGCATGGTCGAATTTGACAATACCGCCGTGGTGGTCCGCGAAGCAGATGGTTACCGGATCGATTGGGACAGCACGTTCATCTTTCCGCAGCTGAGCGATGCGGACAGCGTCAGCGTGCAGACTTCTCAGGGTGCGCGCGGCGCGATCCTTGATCGCAATGGCACGCCGCTGGCTCAGGATGGCTTGGTGTATCAGGTCGGCTTGGAGGCCGGCGCAACAGACGCAGGCTCCAACGCGGCATTGGCTTCCGCATTGGATATCGAGGAAGCCGCAGTGGAAAGCGCCATGTCTGCCAGCTGGGTGCAGGATGGCATGTTCGTGCCGGTGAAGACGTTGTCGGCTGCGGATTACCGCGCGGCAAGCGCTCAGCTGGACGCGGTGCAAGGCATCAGCGTGCAGCAGACGAGCGGAAGGGTGTATCCTTACGCGGAGACTTGCGCGCATCTGACCGGCTATGTGCAGACTGCTTCTGCGGAAGACCTTGAAGCACATGCGGATGAAGGCTATACCCAGGAAAGCCTGATCGGCAAGAGCGGCTTGGAGGCAGCATATGAATCTGACCTGCGCGCTAAAGACGGCGTGCGCATCATCGTGCGCAATGCGTCCGGCCAGGAAAAAGCGGTGATCGCTGAAACTGCGGCCCAAGACGGCAAAGATATCGTGACGACGATCGACCTGAGCGCCCAGCAGGCACTCTATGACGATATGGGAGAGAATGAGGGGGCCGCGGTCGCGATGAACGCACAGACCGGAGAGGTGCTTGCCCTGGTCAGCACTCCGTCTTATGATCCCAATGATTTTGCCAACGGCATGGATAACGCGCAATGGGAGGCGTTGAGCAATGACACGCGCAACCCGATGCTCAGCCGCTATCAGTCGGCATATTGTCCAGGTTCTACCTTTAAGGCCATCACGGCGGCGATCGGCCTGGAAAGCGGAACGATCACGGCAGATACAGTGTTTGAGAAGACAGAGCGCTGGCAGAAAGACAGCAGCTGGGGCAGCAATTACGTCACGACCACGCATCTGTATGATGAGCCGAGCAATTTGGCCAATGCGCTGCGCTATTCTGACAATATCTTCTTTGCGCAGCTGGCAGATCAGATCGGCGCGCAGACATTGGCTGATGGCTTGGATGCCATCGGATTCAACAGCACGCTGCCTTTTGAGCTGACGCTGACCCAGTCGTCCTATGGGGAACGGCTCAATGATGCGCAGACACTGGCAGCGACCGGTTATGGGCAGGGCGATCTGCTCATCAATCCGGTGCACATGACCGCGCTGTATACCGCATATGTCAATGAAGGATCGATCTTGCAGCCATATCTGATCTATGCGGACGGTGAGCGTAAGATATATAAGGAAGACGCCTACAGCGCCGATACGGCACAGACGCTGTTGGAAGATCTGCGGCAGACGATGAGCAGCTATGGCGATAATCCGACCAACGCGGCCGGCAAGACCGGTTCGGCAGAGGTCGACAATGGCGCTGAGGTCATCGGCTGGACCTGCGCGGTCAATGAACAGGCGGCGCTGACCGTGATGATGGAAAATACGAAGGAGGAAGGCTCCAGCCTCTATGTGCAGCCGATCGCGGCGCAGATGCTGGAGGCGATCAGCGAGTAACAGGCAGGCCGCGCTAAGGATGCGGCCTTTGTTTCGGGAGGACTTACAGAACTGAAATAAATAATGAAAAAAAAGTCATTCTGTGCGATAATACCATGGAAGTGAGGTGCGGAAAGGATGAAGATCAGGGAAGTGATCGTGGTCGAGGGCAAAAACGACACGAATGTGCTGCGCCAGTATTTTGATTGTGAGACGATCGAGACGCATGGCACATCGCTCGATGCGCAGACGCTGGAGCTCATCCGCCTGACGCAGGCGCGCCGCGGTGTGATCATCTTTACTGATCCGGATCACCCTGGCGAATATATCCGGCGACGCATCAATGAAGCTGTGCCAGGATGCAAGAACGCGTTCATCGAAAAGGATAAGGCGAAGACGCCGAAAAAGGTCGGGGTGGAGCATGCGTCACGTACCGATCTGGAAGAGGCGCTGAAGCATTGTTATACGCATGCTGAAGCGGGGCCGGCTACGATCAGCAGGCAGGAACTGCTTGCGCTGGGTCTGCAGGGAAAAACGGACAGCGCGAAACGGCGTGCCTTTCTTGGGGCATACTATCATCTGGGGAAGCCCAATGCCAAGACGATGCTGCGCCGGCTGAACATGCTGGGCGTCAGCGCGGACGATGTGCGCGTCGTGCTCAGAGAAGGAGGCTTTATATGAAGCAGGTCATCGCGACGCCTTCACAGACCAAGGCGATCTTGCAGCGCTATGGGATGGCGGCAAGGAAGAGCTATGGGCAGAACTTTCTGATCGACGCCGGCATCGTAGAAAAGATCGCGCGCAGCGCGATCGTCTCTGATCATTGTGCCGTGCTGGAGATCGGGCCGGGCATTGGCGCGCTGACCCAGTTTCTTTGTGAATATGCGGCCAAGGTGATCTCCTTTGAGATCGATGAGCGGCTGCCTGCAGTGCTTGCGGATACGCTTGGTGAATATGATCACTTTGAGCTGGTGATGGAGGATTTTCTGCAGACGGACCTGAACGCGCGGGTGGAAGCGCTGCGCGCGCAAGGCTATGATGTGGTGATCGCGGCCAATCTGCCATATTACATCACGACGCCGATCCTCTTCAAGATCTTTGAGTCTGGCGCTGATATCGCGGCCATCACCGTCATGATGCAGCGGGAAGTGGCAGACCGCTTTCATGCCGTATGCGGCAGCAAGGATTACAATGCGCTCAGTGTCATCACGCAGTATCGCTGCAGTGTGAAGCAGGTCGTGAAGGTGCCCCGCAATGTCTTCATGCCTCGCCCCAATGTGGACAGCACGGTGCTGCAGTTTCGTTTCAAGGCGCGTCCGCAGCTGGATGAGACGGCCTTTTCCATGGTGGTCAGAGCCTGCTTTGCGCAGCGCCGCAAGACGATTCTCAATAATTTCGCGGCCATATGCGGCGGCAAGGAAACTGCCGCGGCACTGCTGCAGAAAGCAGGCATCGATCCGGGCGTGCGCAGCGAACAGCTGGCGCTGCCCGCGTTCCTGAAATTATTTGAGGTGTATGAACATGAACATAGAAGCGAATGCGAAGATCAATCTGGCGCTTGATGTCGTCCGCAGACGCGCGGACGGCTACCATGAGCTGCGGATGATCATGCTGCCGCTGCAGCTGCACGATACGCTGACGATCGTGCGCAGCGCCCAGGACAAGCTGGAAAGCGATTGTCCGCAAATGCCATGTGATGAGTCCAATCTCATCTTGAAGGCGCTGGCCTTCATGCGGGCGCGCTGCGGCATCAGCGAACATTTTCATATCATGGTGCAAAAGCGCATCCCGATGCAGGCCGGGCTGGCTGGCGGCAGCGCCGATGCCGGCGCGATGATCCGCGCCTTGCATGCAATTTGCGGCATTGCGGAACCGCTGGACAAGATCGCGGAGGCATCCAAATGCGTAGGGGCAGATGTGCCCTATTGTGTCATGAATCAGTGTGCGCGCGTAGAAGGCATCGGGGAAAAAGTACGTCCGCTGCGCGATCACTGTGCTTTTCATGTCTTGCTGGTCAAGCCGCCCTGCGGCATCGAGACCGGCAAGGCTTACCAGATGCTCGATCTGGACAAGGCGTGGCATCCGGACATCGATCTGGTCGAGCGCTGTCTGCTGGCGGATGAGTATGAGACACTGTGCGGCGCGCTGGGCAATACATTGGAATACAGCGCATTTCAGATGGAACCGCAGATCCGCGCGATCCGCGCGATGCTGACCGCAGACGGCGCGGACGCCGCGCTCATGTCAGGCAGCGGATCGGCCGTATTCGCGCTGAGCCGTGATCTGGCATTGCTGCAGCGTCTGCAGCCGAAATACGAGGCGCTGGGGCTGAAGACATGGCTGACAGGACGTTGCTGAAGGAGGGTCTTATGAACTTGATCGAACGCGCCAAGGCGTTTTATCATCGCAAGCTCGATGGCTATACGCTGGATGAATACCTCATCATGTTTGTCACCTGCTCCATCTTTCTTCCGTATTTCTGTGCCATTGCCGCCATCATCATCGTATTGATCTATCTCGCATTTACCGGGCGGCTGATCTCCACCATCCGCAGCGCGCCCCGTTCCCTGGTCGTCTTTGCCTTTGCCGGGCTGTCCGTCATCGTATCGATATATTATGATAACTGGCTCGGTGTGGTGCAGACAGCGGGACTGCTGCTCATCCTGGTTTACTACATGTTTTATCGCAGCGTGATCACCAAGCGGCTGTTCGTGCTGCTCATCGATGCCTGCTGCATCATTTCGATCTTCTGCTTCATCTGGGCCATCATGGAGTATTTCCGGATCATCGATCATTTCGGTTACAGTTTCCTGGAGCTGGAAGTGGAAGACGCGCCGCGCTGGCGTGTCAATTCCACGTTTTTCAATGCCAACTTCTATGCGGCGATGATCGAATTTCTGGTGCTGTGCTGTGTATACAAGCTGCTGTATTCCCGCACGCTGCGGCGCATCATCTTTTACGCGGCGATCATCATCATGAATCTGTTCGCGCTGTATCTGACCGGATGCCGGGCTGCCTGGCCGACCTTTGTCATCGCCATCCCGGTCATGTTCCTGCTCACGCGTCATCGCAAGTCATTCGCGTTCAGCGCCGGTCTGGTCGGCTGCGGGGCCGCGGCGGTGCTTTTGGATCCCAGCCTGCTGCCGCGCAGCGGCTTTCTGGATTCCTTCATCGTGCGCGGCCGCATCTGGCGCACGGCGCTGCAGGCGATACGGGACCATCTCTGGTTTGGCGGCGGGCCGCAGTGCTATCAGATCTTTTACAAGCAGTATGATGGCCGAAAAGCTGCGCATGCGCACAGCGTCTATCTCGATCCGCTGCTCAGTTATGGCATCGTTGGCTGTGTGCTTCTCCTTCTTTATTTCTGGCCTAACATCCGGGAGATCGCGCGGCTGTACACCCGCCGCTATGATGTGCCGCTGTTTGCGCTGATCGTCTGCTTCGTGCTGGCCGTACTGGTGCACGGCGTGCTGGATCATACGATCAACTGGATCCAGACCGGCATGCTCTTTCTCATGGTGTTCTCGGCCAGTGCTATATATGTGAACAATGGCGGGCAGCGCGAGACCAATGGCAATATTGACTGATCATGATTTGCGTCATGGTCTTTTTTTTTCTGAAGCGATTGAATTCGTCATGCATGCTAAGGTAGAATAAGACTGAAATGAGGGATGACGATGGTATATGGAATCATCAAGCTGACAGTGTATCTGATCTGTTTTCTGGCGGCGCTGTATGCGTTGAGCGGGGTTCAGTTCGACCGCTTCGTGAATGTGAAACAGCCGATGAAGGCCCAGGTGCTGCTGTTGCTGCTGGCGATGGCACTGGCCTATCTGTGCGGAACGCTCATCCTGGAGCTGACGATATTCAATGGCCTCACCTGAGATGTACAAGATCATCGTCGTCGATGAGAACATGCACCGGCAGCTGGCGCTCAAGAACATGCTGCCATGGAAAGAACTGAACTGTGATATCGTCGCTTTTGCCCAGAACAATCGCGACGCTTACCGCTTGTACAGCGAGATCCGTCCTCAGATCATCATCCTGGGCGTGACCGGCCGCCGTCTCGACCGCATCCCGCTCATCCATCAGATCCGCCGCAATGACCGTGATGTCCAGATCCTGCTGGTGATGGAATCTTTCCAGTATTTCCGGGTGCGCTCCTATATTCGCGCCGGCATCAGCGATCTGCTGCTGGGACCGACCCTGAGCCCGGAAGGCATGCGGGCGGCACTCGAGGAGGCCAAGGCCAAGTCGAACCAGATGCACCGGATGAGCCGTGATCAGGAGCGCGGCGCCATGCGCGAGCTCCAGCAGTGTTTCCTGCTGCATAAGGAAGATCACTCCAGCAGTGTGCAGGATTTTGCGCAAGTGCTGGATCAGCCCTTTTATGGCTTTGTCCGCGAAGGCATCGTCATGGCATATCTGCGGGTGGATCAGATCCATCTGATCGGCTCCCGCAGACAGATCGACCGTTCCTTGCTGCGTGCCCGGCTGCAGGATGTGCTCAGCGAGAACCGTCCAGATTCGGTATATTCCCTGCCGCTGTTTTTGAATCAGCACAGCGCGGTCATGCTGTTTCAGACGACAGACTGCACACAGGTGCAGTTCATCGTGCGCAGCCTTCTGAATGAGGCGCAGCGGGTCATCCAGGAACCGATCTTCGTGATCGTCAGCGAACCGATCACCGATGCCGCCGGCATGATGGAACAGTTTGACCGGCTCATCGAATGCAGTCGATGCCGTTTTTATCAACAAGACAGGGTGCTCGATGTGCGGGAAAACCGCTTTGCTTTCTGGCCGCTGCACATGGAGGAGCTTACTTTTCACACGGAGCTGATGGATGCCGTCAGCGCCCACGATTTCACTGCGGTGCGTAAGATCCAGCAACAGATGCTGGATCACATGGAGGAGCATCAGATCGATCCTCAGGATGTCAAGGCTTACTGCAGCTTTGTCTTTCACAATGTAGAGGGGCGCCAGATCGCCCTGGGCATCCGCAAAAGCTTTCCTTATGAAGATGCCAGCAAGATCATCGGACTGTGTGAGACCATGGAAGCGCTGGAAAAGATCGTCATGGAGATCTGGGATGAGATCGAGGAATGGCTCAGCGGTGATGACAGCAGTCAATATCGCCGTGATGTGAGCGAATGGATCGAATATATCCACCGCAATATCCATCGCAAGCTGACGCTTCAGGAGCTGGCAGCACATTTCGACATCTCAGCCAGCTATGCCAGCCGCCTGTTCAAACAGGAGACTGGCAAAACCATCATCTATTACATCAATGAGACCAAGATGAAGGAGGCGTTGCCGCTGCTCGATCGTTCGGAGCTCTCCATCCATGAGATCGCCGCACGGGTAGGCGTAGAAGACCCGTTTTATTTCAATCGGCTGTTCCGGCGCTTTTATGGCATGTCCCCGCGGGATTACCGCAAAAAGATCCATGGCGAAAAGGAATAAATACGCTTTTGCGCGCATAGGCATGATGTGGGTGAAACGGTGAAAGTCGGATTGAAAGGAGCGGCTGCCGCGGCAGTCGTGCTTATCTGCTTCCTGCTGTGGCTGGGACAGAGCAGCAACATACATAATATATATGAAGAGATCATCTCCACGATACAGGGCACATCTCAGAAGGCGCGTACGGTCAGTGTGAAACGCGCGGATGGTAGCACGGCGCAGATGGATCTGGAGACCTATCTGCTGGGGGTCGTTGGCTGTGAGATGACTCCTTCTTATGAAATAGAGGCGCTGAAAGCACAGGCGGTGGCTGCCCGCACCTTTGTCGTCTCCCGTGACTATCAGGTCGATGATTCCACGGCTTCACAGGTGTATATGGATGACACGCAGCTGCAGGCAGTCTGGAAAGAACAATATGAAGCGAGCCGCAGCCGGGTGCAGGAAGCAGTGGAGGCGACCCGCGGTGAGATCATGACGTATGAAGGAGAACCGATCACCGCGTTCTTCTTTGCGAGCAGCGGCGGCCATACCGCCAGTTCGGAGGAATACTACAGTGATGCGCTGCCTTATCTGCGCAGCGTGGATTCTCCCTGGGACGCAGCGGTCGACAGCGATCATGTCAGCGAGCTGACATGCACGAAGGCAGAGCTGGCCGCCGCCCTGGGCATGAGCGGCGCGGAGAAGATCGAAACGCCAGTGCGCTATGACAGCGGCTATGTCAAAAGCGTGACGATCGATGGAAGAGCTTTTTCCGGCCGTGCGATCCGCGAGGCGCTGCAGCTGCGATCCAGCTGCTTTACGATCACGGTGCAAGGGGACAATGTCACCTTCATCGTGGCTGGATCTGGCCATGGCGTAGGCATGTCACAGGAAGGCGCGCAAGGGATGGCGCTGGAGGGATATGATTATAAAGAGATCTTGACCCATTATTACACCGGAATCAGCTTTGCCAACGTGTATAAAAGCTGAAGGCAAGGGCATAATGGGGATAGAGGTGATGAAATGCGCAGCTATGAGAACAACGCTGTGAAATGGAAAAAGCGAAGCGTGATCGTCTTGTCCCTGCTGCTGGTGGTCGCTGTGGGCACCCTGACCTGGGTCATGAACATGCGAAACGACCCCGGAGAACCGACTGTTTCTGAGAATGTGGAAGTGACGCTGCCGCTGCCGGATACGCCGGCTGAAGAGAAGGTCATCCTGCCCTTTACGGTCGACGCGCAGATCGCAGTCGATTATTTTGACGGTGAAGCCGGGGAAACGGATAAATTTACGAAATTTGAGGACGTCTATCGTTCTTCGCAAGGCATCGACTATACATGCAATGAAGAGCAGTTTCCCGTGATCGCGATGCTTTCCGGCACGATCAGTGATGTGCGGGAAGATGAGCTGTTCGGACAGAGCGTCGAACTGACCAGCGGATCTCTTGTCTTCACGCTGCAAAGCCTGAGCGAGATCAATGTGCAGAAAGGCGACGAGGTCAGTCAGGGCGATGTGATCGGCAAGGCTGGTACTTGTGTGTACAGCCCGGATCTGGGCGCTCATCTGCATCTGGTCAGTGAACATGATGGGACGATCGTCGATCCTGAAAGCGTGATCGGCAAGACGCTTGCGCAGCTGGATGAACAATAAAAAGGCCGTGAAGCTCATCTGAGCGACAGCGGCCTTTCTTATGCATTGAGAAAATCGTAGACCATGGCAGAAAGCTCACGGATCATCTGCTGGGCTGTTTCAGTATCATTCAGGCCAGTGGCCATGACGCTCATGATGTAAGTGCCCTGTGGCGCATAGATGATCGCGGCATCATTTTCGGTATCTGCGAGCTCGCCGGTCTTGTTGGCCGTCACTATGTCATCCGGGATGCCGGCAGGAATCTTCCGGGTGAACTGCTGCTGCTGAAGCAATGCGAGCATTGTCTGTGAATAAGGCAGATCATTGTGGCAGAGATCACGCAGGAAACAAGTGGTATCTTGCACCGAGGTGAAATTCTGATAATAATCCGGATACATGGCGGTATCGCTGTAGCCATGCTGCTCGCACCATGTGCATAATTCACTGCAGCCTGCGCCATAGTCGCCATTGCCCAGCATGGTGACCAGTTCGATCCAGGCGTCATTGTCGCTGACGGTGATCATGCGCGTGAGCAGATCGTCGAGGACGGTGCTGCCATAGGCGGTCGAAAGGGATGCATAACGGTCATATACGGCGCCCATGACGAACAGCTTCATCAGGCTGGCGGACTGTTGTACGGCGCTGTCCACGCTGACGATTGCTTCCTCGCTGTCGGCGCGCATGACCATCACTGACCAGTGTTCCTGCGCGCCGGCATGTTCGTCCAGATATCGTTCGATCATGCGCTGCAGCGATGGATCGATGCCACTTTTTACCGTGTGGGAAACGGCCGGGGACACAAGGGAGTCGCTGATGTCGACGCGGATCGAGCGAGTGCGCGCATTGCCATAGGCATCTGTGGCGCTTACAAAGAAGATATACTCTCCCGGGGCATCAAAGTCGACCTGTTCAGCATCGATCTGCAGCTCACATGTGCTGAGATCCCAGATCTCGATGTCTTTGCGGAAGTCGTGATCGCTCTCGCCTAGGGACAGGGTGATGCGTTCGGGCAGCTTCAGAAATGAAGGTGCGGTCGTATCCTGGATGCGGATGCGCAGCGGGCAGGTGTGGGTGCCGAAGATATCGGTGTAAGTGAACGCAGCATCCCAGGTGCCGATGGCGGCAATGCCTTCCTCGCTTTGTACCGCGGAAAGATCGACAGTGACCGTATCATAGATGCGTTGGTCAGGGGTGCGGATCAGCGCTTTTTCATCGATCTGCAGCGCATCGCCGTATTCGAACTCCAGCAGGCTCGTGCCTGGCCGGGCGTGGTGATAGACGACCCAGGCGCCGATACTGGCGCAGATCAGCAGTACGCTGATGAAGCATGCCGCGAAAGCTTTCTTTCTCATTTTATCATCTCCAGTCTATAAGCCGTTAAAAGCGTTTATCTGGTCGCATGATATCGTTCGTTTTTATTTTACAACAAGATTTAAGATCATGGGAAAAAATGTGATTTTTTGCGGTAAACGCTTCCATTTGCCGTGTGGAAAAGCGGCTGAAAAAAGATAAACGGGGCTTTTGTCGAAGGTATTTGTTTTTCAGGCGAAAAGTGATAGAATAAACTCACCTTCCCGCATCCCCTGGTGTCGGGAGAGGATGATTATGCTATAATGAGAGCAATGACGAGACAGGAGGTATTGCCTATGTTTTCAAAAGAAGTAGGAATCGACTTAGGAACTGCGAACTTACTGATGTATGTGAAAGGCGAGGGCATCGTCATCGATGAGCCCAGCGTCGTAGCGATAGATGCGGAAACGAAAAAATGTCTGGCGGCAGGAAGCGAAGCCAAGGAGATGCTGGGAAGGACCCCCGGCCGGATGCTGGCGATTCGCCCGCTGAAGGACGGAGTCATCGCGGATTTCGAAGTGACCGAGATCATGCTGAATTATTTCTTCAAGAAGCTTGAGCTCAAGGGCATGTTCAAGCGTCCGATCATTCTGATCTGCTGCCCGAGCAACATCACCAGCGTGGAGCGAAACGCGATCCGTGACGCGGCTTACCGCAGCGGCGCGAAGAAAGTATATATCGAGGAAGAACCGAAGGTTGCGGCCGTAGGCGCCGGCCTGGATATCGGAAGGCCAAGCGGATGCATGGTGCTGGATATCGGCGGCGGCACGACCGATGTCGCGGTCATCTCGCTGGGCGAGATCATCACCAGCAGCTCGCTGAAGGTTGCGGGCGACGCGATGGACCGCGAGATCATCAAGTTCTGCAAGGAAGAAAAGAAGCTGCTGATCGGTGATCGCACCGCCGAGGAAGTCAAGAAGAAGATCGGTACGGCATGGAAAGGCAGCACCACGGAAGTGATGGAAGTGAGCGGACGTGACCTTGTCAGCGGCCTGCCGATCTCCATCGAGCTCAACAGCGCGGAGATCCAGGGCTGCCTGAGCGAGCGCCTGGCAGAGATCGTCCATGCGTGCCGCACCGTGCTGGAGAACACACCGCCGGAACTGGCAGCGGACATCGTGACGCGCGGCATGGTATTGACAGGCGGCGGCGCGCTGCTGCATGGCCTGGATGAATTGCTGCGTGATGAGCTGCACATTCCGGTGTTCGTGGCTGACAACGCACTGCGCTGTGTGGCAGAAGGAACGGGAATCCTGTTGGAAAACCTGCACCTTGTAAAATAGTGCGCGCGTATGAGGGACATCTGGTATCTGGTGCTGCCCCTTATCATCTCAGCGCTGATCACCCCGGCCGTCAAGCAGATCGGCTACCGGCTGGATGCCTTTGCGCAGATGAATGAGCGCACCGTGCATCATGGCCGGATCGTGCGCATCGGCGGGGTGGCCATCTATTTGGCCTTCATCATCACGATGGCACTGTTCGTGAAGACCGATATGTCGATGAATGGCATCTTGATCGGCTCGACGATCATGTTCATCGGCGGCCTGATCGATGATCTGGTCAATCTGAAGCCATTGTACAAGTTTGGCTTTCAGGTCGTGGCTGCCATCGTGCTGATCGCTTCGGGCGTGACGCTTGATGTCATCCGGCTGCCGCTGGGCATCACGATCAACATGGGCGTCGTTTCATTCATCGTGACGTTCTTCTGGATCACCGGCATCACCAACGCAGTCAATCTGATCGATGGCCTGGACGGGCTGTGCGGCGGCATCTGCGTCATCATCCTGACGGTCATCGCTATGCTTTCCATCATCGAGGGGCGCAGCGATGTGGAGATGATCGCGCTGATCCTGGTGGGCGCGACACTGGGCTTTCTCATTTACAACGCTCATCCGGCAAGCATCTTCATGGGTGACTGCGGCGCGTTGTTCCTGGGCTTTATCATCTCGGCCATCTCGCTTCTGGGATTCAAGAGCTCGACGATCATGACGCTGGCGCTGCCGCTGCTGCTGCTGGCGCTGCCGATCATCGATACGCTGAGCGCCATCCTGCGGCGAACGCTGAAGGGGCATAAATTCTCGGAGGCGGACAAGAGTCATATCCATCATCTGCTGATGAACAAGTTCGGCCATAAGAATACGGTGATCATCATGTGTATCGTGACGGCGCTGTTCGGGCTGACGGCCTATGTCTACATGATCAACAAGGGCATCGGGCTGATCTCGCTTTTCGTGATCATGCTTGCGGTCGATCTGTTCATCGAGGCATCTGGCATGATCTCAGAAAAGTATCATCCGATCTTATCGGTCAGCCGTCGTATCATCCGCAGGATGATGCGCAAAAAGAATATTCCTGAAGGCGATCAGCGCAAATGATGCTGGTCGCTTTTTGTCTGCAAAAAAGGGTTGACATCGCCATGATTCTTTCTATAATGGTTAATGTGCTAATTAGTGTGCTAACTAATTGGAAGAGAGGTGAAAGGATGGAGGACAACACGAGGATCAGCAGTCTGCTCAAAATGATAGATATTCGGATCCGTCAGGATCTGGATGCGCGCAATCAGGATCTGCACATCTCATCTTCGCAGATGCGCACCCTGAGCTATCTGATCTCAAACGCGGATCACGAGATCAACCCCCGTGATCTTGAGCAGTATTTCCGCATCAGTAAGCCGACAGTGGCCGGAATCCTCAAGCGTCTGGAAGAAAAGGGCTTTCTTCATTATGAAGAAAGTGCCAAGGATCTGCGCTACAAGCAGATCGTTCTGGATGAGCCGGCATATCAGTGCATTGCGCAGCTGCGGGAGAACTTCGCCAAGATGGAATCCAGGCTTTATGCGGGGTTTTCTTTGGATGAGCTGAATCAGCTGAAAGCATTGCTGCTTCGACTGTTGGATAACATCTCAGAATGAAGGAGGTAAGAAAATGAAAAGATTGCTTGAAGAGCTGAAAGAGTATAAGGCTCCTTCGATCAAAGCACCGCTGTTCATGATCGGCGAGGTCGGCCTGGAATTGTCCCTGCCGTTTCTGATGGCCTACATCATCGACAATGGCGTAACGCAAGGAGACATGAAGACGGTCGTGCTCATGGGGCTGCTCATGCTGGCAGTGGCATTCTTGTCACTGGCGTGCGGTGCGCTGTCTGCGAAATACGCGTCATTCGCATCGGCCGGATTCGTCAAGAATCTGCGCCGTGCGATGTTTGAGAACATCCAGCGGTTTTCTTTTCGCAATGTGGACCGGTATTCCACGGCCGGATTGGTCACACGCCTGATGACAGATGCGACCAATGTGCAGAATGCTTACATGATGATCCTGCGCATGCTTGTCCGTGCGCCGATGATGCTTATCCTGGCCATGGTGATGACCTTTGCCATCAACGCTGAACTGGCCATGAATTTCTTGTACGCCATGTTGTTCTTGGCGGTGGCATTGACCATCATCACGCTGCTCTCTTATCCGATATTCCGCAAGGTATTCCGCAAATATGATGACCTGAACGCCAGCGTACAGGAAAATATCACGAACATGCGCGTGGTCAAGGCGTATGTCAAAGAAGATGCGGAGACCGAGAAGTTCCGCGGCGCATCCGGCATGCTGTATAAGATGTTCGTCAAGGCCGAAAAGATCCTGGTGCTCAACGGGCCGATGATGCAGCTGGCCATGTATGCCTGCATCATGGCCATCGGCTGGTTCGGCGCGCAGTTTGTCGTGGAAGGCTCACTGACCACCGGCGAGCTGATGAGCATGTTCACGTATACGATGCAGATCCTGATGTCACTGATGATGCTGTCGATGGTCTTTGTCATGGTTGCCATGTCCGCTGCCAGCGCCCGTCGTATCGTCGAGGTGCTGGATGAACGCTCTGACCTGGCCAATCCATCTGATCCGGTCTATGAGATCGCCGATGGCTCTATCGAGTTCCGTGATGTGTCATTCGATTATTTCGTGCATGAGTTTGAAAAGGGACAGGATGACAGCGTACTGCGCGATATCAATCTGAAGATCGCCTCTGGAGAGACGATCGGCATCCTGGGCGGAACCGGCAGCGCCAAATCAACGCTGGTGCAGCTCATCCCTCGTCTGTATGATGTCAGCAAAGGTGAAGTGCTCGTCGGCGGGCGCAACGTCAAGGAATATGACCTGGCGACCCTGCGCAACAATGTGGCCATGGTGCTGCAGAAAAACGTGCTGTTCTCTGGTACGATCAAGGAGAACCTGCGTTGGGGAAATGCCGATGCGAGCGATGAGGAGCTGATGCAGGCTTGCCGTCTGGCTCAGGCCGATGAGTTCATCCAGCGTTTCCCGGATGGGTATGATACGTATATCGAGCAGGGCGGAAGCAATGTCTCCGGCGGACAGAAACAGCGTCTGTGCATTGCTCGCGCGCTGTTGAAGAAGCCGAAGATCCTGATCCTTGATGATTCTACCAGCGCGGTAGATACACGGACTGACGCGCTCATTCGCAAGGCATTCCGTGAAGATATTCCCAATACGACCAAGCTGATCATCTCACAGCGTATTTCCTCGATCGAGGACGCTGATCGCATCATCGTGATGAGCGATGGCGTGATCTGCGGAATCGGCACTCATGAAGAATTACTGAAGAGCAACGCGATCTATCAGGAAGTATATGAGACACAGAAGAAGGGGGCTGATGACGATGAGTAGGAAACATATGGATTTTAAGGTGCTCGGCCGGCTGATGGGCTATGTCATCCGTCATTACAAGGTCGCCTGTCTGTTCACGCTGGTCTTCATCATCCTGGCTTCTCTGGCCAGTGTGTCAGTCTCACTGTTCATCCAAGTGCTGATCGACGACTATATCACGCCGCTGGCACAGACGGATACGCCGGATTTCGGACCGCTGCTGCAGATCCTGATGATGATGCTGTGTGTGTTCCTGACCGGTGTGCTTTCCACTTTTGCATATAACCGCATCCTTGTCTATGTGGGGCAGGGAACGCTGCGCAATATCCGCGATGACTTGTTCGCACATATGGAGCGGCTGCCGATCTCGTATTTCGATACGCATGCGCATGGCGATATCATGAGCGTGTATACCAATGATGCCGATACGCTGCGTCAGATCATTACTCAGAGCATCCCGCAGACGCTTTCTGCCGGCTTCACCATCATCTTTGTCGGTGTATCCATGATCATCATGTCGTGGCCTTTAGCCATCCTTTCGTTCGCGATGGTCGCGGTGATGCTGAGCGTGGCTGGCAAGATCGGCGGGCGTTCTGCGCAGAACTTCCAGAAGCAGCAGAAAAACCTGGGAAGAGAAAACGGCTATATCGAAGAGATGATGGAAGGGGCAAAGGTCATCAAGGTCTTTACTCATGAGCAGGAAGTCATCGACGGATTCAACAAGATCAACGAGGAGCTGTTTGAAAGCAGCTATAAGGCCAATACCTTTGCCAGCGTCTTGATGCCGGTCGTGGCCAACATCGGCAATGTGTCCTATGTACTTTCGACGCTGGCGGGCGGTGTGCTTGCCATCAGCGGCATCAGCGGCCTGACACTGGGCGGTCTGGCTTCATTCCTGCAGCTGAATCGTTCGTTCAACATGCCGATCTCTAACATCTCCCAGCAGATGAATGCGGTCGCGATGGCCATGGCCGGCGCAGAGCGCATCTTCGCACTGATGGATGAGCAAGTGGAGACGGACAACGGAAAAGTTACGCTGACGCGATATAAGGAAGAAGCTGGCAAGATCGTCGAGACCAGGGAGTACACAGGCAAGTGGGCTTGGCGTCATCCGCGTGAGAATGGCAAGGTCGAATATGTGCCGCTGCGCGGCGAAGTGCTGTTCCATGATGTCTCCTTCGGGTATGTGCCCAATAAGGTCGTATTGCATGATATCGAGCTTTATGCTAGACCGGGCCAGAAGATCGCTTTCGTGGGTGCGACCGGCGCCGGCAAGACGACCATCACTAACTTGATCAACCGTTTCTATGATATTCAGAAAGGGTCGATCACTTATGACGGCATCGATGTCAAGCTGATCAAGAAGGCTGACCTGCGCGGTTCGCTGGGCATTGTCTTACAGGATACGCATCTGTTCTCTGGCACGATCCGTGACAATATCCGCTATGGCAAGCCGGAAGCGAGCGAGGAAGAGGTCATCGCGGCGGCCAAGCTGGCCAATGCCCATGAGTTCATCCGTCATCTGGAGCATGGGTATGATACTGTGCTCAGCGGCGATGGCTCAGCGCTGTCGCAGGGTCAGCGTCAGCTGATCTCGATCGCCCGCGCGGCATTGGCCAACGCGCCGGTGCTCATCCTGGATGAAGCCACCAGTTCCATCGACTCTCGTACTGAAAAGATGGTGCAGGATGGCATGGACAGTCTGATGAAGGGCAGGACGACCTTTGTCATCGCACACCGTTTGTCCACCATCAAAAACTCTGATGTGATCATGGTCCTTGATCAGGGCCGGATCATCGAGCGCGGCAATCACGAAAGCTTGCTCGCCAAGAAGGGCATTTATTATCAGCTCTATACGGGCGCGCTGGAAATGGATTGATCTGATCAAGGCGCTGCAGCATGGATGTGTATCATCCGCGATTGCTGCGGCGCTTTTTTTGCTGAGCGGCAGGACATTCGGCGGCCCAGCTGCAGCAAACATAGACAGGAACGAGAAATTCCGTTATGATGTTGGCATAGAGACAGGAGGAAAAGAATATATGTATCAGATCAAAAATTTCAGAGATAATGACGATATCCGGGTGCTGCAGGAACTGGGCCCTTTTACGGTCGTAGAGTATCTGCGTGATCTCAGCGTGACCCCTTCCAGCGCGCAGCAGGCATATTTCTGCAATGAGATGAATATCCGCAAGCGTCAGGTGATCGCGCAGGTCGGACCGGCAAACATCACGCTGCAGGCCGGCGCCATGCAGTGGATGGTCGGCGATGTCAGCGCAACGACCGGCATCAAGGGCGTAGGAGACTTGTTCGGCAAGGCCGTGCGCGGCAAAGTGACCGGAGAATCGGCCATCAAGCCAGAATATACCGGAAATGGCATGCTGGTGCTGGAACCGACCTATAAATATCTGCTGCTCATCGATGTCGCGCAATGGGGCGGCAGCATCGTCATCGAAGATGGCATGTTTCTGGCATGTGACGCTTCATTGAAACATAAGGCTGTCATGCGCTCGACTTTTTCATCCGCTGTGGCCGGCAACGAAGGACTGTTCAACCTGGGGCTGAATGGCAATGGCGTCGTCTGCCTGGAGTCAATGGTCCCGCAGGAAGAATTGATCGAGATCGAGCTGCAAGATGATGTGCTCAAGATCGACGGCAACATGGCGATCGCCTGGAGCAGCACCCTGCAGTTTACCGTAGAACGCTCGGGCAAGAGCCTGATCGGCTCAGCAGCAAGCGGTGAAGGGCTCGTCAATGTGTATCGAGGAACCGGAAAAGTACTGATGGCGCCGGTACTTTAAAAATGATTTGATTCTCAAACGATGTAACGGGTTACAATTCCTGATCAAAAATACAGAAAGATATCGTTTTTCCGGTTGAAATAGAGTACAATAGAAGTAATGAACCGATGAGAGGAGGAGGTTTCTCTTGAAGAATACATATCTGAAAGATTTCCACGAAGGCCGTTCGCTGGACGCGTATCGGCATTTCGGCGCTCACCCGGAACGAGAGGGCGTGCGTTTTACCGTCTACGCGCCGAACGCGCAGGCCATTCAGGTGATCGGGTCATTTGATGACTGGGAATGCGAAGGGCATGAGATGAAGAAGGTGGATGAGCGCGGTACCTGGAGCCTGTATATCAAAGGCGTCAAGGTCGGCGATTCCTATAAGTACCGCATCACGCAGGCCACTGGCCGCGTGGTGGACAAGATGGATCCGTATGCATTCTACAGTGAGCTGCGTCCTAATACTGCCAGTGTCGTGGAAGATCTCAGCAACGATAGCTGGGAAGACGCAGAATGGCTGAAGTCCCGCTCCAAGAACTTTGATCGGCCGGTCAATATCTATGAGGTGCATATCGGCTCCTGGATGAAGGAAGAGGATGAAGACTTTGTCAATTACCGCAAGATCGCAGGCAGACTGATCGAGTATGTGAAAGAAAATCACTTTACGCATATCGAGCTCATGCCGCTGTGTGAGTATCCTTTTGATGGATCCTGGGGCTATCAGTGCTCAGGCTATTATTCCGTGACCAGCCGTTATGGCACATGTCATGATCTGATGTACTTGGTCAACGAGGCACATAAGGCCGGTATCGGCGTCATCATGGATTTCGTGCCAGTGCATTTTGTCAAGGATGATTTCTCGCTTTCATATTTTGATGGCACGGCACTGTATGAATATCCGCGGGCCCATGACGCAGACAGCCAGTGGGGCACGGCAAATTTTGATCTCTGGAAAGAAGAAGTGCGTTCTTTCCTGATGTCCGCGGCATCATTCTGGATCGATGTCTATCACTTTGATGGGCTGCGCATGGATGCCATTTCCAACGCGATCTTCTGGCATGGCAACAAACAGCTCGGGGTCAATGAAGGCGCGCTTGATTTTATCAAACGCATGAACTTCATGCTCAATGAGAAGTATAAAGGAAAGATCATGCTTATTGCCGAGGATTCCACGGATTTCCCAAATGTGACCAAGAGCACGCTGGACGGCGGGCTTGGCTTTGACTATAAATGGGATCTGGGCTGGATGAATGATACGCTGAATTATCTGAAGAAAGATCCGGTATATCGCAAATGGCATCACAACAATATCACGTTCTCGATGGCATATTTCTATTCGGAGCGCTTCTTGATCGAGTTCAGCCATGATGAGGTCGTGCATGGCAAGGCGACCATCATCAATAAGATGTGGGGAACCTATGAACAGAAGTTCGCACAGCTGCGCACGCTGTATCTGTACATGTTTACACACCCGGGCAAGAAGCTCAATTTCATGGGCAATGAGCTGGCGCATTGGCGTGAATGGGATGAGCAGAAAGAAAATGACTGGTTCCTGCTTTCTTATCCGGCACACGATGCGTTCCATAAGTACTTCGCATTGCTTGGTGAACTGTACACAGAAGATCCGACATTGTATGAGAAGGATTACAGCTGGGAGAGCTTTGAATGGATCGATGCGGATAACGCGGATAAGAACATGTTCTCCTATCTGCGCAAAGGCAAGGACAAAGACTATGTCATCATCCTCAATTTCTCTCCGAACATGTATAGACATGAGGTGTTCGGCGTAGCATCCAAAGGTTCGTATCGTGAGATCATCAATACGGAGTGGGAACGTTTTGGCGGCACGCTGCCGGAACAGCCGCAGCAGTGTCACGCGGCTCGTGTTTCCCGCAACAACAAGCCTTATATGATCGAAGCGGATATCCCGCCCTTTGGCGGCGTATTGCTGGAAGTGCAGAAAGACGAATAAAGAAGAAAGAGCTGGCCGCAGCTCTTTTTTCAAAAAGCGATCTGTCGTATAATAATGAAAAAAGAAAGTGAGGGATAACATGGAGATCTTGATCGCGCTGCTTTTGTTCTTCTTGCTGATCCTGCTGTTTTTCCATCTGCTTCCATTTCTCATTCCGCTGTTTTTGATCCTGCTGGCATTGAGCGTATACCGCAGCTACAAGGTCAGAAAGCAATTTCAGCAACATGCTGAGGATCCCCGGCCGCATGATCCGCGCGGGCAAGGTCATGAAGATGTCATCGATGTGGAATATACAGAAGAAACAGTGGACGATGAGAGGCAGGGAAGATCATGATCAGCCGCAATGCCGCGCAATATCGGGATGAGATCTTCCGTCTGTTAGAGCTCTCATATCCCAATATGCGCCGCCGTATGCTCGAAGCGATGTTTGACCGCCGTTTCGAACCAAAGCGCTGTATGTTTATCGTGGATAACGGACGGGTGGTCAGTACGCTGCAGACCCATCGTGCAGCCATGATGTTCATGGGGCGCTGCCTGGAAGTCTGTCTGATCGACCAGGTTGCGACACATCCGGATTATCGGCGCAGACATAAGATGAGCGAACTGATGGAAGCGGCGCTGGATGAATCGCAGCATAATCAGCTGTTCACCTTGATCTATGCCATGAATCCTCGCTTGTTTGAACGATATGGCTTTCGCACGGTACACAGCGGAAAGCGATATCTGCTGGCATCGCAAGAGTTTCAGGACATTCGCTGCGACGCAGTGACAGTGGAGGGCAGCGCGGCACAGATGCATGCGTTGTATCAGCGCTTCATCAGTCATTTTGACGCGGTCTTCATCCGCGATCTCGCGTATTTTCAGGAATTGCTGGATAAGGTAAAGGCTCGTCATGAAAAGCTGTGTTTTTGTTATGACCAGGAAGGGATGAGCGGCTATTGCCGCTATCTCAATGAAAACCATGAGGCCAAGGTGCAGGAGATCGTTTATCTGGATTCTCGCGCGCTCAGGCAGCTGCTTGCGTATGTGTCCAGGACAGCGCGCAGCGTTCAGGTCACTGTGTCTGATGATGAGCAGCTGGAGCGGATATTTCCGCAGGCCATCCCGCACCGTGAGGATCATCTGATGGCAAGGCTCAACAGTCCGGCGCTCTTCAACAAGCTGTATAACACGAAGGCGCATCATGCCAAAGACGCATTCGACCTGCTCAAGAAACCGATGTGGAATCACAGCAGGTAATGATATTTCCCAGGAAACGAAAAGCATACAAAACAAAAGGCACCGTGAGGTGCCTTTGACATTTAATCTGAGCGGGATGTAAATTCCCCGGGGCTTGCCCCGAGATAAGCGTGAT